>OGPW01002353.1_pt1 | contig 10850 bp, 2 predicted proteins | sample 1553061 | NCBI WGS metagenome assembly OGPW01 (sample SAMEA2580292, study PRJEB22360) | human gut metagenome | biome: human gut; feature: human-associated habitat; material: faeces | place: Denmark | collected 2008/2010
TCCACTTTAGAGCCATCCCAGCGATACAGAATAATACTATTTCAGATTATGGTACAGAAATAACTATTGTTGCGCTGTGTATCTGTGCGTATGTCATTGTCATCGGCATTTTAGCAGCAACACAAGGGTTCAAAGGTACAAAAAAGGATTGAAATAGCAAAGCCAGCCGAGCCAGTCAACGGTAAAATGAACGTCGCTTTGCGCCGCCGTTGACAGTCCCGCCCGTCTTTGCTGTTCGGTAATCAAGAGGGCGACTGCCGCACGCTGCCGTTATTCAGAATGGGGGATTTTCTATGTCTGAACACGAAAAGTATCACGAGCATATCCAGCGTACACACGATACCTTTTGCAAGACCGTTAGAAATCGAGAAGAGAGAATAGAAAATATAATTCTCATGTGCTATAATTAGCATATCAACGAGGCATTGAGAGGAGATGATATGTATGAAAAAGTCGTTTTGGTTTAGTGCGTCACTTTTAGTTCTTATTTGGACTATTTATTATTATGCAAAACGTACAACAGGAGGATTAACAAATACTCTTGATAATGTGGTTTGCGGAATAGTGGGTTTAGTTTGTATACTTATTATTATCTTTAATATTGCACAATACATTAAGAATAAAAAAAACTGAACATTAAAGAAGCTGCCACTCCACGATTTTATAACCATGAAAATGACAGCTTCTTAGTTTTCATATTATGGCATTACATAATAATCCCCTGCATGCCAAGTTGCGTCTCCACCATAAGGTTTCATAGGAACATAAGAACTTGTTCCAACACGAAAGCATTATTTAGCGACCTCTGGCCTATATTTTTCCCTAATTTTGTTACCTGGGATTATCTGCGGACCGTAAAAGGTCATTTTTGAGATCTGGTACATGAAATTCATTAGCAAATTTCAAATAATTATCTGCTTTATTGTCCCAAGTGATTCAATTATCGTCCCTTACGATACAATAATAGTCTTATCTTGTACTATAAAACAATAAGATGATTGTAGTTCCGTTGTAGCCGCGGTATAATAAAGAACAGTTTGGGTTACCCGAGATATCCCAATTTTTTCATATACGTGAAAACGCAATAGAAATCTTTTTTGGAATACCATATATAACCGAAATACATCCTTAAGAAAAGAAAGGAGACCTTTTTATGAGAAAACGAACGCAAATGTCCTTATTGGTTATGACAGGATTATTGAGTACCGGATTGGGAGGATGCGGGACTCCGAAAACGCAGACTGCTCCAGAAACAGGTAATTCTGAATCCCAGAGTGTTTCCAGTTCTTCCATTGTAAAAGAAAGCCATTCCGTTGTGGATTCCTCTGAAGATATTATCACTGAGGATAATTATACTGAGGAAGATATCAAAGATGCAGTATCTGGAATTCATGATCTGTATATTTTACAAAGCGCTGATTCTCCAAACCTGCTGCATGGAATTTGTTATGATAAGGATATTGTAAATTCCATTTCTGCCAGTGGTTCAGGAATTGATTTGGAAAAAGTTGGGGAATATGAAGTAAAATATGAAGTAGAGATAAACGCAGAGAAGTTGGCTGAATATTTGTCTTCGAAAGAAAACCCGAAAGCGACCCAGGGAGGAGCCAAATATACCACCAATACAAACCCTGTTATTACCATTACCCAGAAAGTATCTGTTGTTTCTGAAACAGAAGCCGAAAAGCTGGCTGATAAAGATACGGTAGTAATTGGGTCCAAAGATGAGATCTGCAAAAAGAGCGATGGAACTGAGGTTGAAGAAAAGACAGAAATTCCGGAGTCCTGTAAAAAAAAGGGAACTACATCAGTTTCGGCTGATTCGGGAAAAGAGTTTTCAAACGAACCAGCGACTTTTGACAAAAAGCAGGAATCAAATACTTCCGAAAAGAAAGAAGATACAAAGAAAACAACGCCTACACCTACGGATAAGTCAAAGGAAGAAGTCAAAAATGATACGGAGTCCCAAAAGAATACCAGTACAAGCACTAAGACGACCCCAACCCCGACCAAGAGTGTCCCGAAATCTTCTTCAACATCAACGCCTGCGCCAACCAAGAAGCCAAGTACCCCGGCAGCAACTGCTGCTCCAACCAAAGCCCCAACCGCCACACCTGCTCCAACTAAGGCTCCTCATGAACATAATTGGGTTGAGCAGTATACGATCGTAAACATCCCGGCGAAAACCCATACCGTCCATCACGATGCGGTATATCAGACGGTTCACCATGACGCGATTACCCATGAGGAACCAGTGTATGAATATCATCAGGTATGCAATGTGTGCGGGGAAGATTTTGGATATGGCCCAGATGCAATCGAAGCTGTAGGAGATCATTCGGCTGTTACGGATCATAGTTATAGTTCACAAAAAGTTTGCGTTGGAAGCACCACGGTTACGGATCAGGAAGCATATGATGAACAGAGATTGGTTAGCGAAGCATATGATGAAACCGTTGTAGACGAGCAAGCCAGAACCGAGCAGAGATTGACTGGATATAAGTGCAGTGGTTGTGGAGCTACTAAAAATTGATATTTCTAGTCGCTGATTTGTCCTTTTTCTCTCTTTGAGGCTGACTGACGATCCGTGATTCGTGCTTCGTGTCATCCGGAACGGATGCACAATAATTATTTTCATACTGTTATTGTTTAACCTGTTATTGTTGCAGTACCCACTGTCGATAAGACTAAAATCGATACGTCTATTATCGTCTTGTCGCTTTCCATCATATCTATTTTCGATAGTCTCGTTTTCGACATATCAAAGATATGTAGTATCGCAGATAAATGTTAAGAGGGATCATGGAAATTCCATGGTCCTTTTTTCGCAGAAAAGTAGATCGATCTTTATGAGCGAAAAATAGATAAGAAAAATCGAGGTCTCGAAAATGAAGTTCTCGAAATTAGAGCGCTCGACAGTGGAGGTCTCGATGGTGGAGCGCTCGTAAATAACGCCACAAACAAAAGCAGTATTAACAACTTAAACAAAAGCAGTATAATAAATACATATTGTGTTTCGTGTCATCCGGAACGGATACACAATACGTATTTATCTTATCTATTCTATTCTGCGCTTCCAGATTGTCTACCATCTGCCTACCATCTGCCTACCATTTGCCTACCATTTGCCTACCATCTGTCTCCGCATCATTTAATCGTCTATATTCCCCTCTTTTTTGCATTCGTTGCGTACAGCATATAGCAAAAAATCAACCGCAGAAGCACTTTTGAAAAAACGATCAAAAAAAAATAGTTGGATTTACAATACTATATACAGGGACAAATAAATATCCCTTATTCGACTCCGGATTCGTCACCCGGGTTGGATAAAAAAATATAGAAAAGGAGATTGCGTGATGAAGAAAATGAAGGACTATCTTCGGAAAGTCACTGCCGGATTACTGCTGGTAGCAATGAGTAGCGGTTCGGTTGGCGTAAATACCGTAAGCGCCGCAACAGATGATGACAACGATCCATCCACAACTACGGATATTATTCCGGAAGCAGTGGAACGTGGTACATTATCAATCCAGATTGATAATGCCGGCGGAAGTATTGTAGTCACAACACAGAGTAGTGATGGAAAAGAAAATACGCAGACAATCCGAAAAGAGAACGACAAAACAACAATTACCGATGCAAACGGCAATGTGACGACTGCAGAACCGGAAAATAGTTATGATCTTGTCCTTGAAGCCGATAAAGGTACTGTTGTTAAAACCAAAGTCACGAGCGATGACGGAAATTATATCGCAACGTATCGAGTAACTACAGATGCAGGAGCAGATGATGTTGATCTGCCGGAAAAAACACAGGAGTATTCAAATGATATTGCTGTGGAAGGAGACAAGATTCTTGAAATCGCATTCCAGAGGAGTGCGGATAATGAATCTGCGTCGAATGCGGCAGGCGAAGTAACATCGAATCCTTCGGAAAATGCAGCAGAGACAACGGATACGGTTGATAATTCAATTTTATCCACCGACCCAGGTGCCGACGAGCCTGCGGCTGGGGCAGAAGCCTATAAACTTCCGGATGTATCCGAAATTGCACTGTTTGATCTGTCAAGATCCAGAGCTGAAAGCAAAGAAGTAACAATCAGCGCAATGGGATTTGCACATTACGGTGGTAGATCGGTTCCGATTTTTATCATCGATAATAAGAGAGCTTTCTGTATGCAGCAGGAAAAACATACGCCGGATCATAATGGATATACCAACTCCGGTGTTGCTAATCCATTTGATAACAACCTTGCCCGTACAGTTCTCTACTATGGAGAGAGCGGTCAGGGATTCAGCAAAGGTCCTCTTGCTGGTATGGGACAGGAAGAAGCCATTATTCGAACTACATTTGCGCTGAACTATGCGTACAATGGAAATGAGCAGCTGGCTGGCGAAGAGGGAAAACAGAATGGTATTGATCTTGCAAAGCCTATTCTCGATTTTGCAAAAGCACATTTGATCGAAAGTACGGAAGTTGCGTTCAGTAAAACAAAGGCTACTGCTTACATCGATTCTACCGATGGTAAACAGCGTACACCGGATATTACTCTGAATGCGAATGATATGAACAGCGTAACAATGAAAATTCCGCAGGGTGTATACATCCATCTGTATTCTCCCGACAGAGAGTACACGAATCAGAATGTTACCATCAATGGTGGACAGAAATTTTTCTTGTTTGCGAAGGCCGGCACGAATCCGGGAAAAACCTATTCCACCGGAGAGCTTGGCGCATCCATGAATGATTCTCAGGCAATGATCGTTGATACTGGAGATGACTCCGTACAGCATACAACCTATATCCAGATGTTCCCGAATACTTCCTCTACATCGCTGACTGTAACATGGCTGCAGCAGGGCGAAGCAAAGGTAATCAAAAAATCTGCCAATGAATCCCTGACGAATGGTAATAGCTGCTATTCCTTAGAGGGTGCTGAATTTGCACTGATCGATTCAAATGGAAAACAGGTGGCAACAGCAAAAACAAATGCAAAAGGTGTTGCCGATTTTGGCAAGGTTGATGCTGGAACATACAAAGTCAAAGAAATTTCTGCTCCAGAGGGCTTTGAACTTAATACAGAAATGCCTTCTATTAAAGTAGGACCAGAAAAGACAGCAGAAGTTACCATGACAGATGAACCGTTAAATGACCCAGCAGTTATTACGATCAATAAAGTCGATTCTGAAGGAAATAAGGATACTTCTAAAGATCTTTCCGGTACAGAGTTTACAGTAAAATATTACAATAAGATCTATGAAAAAGAGTCTGATCTTCCTGAAAAAGCGACCAAAACATGGGTTATCAAAGCCATCAAGAGAACGGTTGGAGGCAAAGACATTTACCGCGCGCAGTTAAGTGAAACATGCAAAGTAAAAGGCGATGACTTCTATCTCGATGCCAATGGCAGCCCAATTTTACCGTTAGGAACAATTACTATTGAAGAAACCAGTGCTGTCAAAGGCTACAACAAAGACAATAATTTCACCAATGGCGATGTTTCGGTAAAAGGTAAATTTTTCGGTACTATTCAGAAAAAAGGTGATGCAGTTGTACTGCATTATGGTGATACCGTGATTGCAGAGGATGGATTTACTGCTTCGGATAACATCATTCGTGGAGATCTTCATTTCTATAAGATCGATGATGATGGAAGTGCAATGGCAAACATTCCATTCCTGATCACCAATAATGAAACCAAGGAATCCCACGTTGTCCTTTCCAATAAGGATGGTGTTGTAGATACCTCAGAAATCGCACATACAACCAATACCAATGGCCTTGATAAATATCAGGACGGAAAGAAGATTACCGATGAATCGAAACTTTCCGGCCAGTATGGAACATGGTTTGGTGATGGAACCGTAAATAAAGACCGTGGCGCACTGCAGTATGGAACTTATTCCATCCGTGAGCTTGCCTGCAAGGGAAATTATGGAAAAGATCTGATCGAGACTACAGTAACCGTAGATTCCGAGAAGACCAATGTAAGCTTAAACCCGCAGGTCAACCATACAATTGTCCTTAAAACAACCGCAAAAGACACAACCACAGGAACCCACAGTGTTCCAGTTGGTGAAAAGGCTACCGTAGTTGATACAGTTAAATACAGTGGTCTGAAGGTTGGACGTACTTATACGTTAAAAGGACAGCTGATCAGAAAAGATGACAGAAGCGTAATTGCCACCGGAGAGCAGACTTTTACTGCTGAAAAATCAAGTGGCACTGTGAATATCACCTTCAGCTTTGAGAGTTCGAAACTGAAAGGAAAATCTCTGGTTGCGTTTGAGCATCTGTATTGGGATGGCATTGAAGTCCAGGCCCATGAAGATATCAACGATACCGACCAGACCGTTACGATTCCGAGTCTGAAAACTGTTGCCAAGGATGATGCAACGGCTGATCAGAGTGGTGTACGCAGCAAAAATGACAAGATTACCGATACTGTTTCCTATACAGGATTAGCCTATGACAAGGAATATGTTGTAAGAGGAACGCTTGTAAATCAGTCCACCGGAAAAGCATTAACCGGAGCAGATGGAAAAGCAATTACTGCGTCTAAGAACTTCCACGTACACAGCAAGGAAGGATCTGGTTCTGTCGATGTTACTTTCAACTGGGATTCATCTGACTTTGAGGGAACCGCGGTTATCACACAGACAATGTACCTTGTCAATGACGATAAGAGCGAAACCAAAGTAGCAGAAGCAACCGATCTGTCTGATGCAAACGAAATGGTATATTATCCGTCCATCCGCACGAATGCAGCAGATAGTCAAACAAAGGACCATGTAGGACTTGTTGGACAGACTACGATCATTGATCATGTAACATATAAAAATCTGATCCCAGGCAAAGAGTATACGGTTTCCGGAAAACTCATGGATAAAGACACCGGAAAGGCGTTACTCGTAAACGGAAAAGAAATCACAGCAACAACAACCTTCAAGCCAACCGCCAAAGACGGTACGGTAGATCTGACCTATAAGCTGGATGCTTCTGTGCTGGAAGATAAAACGGTAGTTGTTTTTGAAGATCTGATTCACAATAAGATCAATGTAACATCCCATGCGGATATCAATGATGAAGAACAGTCCGTTCATTATCCTAAAGTCCGCACCACCGCAAAGGATCACAGCACAAAAGATGATGTAGGAACCTCATCCAAAGAAGCTCGCCTTGTTGATACTGTATCTTACAGCAATTTGATTGTTGGACAGAAGTACACGATCAAGGGTACCTTAATGGATAAGGAAACCGGAAAAGCTATTGAGCAGAATGGAAAGGCTGTAACAGCCGAAACAAGTTTTACAGCTACGGCAACCAAAGGAAGCGTTGATCTTACATTTGTATATGACAGCAGCGTGCTGGAAGGAAAAACAACAGTTGCATATGAAAAACTGTATCATAATGAAAAAGATGTCGCTCGTCACGAGGATATCAATGATGCAGGCCAGACTGTACAGATTCCGAAGATTCAGACAACAGCTACAAGTGTTGAAACTGGAGATCAGGTAGGAACTATCGGTAAAGAAGTACAGATCACCGATGTTGTATCCTATAAAAATCTGGTAGTGGGTAAGGAATACACTATTTCTGGAAAAGCAATGGTTAAACCATCTGGATCGGAGCAGGCAGTTCCTGCAAAAGACAAAGATGGCAAAGATGTTGTTCAGAGTGTTACCTTTAAGGCAACGAAAGCGAACGGCGAAGTATCCTTAACCTTTACCTTAGATTCAAGTAATCTGAAAAACCGCACGGTTGTTATCTTTGAAGATCTGCTCCATAACGGAGTCACCGTTACCACACACGCAGATATCAACGATGACAAGCAGAGCGTTTACTTCCCAGAGATCCGTACGAACGCAGTCGATAAACAGACGAACGATGGTGTCGGAACCGTCGGAAAGACAACGATTATCGACCACGTATCCTACAAGAATCTGGTAGTAGGAAAGCGTTATATCATTTCCGGCGTACTTATGGATAAAGACACCGGCAAACCGCTTGTTGCGAGCGGCAAACAAATCGCAGCGTCTGCAGAATTTGTAGCAGAGACAAAAGATGGAACAATTGACCTTGTATACAAACTGGATGCTTCTGATTTAGCTGGGGCAACTACCGTTGTATATGAGAATCTGTACCATAACAAGAAAAATGTAACATCCCATGCGGATATTAACGATGAAGAGCAGACAATCCACTATCCGAAGATTGGTACGACTGCTTCTGATGGTTCTACCAAGGATCACGTTGGAACATCCGCAAAAGATGGCCGTTTTGTTGATACGGTTAAATACGAAAACCTTATTGTCGGAAAGAGCTATACCGTAAAAGGTACTCTGATGGATAAGGATACCGGAAAAGCCATCACCCAGAACGGAAAAGAAATCACCGCAGAAATGACCTTTACAGCAACCAAGACTTCGGGAACAGTCAATCTGTTATTTAACTATGACAGCAATGCTCTGGAAGGAAAAACAACCGTAGCATTTGAAAAATTGTTCCATAACGATATTGACGTTGCACGGCATGAAGATATTTCAGACGAAAATCAGAGTGTCCATATTCCCAAAATCCATACAACAGCAACCGATGAGTCTACAAACGACAAAGAAGGCGTAATTGGCAGCAAAGTAACCATTAAAGATGTAGTCCGCTATGAGAATTTAATTCCGGGCAAAGAATACACTGTAAAAGGAAGTGCAATGGTTAATCCTGGTGCATCCTATCAGTATGGTTTCCGCGCCGAATATGACGGACTCACAGTTGGAAAGACATATCAGGTAACAGGAACTGCAGTTGATGCAGACGGAAATGATATTCCGGAATTACGTTATTCTGGTACATTAACGCCAACAGAAGCATCTGGAACTGTTGTTGCAACTATTAACTCTTCCGAAACCCTGAAAGATGCGAATCCGGTATTTACCTTTGTGATTTCCAGTGGCAGTGAGAAATACACTTATACAGCATCTGAAATGTCGGCTACTGGTGCAGTCAGTGGCATCAGAATGGCAACCGATGCAGAAGGAAACAATGTCACTTCCGAAAAAACATTTGTTCCAGAAAAAGCAAACGGCGAAGTAACACTTGAATTTGTCCTTGATTCTACCCAGTTGCAGGGAAATGATGTCGTTATTTATGAGGATCTGTATCACAATGGCGTAAAGGTAACATCTCATGCAGATATGAAAGATGATGGACAGACTGTGCATTATCCGGAGATCCATACCACAAATGTAGACCAGACAACCGATGATCATCAGGGAGCCGTATCTGGACAGACAACACTTGTTGACACCGTACAGTACCGTAACCTGATCGTTGGTCATGAGTATACCGTAACCGGAAAGCTGATGAAAAAAGTTCCTGTAAAGAATGAGGACGAATCGGATGATTCCAATCAGGATGCAGAAACCCCGGATGTCCCGGAGAATTCCGAACAGCCTGCAGAAGAAGTCACTTATACGGAAGAGCCTGTGCTGATTGACGGAAAAGAGGTTACGGCATCTACAACCTTTACGGCAGAAACCAAAGATGGTTCTGTTGATGTAGTCTTTGTCTTTGATGCAGAATCCGTAGCAGGCGAAACTGTAGTTGCATTTGAAGATCTTTCTTACAAAGGTATTCAGTTGACAACACATGCAGATATTAATGATGAAAATCAGACCGTATATCTGCCGGATATCCATACATCAGCAGTCGATGCTGAAACGGGTATCAAGAACTCTTACCGCGATGGACATATCACAATCACAGATACTGTAACCTACGAGAATCTGATCCCGGGAAATACATATGTATTAAAAGGATCACTGCAGGAAAAAGTAGAAGAAGATGGTAAGATCACCTACAAAGCGGTAGAAGCAAAAATGATCACATCTGAAAATGATGAAGAAACGGTAGCTGATGAAGCCACTCCTGTAACTGGACAAACCACATTTGTCCCAGAGGCAGCGAACGGAACAGTTGACGTTATCTTTACCTTTGATGGAACCGAACTGGAAGATGTTGAACACACTTATGTTGCGTTCGAGGATTTATATTATCAGAAGGGTGATGATGAAATCATCGTTCGTGAGCATAAAGATATCAATGACGCAGAGCAGACCGTGTATGTTCCGCATATCCAGACTGAAGTACAGGATACGGAAAGCAAGAGCCATAATGCTCTCGCAGACGAAAAAGTTACTCTCGAAGACACAGTTTCTTACGAGGGACTGATTCCGGGTAAAGAATATACCATGACGGGAACCCTGATGGACAAAGAAACAGGAAAAGCACTTCTTGTCAACGACAAAGAGGTTACTGCTGAAACCAAATTTGTTCCAGAAAAAGCTGATGGAACCGTTGTTGTTACCTTTACCTTTGACGCAACCGGACTGGAAGGAAAAACTCTGGTAGCATTCGAAACCTGTACCTATGAAGGAAAGAATGTGGCTGTTCATGCTGACATCAATGATGAGAAGCAGACAATCTATGTTCCGGAACTTCATACAACCGCAACGGATAAGGCAGATGGCGATAAGCAGCTCACCTCCAAAGGAACTCTTACCGTAGTAGACAAGATCGCTTATAAAAATTTGATTCCTGGCCAGAAATATACTGTAACAGGTGTATTAATGGACAAGGCGACTAAATCAGCTCTTGTTATTGGCGGAAAAGAAGTTACAGCAACAAAGACATTTGTCCCGAATAAAGCAGATGGAACCGTTGAAATTGAATTTACTTTCAAAGGAGACGGTCTTGAAAGCAAAACTCTGGTAGCGTTTGAGACAATCTCGACCAATGACAGTCCTGTTGGCGAGCATAAGGATATTAATGATACGGATCAGACCGTAACATTA
>OGPW01002354.1_pt1 | contig 10849 bp, 9 predicted proteins | sample 1553061 | NCBI WGS metagenome assembly OGPW01 (sample SAMEA2580292, study PRJEB22360) | human gut metagenome | biome: human gut; feature: human-associated habitat; material: faeces | place: Denmark | collected 2008/2010
TGAAAAATAAGAAGAACGGAATATAAGCATGACAAAAGCTCCATTTTTCCGGATTTTCCGGAAAAATGGAGCTTTTTGTCATGTCAGATATATCAGCGATTCATGAGAGCCTCTACATCCTTTTCGTTCAGCACTGGGATGCCAAGTTTCGTGAGGGCCGCGGCGAGGAGCCCCTGCCCGGGAACGAGGTGATGGGAAAAGGTTCCATCGTAGATTTCCCGGTTTCCGCAGGTGGGACTTTTAGCCTTGAGGACAGCCAGGTCTACAGATTTTCCTCTAAGCTGCTGAATCACCCGGTCCACGCCTTTCTGATAAATGGCGGTAAGATCCATCCCCTTTTCGTTGATGACCCGCCCTTTACAGAGTTCCACCGGAGGTCGGGGAACCGGCATGCCGGAAAGGACTTCCGGGCATACGGGGATGACCTGTTTATCCCGAAGAAAAGCGTGGACGGCGGAATTGTCGTTGTTTCCGCCATTATATTTTACGTTGTGTCCCAGGAGACAGGCACTGACCAGTACAGTACATGGTTTCATGAGCTCCTCCTTCAGCGGAAAACCGGTATCCGGGCGCGGAATGGACGCTCTTTAATTTCTGTTGCCGGATACCCCACAGCTACAGCAAATTCCGGATGATATCCTTTCGGAAGCTTCATGCGGGGTAACCATGAACTATCTTCTTTCCGGTTTTTCAGGTTGCGGATAAAACTGTATACACAGACAGAAGCCAGTCCCAGATTGGTAGCCTCCAGATGAATATTTTCCGCAATAATTCCTGCATTAAGCTTTATCGAATCATCTAATGCGCCATCTCTGGACATAATCAGGAATACCAGAGGCGCATCAAATACAGGATTTCCCCGCCCGGTGATTTTCTCATCTTCTGCAGCCAGCGAAAAAAGAATGTCAGAATCCGTGATAACCGCTATGGCATAATGCGAGAAATCCGCCTTGCCGACAGGAGAACACTGTCCGGCACGTACCATCTTATCAATCAGAGTCTCCGGAATCTCCTTATCCTGAAACCGGCGCACAGAACGCCGCAAAGATAGAACCTGTTCAAAATCCATAAGCCACCTCCTGAAATATATATTCAGTATAACATGGAGAAAACAGTGTTTAATTTTTCTCCCTATGGGGCTGCTATAATGGATATAATATGCAGGAGGAATCACGATTATGTCGGATATACAGCATTTACCGGATGGGATTTATGAGGAAGTAGTCTCTCAATCCTTAGAGGAAAAGATAAAAAAGGCACTGGCCGATAAAACCATATGGGCTAATTTTGAAGATTTGGACAGTCATGAGGCAGTACCCTATTTAGCAAAATATTTAGAAAAACTGGTCAGACTGACATTGAAGGATATTGCAGATGAGGACAGAACGGGAAAAGAGTCCAAGCAGAGAGAAGTATCGGTTATCAACCGGCTGATTCAGGAATTGGTCAAACAGGCAGATGTTCTGCAAGGGAAAGAAGAAGTGGTAAAAGAGAACTTTCTGCTTACCTCATTGGAACATCGACGGAATAAGATTAAGGAACAGGAATGGGTACGCCCAGAGACTCCGTTGACCAGGTCATTCCTTTTTACCAATGATAAGGCGGAAGCTTCTATGGCATCGGAACTGAGTCGGGAAATATTATCTTCTGACCGAATAGATTTCCTTGTCTCGTTCATTAAGTTTTCCGGACTCACTATGATACTTCCTGATTTGCGGCGCTTTACGGAACGAGGGGGCCAGCTCCGTGTCATCACTACCACTTATATGGGGGCTACCGATGCCAAGGCGGTAAAGGTGTTGACTGAATTGCCTAATACCGAAGTCCGTATGTCTCATGATATGGATCGGACCCGGCTTCATGCTAAAGCCTATATGTTCCATCGGAATAGTGGATTTTCTACGGCCTATGTGGGGTCGTCTAATTTGTCTCATGCAGCCATTGCGGATGGATTGGAATGGAATATGAAAATTGCCAAACAGGATATGCCGGAAGTTATGCGGAAAATGGAAGCCTCCTTTGAAGGATACTGGCATTCTCCTGGGTTTAATACGGTTCATACAGAGGATATAGAGGCTCTGGAAGCAGAAATTGATGCGGTAAGAAATCGTGGCAAGACGGGAAGTCAGGGGCGCTATTATTTCGAAATCAAACCTTATACATATCAGCAGGCAATTTTGGATGCTTTATGGGCGGAACGGATTGACAGGAACCATTGGAGAAATCTGGTAGTAGCAGCTACCGGGACAGGAAAAACTGCAATTTCTGCCTTTGATTATCGGTCGTTCTGTGAACGGCAGAAAAAGGAGGGAAAGACATCGAGGCTTCTTTTTGTTGCCCACCGAAAGGAAATCTTGGAACAGAGCATACAGTGTTTTCGTCAGGCACTAAAGAACCCTCAGTTTGGGGATCTGGCAGTAGGTGAATATAAGGCAAAGCGGACAGAACATCTCTTTATTTCTGTGCAGACATTGAACAGTCTTAAACTTTGGGAAAAGATGGATCCAGCCTATTATGACATGGTTATTGTGGACGAATTCCATCATGCGGCAGCAGCTTCTTACCAGAAACTTCTGTCGTATTTTAAGCCTAAGATTTTACTTGGACTCACCGCTACACCGGAACGTATGGATGGAAAGAGTATCTTGAAGTATTTTGATGGCCACCTGGCAGCAGAGATTCGACTGCCTGATGCGATTGAAAAGCGGCTTCTTTGCCCATTTCATTACTTTGGAGTGACTGATGCTATTGACTTAACCCATGTGAAATGGACTAATGGTCACTATGATAACGAAGAGTTGACCAGAATTTATGCGTTGGATCGCTATACGGCAGATAAACGAGCCGGGCAGATACTCGGTGCATTAGACAGATATACAGCCGATATCCGTGATGTGAAGGCCTTAGGCTTCTGCGTATCTAAGAAGCATGCTCATTTTATGGCCGAGTATTTCGAGAAGCATAATATCCCGTCCATGGCGTTGGATGCGGATTCTAAAAAGGAAGAACGAGATTCTGCTTGCACCCGGCTGGCCAGTGGGGAGTTAAAATGTCTTTTTGTAGTGGATTTATTCAATGAAGGCGTGGATATTCCAGAAGTGAATACGGTCCTGTTTTTGCGACCAACCAACAGTATGACTGTATTCCTTCAGCAGTTGGGGAGAGGTCTCCGATTATCTAAAGGGAAAGACTGTCTTACCGTTCTGGATTTTGTGGCGCAGGCTAATACCAAATATGATTTTGCATCCCGTTTTTCTTCACTTCTTGGTAAAAGGCACGTGCAGATTTCTAAGGAAATAAAAAATAAATTCCCGCACGTTCCTAAAGGCTGTTCAATACAGTTGGAAGAAATTGCGGAAAAAAACATACTGGATAATATCCGGAACCGATTGAGGAACAGTGATTTCTATAAGGAACTTGTACAAGAATTATATTGTGCATCAGACCGGCGGGTACCGCATGTACAGGAGTTTTTTTAAAGCGGCTGGGATTGAACCGGAAGTTTTCTATAATGGAAAACGGACATTTACCCGCCTTTGCATAGATGCAGGGATTATCCCTCCTTTTTCCGATGAGGAGGGCATGGAAAAGATAGTGGCCAAAGCGATGCCTAAGATTATTTCCATGGATTCACCTAAGTGGATACGATTCATACAGCAGAGTCTGGTACATGGACCCGTTCCTATATCCGCAGTACAAAAGCAATATATAAGGATGTGGCAATACACCCTTTGGATGCAGGATTACGACCAGGCAGGAATGAAATCCCCCTGGGATGCCTTGACACGCCTCTCTGAAGTCAAGCCTCTGGCAGAAGAAGTGAATGAGGTGCTGGAGATGCAGTACGGTAGAGTAGAGGTTATTCCTATGCAGGAAAATCTGCCATATACTTGTGCGCTGGATGTATATTCTACGTATACACGAAATCAGATTTTAGCTGCACTTGGATATAGCAAGCCGGGAAGTGTCAGAGAAGGGGTAAGGTATCTGACCAGTGGGAACAGCGACGTAGTTACCGTAGGGACAGATGTGCTTTTAATCACATTAAACAAGACGGAGAAGGAATTTTCACAGACCACTTTATACGAGGATTATGCGATAGATAAAAATCTTTTCCACTGGCAGAGTCAGAATAAGACACGGCCTGAGTCAGCCACTGGACAGAGATATATACATCAGCGGGAAAAGGGAAATATCGTATTGCTCTTTGTGCGGAGTGCCAAAGTAGATGCGTATAAACGATCTATGCCATATACTTTCCTTGGGGCAGCGGATATCGCCAGCTGGCAGGGGAGTCAGCCTATGAGCATCATATATAAGCTCAGACATCCAATTCCGGCTAAGTACCTTAGGGAAACAGCGGCTAGCGGAGTTATCTGAACCAGTTCTTATAATTTATAATATAGTGTATCAATAAAAAGAAACCACACCAGAATGATATACATCTGGATGCGGTTTCTTTTTTGTTATTATACTGCTGGTATAAAAGGCAATATAATCGGTCTGGAAAAAGAGGGGTGAAAATAAGTTTATTCAAAGTAAGGAATATTTCCCTGTCAATGGCCCGGCAGGGAAATATCCTTATATAAAACAAATACACAGTATTCTCTTTACATGGTCGGTGTGAGCGGGCAACGGAAACATTCCCGGTCGGGGTATGTGATGAGCGCCGCTCATTTTTGCTCGCTTTCCTGAATGAACTCCACGGTTCCAAGATAGTTGCCGTTTTCATCCCGCATGGCGGCATAGGTTACAGTGACCATTTTGCCGTCTTTGGGGAAGGTACGGACCTGCTTGTCGCTGGCTCCTTCTTTAAACTGACGGATCATGCGTTCCACCATGGGCTTGATATATGGCGGATGACAGTCATAGGTGGGGCGGTTCAGGGTAGACAGAGGACGGGAGAATACCCGGTCTGTATTCTTATAGAATCGGTTGATTTCCTGTTCATCGATAACTGTAATATCCAGGGGAAGCAGAGAAAGTATGGATTTCATCTGCGCCATGGTCAGGGTCCCGGCCGGGCTTTTTACGCCATCGCCGGAGAATGACAGGGTTCCGTCCTGAATAGCTTCTGTTTCATTCTGGGAAGCCTTCCGGCGGGAAAGTACTTCGTCCCCGTGTGGCCAGCTAGGTATTTCCTGAATAAAGGCAGGCCCCATTTCATGGAGATCCCGGTACACATCCACCCATTCTTCATCAGTAAAGTGAGACAGGCAGAGTGGAAACAGGATATGTTCTTCCTTGTAAATCATTTCTTTCATCCGGGTAATTACTGCCTTTATGGTCTCTTTGAGAGCAGATACCTCTTCTCTTGTCAGTCGGTGGAGAATGCGGGAAAGGTCCATGCGGATTTCATCATCTACACCCCACATGACTTCCGAGGGGCCGGTTACGTCGTAACGCACCAGCACCGTCATGAGAAGCTCCTCTTTTTTACTGTAGAGAACACGCACTTTTTTCAGTGTTTTCAGAGATTCTATGATACGCACTTTGTCGCCTTTGAACAGAAGGACAGACAGGAGGTCCAGCTCTTTGGTCAGTGCTGTATTTTCATGGAAGAAATAGTCTACCGGATGACCGGATGGAATCTGGGACAGCCCGGCTTTCTGCTTTCTTTTTTCTTCAGACAGGATTTCCATTTCTGTACGGCCGTGGAATAAGGTGGAGTGAAGGTCGCAGAGCTTGCGGATACGGGCTGGATCTTCTCCTTCTGCGATAAGGCTCTGTTCGGCTTTCATGATGTCGTGAGCGGATACCTGGCCGAAGTCTGTGACAAAGTCTTTTCGCACCGATTCAAAATCTTCACCGGCGCCGAGCCGTTTGAGAAGCTGTTTGATTTTTTCTGCATGGCTCTGTATTTCAGCCTGCTGTTCTGACTCTGTGGCAGGTGGCGCATCTTTTACGGTAAGACCGCGGGAAGCAAAGGCTCTGATGATGGTTTCCATGGGAATACCCATCATGGCAGCACCCTTGGGAATGGTCATGACGCGGCCCATGACCTTGAGAGCCATCGGGCTGGTGATTTTTGAAAAACCAAGGGAAGCGAGAATATCTTTGACTTCCGGGAATTCCTGAACCAGGTCATATATGGTTTTATTCAGATCTACAATTTTATCCATAGATTTATCCTTTTCTTATATGAATATGATGGAAATATCTCCCTTTTAGTATAAGGGAATATGGCAATGTACACAATACTTATCCACTTTATATTATCTCGGCTCAGGTCAGGGGAAAGGGGCAGGGGATTTCTTGACGTGCAGAGCGATAGGGGCATACAATAAAATCGATAAAGTTTACATTTATGAAATCAGAGCAGTCAGAGTACAAATCGGACGTGGAAACTAGCAGCAGATGGTGCTTCTTCCTTAAAAGAGACACTATCTGGTATAAAAATAAATCAGATGGGCAGGAAGGAGTTCTGCATGGGGACGCACATAGATAACCAGGCATTGGAAAAAATTCCATTTGGTGTGCTGGTATTTGATAGTAGAGATTATAATCATATTCTGTTTGCCAGCCGACGGGCAGCACAGGTGTGGGACTGCCAGGATGAAGAGGAACTTCTGGCATACTGGCATGCAGGGCTTTCTCATGGTATATATCCGGGAGATATGAATCGGGTATTTCAGGATATATCGCAGGTGTCTGACGGAGAGAAGAATGAGTTTCAGAGCACGTTCCGTATTCTTACCCGCAAGGGGGTCATGCGCTTTGTCCACATGTCCGGACGGAGAGAGGTGCAGGATGGGCTCATTTATGCCTGTGTAACGGTGCACAATGCGGAAGAATCCGATGTGGACATGCTGACCGGATTGCCGGGACCTATGCAGTTCTCCAGCCATGTGGAGGCACTGTGCCGAAATGGTACTGAGGCAGGGAAATATGCGGTTCTGGCCTTTAATATTGAACGATTCCGACTGATTAATGAACGGTTTGGACTCAGGGAGGGCGATCTTTGCCTGAAGCGTCTGGCCGGCATTCTTACCCGGGTTTTTCCCGGTGGGATTGTATGTCGTTATGCGGTGGATACATTTTATGTATTTACGCAAACCGCACATATGGATGACGCATTGGAAATATACAGGGAACTGTTGAAAAAGCAGATGTCCCCGGAATGGAAATGTGTGGTGAACATCGGGGTGTTTCTCATGCCGTCCAGGGAACTTCCTGTAGGTGTATGTATGAGTCACGCTATGCAGACCTGCCGCAGCTTGACCGGAACGAACGGGAAACGGATTGCTTATTATGACAGGGCACTAGAAAAGGAGATTGCCTTTGCGCAGTATATTGAAGGGCATCTGGAAGAGGCGGTTTCCCGGGGATGGATTAAGGTGTACTATCAGCCGGTAGTGAGGCCGCGGGAGTTTGACACCTGCAATCGAAAAAAAGTACCACGAATCCAGTAAAATGGCGTATTTTTTGTCAAATTCTATAAATTTGTTAGTGCTATATCGTACTATATGTGGTATAATAAAGGGATGGAGGTGGTTTTATGTACGCGGCTATCACCGGTACTGGTAAAAATAAAAGTGTGTATATCATGCAATCTTTTCGCAAGGAAAATGGCAGGACCTCATCCCGCGTTCATCGCAAGCTGGGCCGTCTCGACGATCTGTTGGAACAGTATGACGGCAATCAGGAAAAACTCATGGCATGGGCTAAATCAGAAGCAGCTAAAGATACCCGGTTATATAACGAACAGTCTGGAGAGATTTCTGTTTCTCTTTCCCAGTCCGCTTATATCCCCAGGGATGAAGAACTCTCCTTTAACGTAGGCTATCTGTTCTTACAGCGTCTTTGTACCGAGCTTCGGTTCGATGCCATCTGCCGTAAAATCAAGCGGCGTCATCAGTATAGCTATGACTTGTCTGCCATCCTCACGGATCTCATTTTTGCCCGTATCCTCTCTCCGGCCAGTAAGTTAAGCAGTTATGCCTTCTGCCAGACCTTACTCGAACCGCCCCGCTACACCCTGCAGAACCTGTACCGTGCTCTTTCGGTTATTGCCGCAGAATCTGATTTTATTCAGGAAGAACTGTACCGTAATTCCAATTCCGTACAGTTACGGAATCGTACCGTCCTCTATTATGATTGTACCAATTACTACTTTGAAATAGAGGAACCGGAAGGCAGCCGGCCATATGGGAAAAGCAAGGAACACCGCCCCAATCCGATTATTACCATGGGATTGTTCATGGATGCCGATGGTATCCCGCTGGCCTTCGATATGTATCCGGGTAACCAGAATGAGCAGACGACCTTGAAACCGCTCGAGACAAAGGTCATCCAAGATTTTGGCTGCACCCGGTTCATCTATTGTTCCGATGCCGGGTTGGGCAGCCGGGCTAACCGGCGGTTCAACAGCCTTAACGGGAGACAATATGTCATTGCCCACTCCTTGAAAAAGATGAAACAGGAAGACCGTGAAGTGGCCCTGAATCCTCAGTATTTCCGGGCCCCCGGTTCCCGGGAGTATGTCGATATCTCTACATTGGATGAAAGCAATCCCCAGGTATTCCAGACCATCTATTATAAAGAAATCCCGATGGACGAACAGGAAACCCTGATTGTAACCTACTCCCCTAAATACAAGGCATACCAGCGGGCCATACGGCAGAGTCAGGTACAGCGGGCCCAGAAGATTCTCGATTCTCCCGGCAAAAAAAGACGAGGAAAGAATCCCAACGATCCAGCCCGGTTCATTGAAAAAACAGCCATCTGCGAAACAGGAGAAGTCGCGAAAACCTATGTATACAGTCTGGATGAAGGACGGATTGCCGAAGAAGCCCAATATGACGGATTCTATGCCGTTGTCACCAATATAGACGGGAATCCGGAAGACATTATGAAGATCAATCAGCGTCGCTGGGAAATCGAAGAAAACTTCCGGATCATGAAGTCGGAGTTCGAAGCCCGCCCCGTCTACGTCCGCCGGGAAGACCGCATACGGGCCCATTTCTTAACCTGTTACATCAGCCTTCTGGTCTACCGGTTATTGGAAAAGAAGCTGGGAAACGCCTATACCTGCTCACAATTACTCCAGACACTGAGCCGGATGAACGTAACGAAACTATCTACCATAAATGGCTATGTCCCCTCCTACAAACGGACACAGCTTACCGATGACCTGCATGAACTGGCCGGATTCCGGACAGACTATGAATTCATGACCAAAGCAACGATGCGAGCCATCATAAAGAATTCAAAAACCATAAAACAGGAATGAGAAAAATATAGCACGTATGAAAACCAAACAAAAAATGCTCACGAAGCCCATTACAGCCGGCTTTGCGAGCATTTTTTTATTTTAAAAGTGTCAAAGATGGGAATATAACATGTTCTCTTCACCCTTTCAAAATGTATGAGAAATAAAAAGCAGCACGTATAGGACTCAGTCTTTCAACTGGTCGTATATCTGTGTGAATAAAGCGCGATACATGCTGCCTTTGCGCCACAAGAATGAAAACGCGTGCATGACGGAAAAGTCTTTGACGACAATGCGCCGGCATGGCGTTCGCGGACGATGATCCGATAGCGCATGAGTTCTGACAGCGTCATTTCTTCCGGAGCTTCATAGCCCGTACCGCAGACAGCGACGATCGGTTCATTAGAAAATAAGAGCGATTCATAGCGTCCCTGGTCAAAAAAACTTTCGACAATGGCAAAATCAATGGCGCCATCGTCCAGGGACTGGAGCAGCTTTTCCGCATCCGCAATTTCCATGCGAAGATTCATATCGTCATTATGCTTGAGCAAGTCAGCCAATTTATCGAGAATCCCCACACCAGCTGTCGGCGTCGCCCCAAAGGTCAGGGAGCGATTGTGCTGCAGGTCGCGAAGATGCTCTTTTTAGATGGTATCGTCATGACTGATGGCAGTCACGGCATTCCAAAGGATGTGCCCAGCCTGGGTCAATTGCAGATGTTTCCCCTTATAACTGAAAAGCTTGGTCCCGTATTCGCGTTCCAAGTAGCGAATATGCTGAGAAACGGCAGGCTGTGTGATGTGAAGTTCCGCAGCAGCCCGGGTATAATTCATGTGACGGCAAACGCACAAAAATGTATGGATACGAAAATCTAACATAGCACCCTTCCCTTTCTTTGCGTTTTCCATAAGATAATTTTATGATATTTCAAAATTTTTATCAAGAAAAAAGTGGGCATTTTTCGTATACACATGGGACGTCTTTGCTCCCAGTGTAGCTTTACTATAACTTTCATGATATAATAGGATTAACTCAATTTATACTAAGGAAGGATGGATTATCATGATGAAAAAAATGACAACGCTCTGCGCGTCCCTGCTCCTGGCCCTGGGCTGCCTGACAGCCAACGCCATGGATTCCCAGACCCTGGTCAGCAACCCTGGCCGTTACCGCGTCATCAGCACCAGTCCGGACGGCATCGCCTATGCCGATATGGATTCCCTCCAGGCCATACAGACCATGGACTATCCCAACAGCATCGAAAACATGAGCTTCACGCTGTATGTCGAAAAATACGCCGGCATCCGCGATGACCTCATCTTCCAGAGCGGCCAGGAAATCCACCAGATCAACGAGTACACCGCGAAATTGCACGCCAACAAACGCGAAGGAACATACGACCTGAAAGCGGACCTGACCAACGTCTATCACACCGATGGGACGGCGAACTCTGTCAAAATCGACACGGTCCAGTTCCAGAACATCTGCGACATGTACACGGCCCTGCACCACTTCGCCGCCTTCATGCCGCAGAAGAATTAGTGGTTCGTGGCTAGTGGCTCGTAGTGGCTCTCCTTATAGGAGAGCTGTCAGCGAAGCTGACTGAGAGGTTGTCGCAGATCTGCAGGGAAAGACCCA
>OGPW01002357.1_pt1 | contig 10832 bp, 7 predicted proteins | sample 1553061 | NCBI WGS metagenome assembly OGPW01 (sample SAMEA2580292, study PRJEB22360) | human gut metagenome | biome: human gut; feature: human-associated habitat; material: faeces | place: Denmark | collected 2008/2010
AATTATATTGCTAAATTGCAGGAAAAAGAAATTTCGGTGTCTAAATCATTTCCTTTTTCGGAAATGAATTCGATACAGTTAAATTTTGATGACGTTTTAAAGAAGATTGTTGGGAAAGAATACAAATCAAATAGTTTTGCAGCTCCGATTATTACTGTGCTTTTGATATGTTATTTAAGGAAAAATAAAAAAGGTTCATACCAAGATGCAAAAAAATTTATTATGAATCATATAAACAAATGTATCTATGAAAAAGAATTGGAATGGAATGGGATTGTGAATAATAAAGCGTGGTCAATTCCGATAATTTTAACACGTACTGTTATTGGGGCAAAGTTGTTATATGAGTGTTTTGGGAAGGAAGACTATGAGTGTATAGTATTAACATCAGAAAAGAACCTAAAAGAGTCTTGCGTGGCAGAAATTCCATTAGAATTTTATACGCATGGGAATGTGACAGAGACGTTAATAATGGCAGTAAATACAATATACAATCCAGATGTGCTTATTATTCAAACGGATAAAAATATATTTGAAAGTAATAGTTTGATAGATTTTGAGGTTTTTGATAAAAAAGGATGGAATGTGAAAACAAGGATGGAGCAAATGCAGTTTGAAAATTGTTATAACGCATATAAATGGATAATAATGCAACTTTTAGACGACTAAAATTTACTGGATTACTTTTGCGATCGCAATGGGTAATAAAATTATGCTCGAAGGGAGGTATTCAAATGAAGAAAACGCTTAAAAAGAAAGAACATAAGGGAAGAAATAATGTGAGTGTTTATGCAAATGGACCGTGTTCATGCACATGCTTTTCTACGTGTGGGTCTGCCTATGTTCAGAAAGCTCAGGCGCAGAATCAGTTATACACAAGTGTATTTGGATCTAATGCTAATCACTAAAATGTAAGAAAGATGAGGGCTGCTACAGTGTTAATTAGTTGTAGTCCTCATTTTAATTAGAGGATAAGTTTAAAAGTTGATTTAAGCATTATAAAAAATCGTTTAAGAATATGGCTAGAAGTATTATAGATCCTTTGAAATAGCGTTTGTTAAAATGTTGATATGTTTGTTGTAGAGTAAAAATGCTGACAATAGTAGATTTGATGAAAGAGAATAGAAATGATAGAAGAAAAAGTGAAAGATATATTAAAGAAATATAGAAATTTAGAACAGAAAAAAGACTGGAAAAATCAAAAGCTTTTAGGAAATGATCTAAAATTCAGCGCAAGAGATTTGATAAATGTATATGTGGAGTTAGAAAAAGAATTTGATATTCATTTTAAGGAAAAAGATATTGTGGCTGGAAAATTTGATACATTTGATGACATAATAAAATTGATTAACAAAGAAATAAAACAAGAGGAAAAGAACATGCATAAACCATTTATTCATTGTTTCAAAACTGCAAAAGAATATTATGTATATGATGTGAATACTGATAAAATTATTCAGGTGTCTTTCGAAACATATAATTTTTTGGAAAACAATATTTGGGATGAAAAAGCGGAAAGAGAAATAGAAAAGCTAATAAATGAAGGATATTTGAAAAGAACGCGGGTAGAAGAGGTAAAACATTTTGCTACGGACTTTTTAGAATCTTATTTAGAAAATAGAATGAATCAGTTAGTTTTGCAAGTGACACAAAAATGTAATTTGCGTTGCAGTTATTGTGTTTATTCTGGTGATTACAAAAATAGAAATCATAGTCAAAAAGAAATGAGCTGGGAAACTGCAAAAGAAGCAGTAGATTATTTGTATGGGCATTCGATGTCTAGCGAAGACATATATATATCATTTTATGGCGGAGAGCCATTATTAATGTTCAGATTGATAAAAGAAGTAGTTGAGTATGTGAAGAGAGAATATTGCCAAAGAACGGTACATTTTAATTTGACCACTAATGGAACGTTGTTTACACCAGAAATTGTTCAGTATTTTATTAAAAATAATATACAAATTATGTTTAGTTTGGATGGGCCTAAAGAAGTGCACGATAAAAATAGAATATTTGCAGGAAGTAATAGAGGATCATTTGAAAAATTGAGAGATAGCATGAAAATGATATATAGTATGGACAGAAAATATTATAAAAAAAATGTGTCTTTCAACACAGTGTTAGATCCCCAAAATGAGTTAAGAACAATATATGAGTTTTTGGATAAAGATAGGCTGATTTCGAAAAATTTGAGTAGAATATCTGTTTTGAATGATAATTATACGGATAAACAATGTGAATTTAGCGGAGAATTTGTTGAAGAACAGGAATATGAATATTTTAAATGTTTTCTTTCAAAATTAAAACGAATTAATGAAAAATTTGTGGCTAGAGCAGTAAAAGAAGAATTTGATAATGAAATGAGAGAAATTAAACAACATGAGGAAAAAATGCAAGAAGAGATTTCAAAGGTAAATCATCATAGTGGTCCCTGTATTCCAGGCGCGAAAAAAATTTTTGTAACAGCAGAAGGAAATATATATCCGTGTGAGCGAGTGAGTGAAATATCAGAAGTTTCCAAAATAGGTGATATAAAAAAAGGAATAGATAAAAACAAAGTGTTAAATTTGCTAAATATAGAACGATATTCGCAAGACCGGTGTAAGGATTGTTGGGCATATCAACATTGCACAATTTGTATAGCATGTGCAGATGACACTAAAAATATTTCAAATAAAGAAATAGAAAAACATTGCTGGAAGGTTAGAGGGGGATTTGAAGAGGCAATGAAAAATTACTGTACTTTAAAAGAACTTGGTTATAAATTTGAGGAGTATGAATGAAAATGTTAAAAAGAGTAGGTATATTTCCGGTAGATCAAGAAAGTATAACACTATTTGAGAACATACATGAATGTAGATATGGTGAAATTATGCATATTGCTTCAATAAAAGCATGGGGACTTTGCGGGAAAAAAATTCAACGTTGTGATGGTAGTGAGATAATAATAGAGGAGGGAATAGGTAATATTATAAAAGAATGTGAAGTGTTAATTCTTCTTGAAAGTTGGCACGATGCATCGCCTGAATATATAAAGAGCGTGGTGAAAACAGCAAAGCAGAAATCCATAACGATAGTTTCTATTAATAATATCAGGAACAGTTTAGAGATAGATCAGCATTATGAAAATGTCGTTGTTGCTAAAAAATTAAAAATTCAAAAAAAGTGTGACGATTTAAGAGTAAGAAAGATAAATATTCCGGTTATTTGCGTTTTGGGTTTGACACAAAATAGTGGAAAATTGAAAATGGAATTAGAACTGCAAAAATGTTTGAAACAAAAAGGATATAAAGTTGCAGCAATTGTTTCTGGATTAAATGGATTAATTGGGAAAGATACATTTTGCTTTGAAAAGAAATATTTAAATGGGAAAAATAGGAATGAAGAGATAATTATAAATATAAATGCGGCTGTAAAGCGGTTAGAACAAGATTATGATATTGTAATTGTTGGGATACCAGGAGCATGTCTCTCGTTTAATCCACAATATTCTAATGATTTTGGCATTACTACACAATTGTTTATGTGTGCAATAGAACCAGATTATAGTGTTTTGATGCTACCATATATGCGCTATGAAGAAGCGTTTATTAGTCATGTTAAAGATGAGGTTCAAAAAAGATATGATATTACAATTAATGATATTGGAATATCAGAATTTGCAATTGATATGGATGCGAGTTTTGAACAAAAAAAGATGTGTTTTTTAAAATTAATTGACAAGGAAAGGGATTTTGAGCATTTGAAAAAAATATCAGTTGTTGATATTAAAAGTGATTCTCAAATAGAAAAATTGAGCGATAGGATTATTTGGACACTTGAAAATTAAACATAAGCTTGTCGCATTTTGAAATATATAGGGGGAAGAAAGAATATGTTGAAAAGAGCAAGCAGAAAATTAAGAAGTACTCCTGCGAAAACATTGATGTATATCATACTGTTTTTAGTACTTTTCCTGGCGATATTTTCTATGCTGATGATTGGAATTGCAAGTGGAAATAAAGTGAAAAGAGCACAGGAAACATTGGCCAACTCTATTACTCTGCGCGGGCCGGCCGAGGGAGAAGCTGGAAAATCATGTACTGTATATGCGATCCCGTCCGCAATCGTAGAAAAGTTCATTGACAGCAATTATGTTCAGGGGTACACCATGGAAGCGGGAACATATTGGCTTGATCCGGTGGATACGGAAACATATATCAGCGAGGAGACACAACAGCGCCTAAAAGGTTATCTGAAAGATTCAGGCATGTATACGATGACGGCTGTTGGAACACTGGACTGCGCATACGATACCTATTTTCTGGCAAAGGGTTACAGGATTGTGGAAGGAAGCGGACTGAGCTACGGAGAACGGGGCAAATACGAAGCTGTGGTAGGAGAAAAATACGCCGAAAAAAATCATCTCCATGTGGGCGATACTGTTAAATATAAAATGGAGCAGGGAACGATCGAATACTATAAAGTAAGTGCCCCGGAAGAAATTAGTTTCAAAATTCGAGGCATTTACAGAACTCCAGAGGTTTATCAGTCCGATTCCGTTGTGAATGACTGGCACAATAATTTAATTTTTATTCCACTGGATATTTTCTGCGAGTATTCTATGAAAGCATTAAAAATTCAAAATGTGGGATTTAATACAGTTACGGTCTATTTGAAAGATACAAAATCAGTTGAACCATTCATAGAAGAAACAAAAAACAAAATAAAAATAGGAAGTGTGGATGATGTTGTACAGACCGATGAAAATGGAATACGTTCCAGCGTAAAGCCAATGGTAATATCACAGCAGGATTTGGAATCTGGAGAATGGTCCTATCAGTTGATTCGAAACAAGGAATGGTATGAGATGGTTGCGAAACCTGTTGAAAAATTGAATCGTCTGATAGGATATATGATCGTAGGATTTGTGACTGCCGGAATTTTACTGTTCGGCATTCTGACCAGCCTGTCAGTCAAAGGGCGAAAACGTGAGATTGGAATTTTACTTTCGATGGGGGAACACAGAAAAAGGATTTTAGGACAGTTCGTTTTGGAGAATTTGGTTCCGGTTTTGATTGCCCTGGTTTTTGCGGCGCTGTGTGCGACACCAACAGCAGAGTATTTCGCAGATCGGATGATTTCGAATCAGGCTGAGAAAGTGGAGCAGGAAAATGAAGATCTGTCGGGAAATATTAAAAACGCGCTCCCGACAAGCGAAATAGCTGCGTATGAATCAACGGGAGTAACTGTTGATACGGATTTGTCCATTGAGTGGAACTGGAAAATCATGACGGGGATGATTCTTGGTATTTTAGATCTTTTCCTTTTGATATTAATTCTGCAAGTCGGCAAAATAACTAGAGAAAGCCCGGCATCTATATTGCTGGACAGAAAGTAGGTGTTCATGAAGAAAAAAAGAATGATAATGATCGTAGCGATGGTTCTGGTGCTGGTATGGCGGGAAGACGTTTTTGCAGTGGAATCTGGAACGACACAGGTTTCGCTACAGGCAGACTGGCTCCAAGAGGGAGATTACCAGTATAGCGTGGAAGAAGATGAAACTGTAACTTTACGAAACTATATCGGGACGGAAAGCGTGATTGTCACACCGAAAGAAGTAGGTGGGAAAGAAGTGACGAGAATCGGAGATTCCTGCTTTTTGAGAAAAACGGATCTTCGGGCAGTGCAGATATCCGAAGGCATTGTTGAAATCGGGGAATCTGCCTTTGCGGAAGATGGTCAGTACAGTGATACAACTGCTGGGTTTATCAGCATTGTAATGCCAAAAACACTAAAAAAGGTAGGAAAAAGCGCATTTCAGGGAACTAGAATCACACAGATTTATTTTTATGATGGTTTAGAGAGCATTGGTGATAATGCCTTTATGTATTGCTCTTCTTTGTCAAAAATACGGATTCCAGATAGCGTGGAGAAAGTAGGACAATTTTTATTTTTGGGAGCTGGAAAACCCTATGAAGAAAGTCAAGATAGTGCGATGAAGATTTTTGGCGGAAAAATAGCGGAAGAACTTGCAAAAGATAATCAAAGAGCCGAATATGGTGGTGAAGAAATGCAGGAAATTTCGATCCAGTATTGGCTTGAGAAGAAGGAGAATGAAACGAAAGAAGAGGTTATAGGACAAAAATATTTTGATAAAAATGATACAGGCTTTGAAAAAGTATTTTTTAAGGCTCCTTCGAGTGGAGAAAAGCAAAGTGGGAAAATAGTCTGGATGGACATATTTCTTGGGGTGTGTATGGTTGGACTAATAGGAATCAGTGTTTGCTTAAAGGATTAAAAATATTATATTTGTGAACAATGAAGAAAATAATAGAGAATAATAAATGTTTATATTTTTTAAAAGAGTTACTCAAATATAAAAAAGAAATAGGTATTTTGAGTATAAGCACTATTGTTTCTACAGTAACTGTATTTCTGCAACCATTATTGATAAAACAGATCACAGACATCGGAATACTCGAAAAAAATATGCCCCAAATTGTTAATGGAGTAGCCGGTTTATTTGTTTGTGTGCTGGTATATTTAATGATTGAAGTTGTGCAGGCAAAAACTTTTGCAGAAATACATAATTCATTCTATAAGAACTTGTATTGCAATGTATTTCGAAAATTATTGCATTTAAAAAAACATTATTTTCAAATGAAAAATAGTATGGAAATAGTGCAAATGTTACAATGCGATGTATCTCAGGTTGCGTCTATGACAGATAGATATGTAGTGATGAGCTTTTCGTATGTTTTTCGTGTAATTAGTGGACTTGCTGGACTTATGCTGTTGAGTCCTGAACTGTTATGCATTGTAGTGATAGTAATTCCAGTGAAATACGTGTTAGTAAAATGTCTTGCTAAAAAGCGTGAGAAAAACATGAAAATGTATATTCAAGTTGAGCAACAATTTGGAGGATGGCTTGGCGATACAATTAATACTGTGGAAGAAATTAAATTGTGGAATCTATATGAATTAAGAAAATGCGAATTTTTAAAACAGATTTGTAAATCGTTAGCGGTTGAAATGAAAGGAACCATGATTGAGACATGGAATATTTTTGGGGATGCTGTTTTAGAGTGGGGTGTAACAATTCTTATTTATTTAGTTGGTGGATATTTGGTGTTCGTGGGAAAAATTTCCATAGGTTCAGTTTTTGCTTTTGTTTCTTATTCTAGTTATGTTACAAGACCGGTAAATAGTTTAATTGATCTGCGTATGCATTTTGCAAGTGTCAAACCGTCCGCTGAACGACTTTATACATTTTTGAATATGGAAGAGGAACGAAGTGGAAGTAAAAGAGTGGAAAAAGAGATTTCGCCAATATTAGAATTTAAAAATGTGAGATTTCAGTATACAAAGGATAGGGAAGTGTTAAAGAAAGTATCTTTTAAACTTGAGCCGGGAGAAAAAGTGGCTATTATTGGAAAAAATGGAAGTGGAAAATCAACAATTTTGGAATTACTATTACGATTTTATGAACCGGAAGAAGGAGAAATTTTATGTAATGGTGAAAATATAAAAGTGCTAAAATTATCAGAATACCGAAGCCTTTTTTCTGTTGTGAGTCAGAAATCAGCGTTGTTTTTGGGGGACATTGTGCAGAATATAGATTTGGAGGGGAAAGCAGACAGACAAAAACTGAATGAGGTACTAAGGAAAAGTGGCGTGAAAAAATACTTGCAACGTTTTCCAGAAAAAGAAAAAACACAAATAGGAGATGATGGAGCATTTCTTTCAGGAGGAGAAAGACAAAAGCTTGTGGTTGCACGGGCACTATTGAAAGATGCGCCGGTTATGCTTTTTGATGAAGCGTCCAGTGGATTTGATGTAGAAGCCAATGAATATCTTTATAAAATTATAACAGAAGAAATGCCGGAAAAATCTGTGATTTTTATTACACATCATTATGATAAACTGGAAAAATTTGATAAAGTATATTTGGTAAAAGATGGGTTTCTTACGGAAGTGAGAACTGGAAAAATGTAGAGGCGACTAGATTATAGTAGAAAGGAACAATATGGCAGAACTGGAATTAAAAGAGGTAAGCTATTTTTACGAGAGCGGCGGAAAGAGAATTGATATTTTGGATAAAGCCAGCTATTCATTTGAGAAGGGTACTCTTTACACGATTGTTGGTCCTTCTGGATCGGGGAAAACAACGACGCTGACTTTGGCGGGTGCGCTGGAAGAACCTAAGAGCGGCTGCGTGTGCTTTGAAGGAAAAGATATCCGGGAAATTGGCTATACAAGATATCGAAACAGCAAGATTGGAATTGTGTTTCAGGCGTATAATCTGCTGCCTTATCTGACCCCGCTGGAGAATGTGCTGGCGGCAATGGAAATTACGTCAAATCCGATTAAAAACAAAAAAGAACGGGCGCGGGAACTTCTGACACGAATGGGAATTACAGAAGATCAGATGAACCGCAATATCAATAAACTTTCAGGAGGCGAACAGCAGCGCGTAGCGATTGCGCGTGCGATTTCGACAAATGCAGAGGTGATTCTTGCGGATGAGCCGACGGGAAATCTGGACGTTGATACGGCGGCTGGCATTGTGAAAATTTTCAAAGAGCTGGCTCATGAAGATAAGAAATGTGTAATAGCAGTTACACATTCGGAAGCATTTGCCGCGGAGGCAGATGTGGTGGTACGGCTGGAAAAGAAAAAATTGCAGGATTAAACATGAGGGGGAGGGAAAGTTTTTATGAACTGGATCAAAAGAGCATTTCGCAGTATTTCTTATCATAAAAAAAATACAATTCTGATGTTTTTAAGTTTCCTGATTTTATCCATCCTGATCCTGTTTGGCTTATGTATCCGCGCGGCAAGTCGGGAACGGATATGGGAGATTCGGACGAGCATCGGAGGAAGCGTGCTTGTATCGAATGAGCGTCAGATATACAGTGAAGAGCCGCGCGGTGTGAATTCGATTTCACATCAAAAATATTTGGAACTCTGCGCTGATGAAAGAATTCGGTTTGGCAGCTGTAATACGGTGACAGCTGCTCTGGCGGATAACTTTACAGCTGAAATTATGGACGGACAGGAAGAAAATGGAACAGAAAATATTTATGTGGAGGGATCATCTGATCCTGTCGAGTATTTTAGTTCTGTTTCTTCTGTAGTTACACTGATTTCGGGACATGTACCGCAGAATGCAGAAGAAGCGGTAGTCAGTGATGGGATTGCGGAACGGAATGGACTGGGAATAGGAGATACCATAGCTGTTCTTTCACCATACACAAAGGAGCGGTATACATTTAAAATCAGTGGTATTTACAGTACGAACGAGGCAGCTTACAGTGGAAATGTGGTATATAATAACCCAGCAAATGCTATCTATACCCTGGATACACCAGTTTATGAGATGAATGAAAATGATAATGTAAAAGAAATTACATTGCAGTTGAAGGACCCGGAAGAAGGAAGAGCGTTTGCTGAAGATGCGAAAAAAATGCCGGAATATATCAAAGAAGAATATGATATGGACTATACGGTAAATGTTTCAGCTTATAAAGCGGTGGCCGACAGCCTGAAGAGCCTGGCAGGGATTTCGAATCTCATGGTGATAGTTTCCGTAATCCTTGGAACTATCACATTAAGTTTTTTGATTCTTATGAATTTGCGGGATCGCATGTTTGAGATTGGCATTCTTCTTTCTGTTGGAGAAACAAAGATGCGGATTATGCTGCAGATGTTGATGGAATCTTTTTGCCCGGTATTGCTGGCAATTACAGCGGGGGTAATTTTTTCTTATCCTTTGGCGAATGTGATAAAAATAGCTGTAGATCTTTCGAACGGTGTGCAGGCTGCAATTAAGACACAGCAGATTATAATATTGTATCTTTGTGGAATGGGGGTTGTGCTGGCTTCTTCTATGGTTATGGTATACCAGATTGTACGATATCAGCCGAAAAAGATTTTGATGATGGAGTAAAAAAAGAAATAGTCAGATAAAATACTGAATATGCAGAATTGACCGTATTTTTCTAAAAATAAGAAAATTCGAAAAAAGGTGTTGACTTTTGCTTTCGGGGGTGTTATTATAACTAAGCTGTCAGCGAGAGCTACAGTGAATGAGTTCTTTTGAAACAGAAAAACCTAGTTCGGAGCCGGGTGGCTGCCGCGGGCTGCAAAAACTGCTTCAAAAAAACTTGAAAAAAGTTCTTGACAAAAGCAAATGAGTTTGATAAAATAAACGAGTTGCTGATCGAGAGAACAGCAAAGAAGTTCGAAAGAGCTTCGAAAAAAAAAATTAAAAAAGTTCTTGACAAACGAAAAGTTCTGTGATAAAATAAATGAGCTGATCCGAGTCGGAACAGCAGAGATCCTTGATAATTAAACAGTGAAACACATCCTCGAAAGTTCTGAATAAGTAATTCAAAACGATCGAAAGATCCTTTAAAACAGTAAAAGGGATAAATTAGCTAGTATGTTGATTTTGAACTTGGAACAAACATTTTATCAGAGAGTTTGATCCTGGCTCAGGATGAACGCTGGCGGCGTGCTTAACACATGCAAGTCGAGCGAAGCAGTTAAGAAGATTCTTCGGATGATTCTTAACTGACTGAGCGGCGGACGGGTGAGTAACGCGTGGGTGACCTGCCCCATACCGGGGGATAACAGCTGGAAACGGCTGCTAATACCGCATAAGCGCACAGAGCTGCATGGCTCGGTGTGAAAAACTCCGGTGGTATGGGATGGACCCGCGTCTGATTAGGCAGTTGGCGGGGTAACGGCCCACCAAACCGACGATCAGTAGCCGGCCTGAGAGGGCGACCGGCCACATTGGGACTGAGACACGGCCCAAACTCCTACGGGAGGCAGCAGTGGGG
>OGPW01002359.1_pt1 | contig 10821 bp, 8 predicted proteins | sample 1553061 | NCBI WGS metagenome assembly OGPW01 (sample SAMEA2580292, study PRJEB22360) | human gut metagenome | biome: human gut; feature: human-associated habitat; material: faeces | place: Denmark | collected 2008/2010
CGGCAGCTCGGGCCTTGGGGGGGGGCCGCAGCGCCGGGCCCCGCCTCAACGACTGGCGCATCAACAACGAGCTGTTCAACTACTATGTGGAATATGCCGAGGAGGCCGTGCCCTGGGTTATCAGCCAGGGACGCTCGGTCGGCATCGAGCCCATCGAGTTCCTCACCGACAGCTCCATCCGCTACGACGATGGCGGCGTCGTCGCCGTGTGCGATGCCACCCAGGCCTCGAACCAGGATCTTATGGTGGCCCTGGCCCAGAAGGCGGCCGAGGGCGGCGCCACGTTCTACTACGAGACCCCCTGCGTGCAGCTGGTCCAGGAGGAGGACGGCACCGTAACGGGCGCCATCGGCAAGCAAAAGGACGGCAGCTACGTCAAGCTCAACGCCACCAAGGGCGTCGTGCTGGCCGCCGGCGACTACATGAACAACGAGTCCATGGTGGACCGCAATTTGCGCGACGCCGCCATGTTCCCCCTGTGCCTGGTGAACCACACCGGCGACGGCCACATCCTCGGTATTCTGGCGGGCGGCCGCATGGCGCCCCTCGGCCATGCGCGGCAGATCCACACCAACTACATCGGCCCCTTTATGTTCTACCCCTTCCTGGCCCTCGATGTCCACGGCAAGCGCTTCTGCAACGAGACCATCCCCATGAGCAGCCTGAACATCTCCATGTCCGCCACTTACAAGCCCGAGGACCGCGGCATCCACTTCCGCATTTTCGACTCTAAGACCGAGGGCGCCGTGGAGGGCATTCCCGGCGTGCCGCCGGTGGCCCTCGTGGGCGAGGGAAGCGCCTGGATGGATCCGGAAACGGTGGTATCGGGCAACACCCTGGAGGAGCTCTGCGAGGCGGCGGGCATTCCCGTGGCCGACGGCGTCGCCAGCATCGAGCGCTACAACGAGCTGTGCGCCAAGGGCTGCGACGACGACTTCGGCGTCGCCGGATCCGATATGGCGGCCATCGACACTCCCCCCTTCTTCTGCATCAAGGGCGATGTGGGCATGTCGGGCATCAACGCCGGCGTCATGGTGGACAACCGCTACCGGGTGATCGACACCGAGGGCGCCCCCATCCCGGGCCTGTACGCCGCCGGCATCCAGGCGGGCAACCCCTGCGGCGGCATCAACTGGAGCATGCCGGGCGGTTTCTCGAACTCGCACATCTTCACCGCCGGGCGCTACACGGTCATCCACGCGCTGACCGGCGACATGACGCCCGCCCACCCGGCGAGCTTCGAGGACCTCGCCGACTCCTTCGTCGGTGAAGACGGCGGCTACGCCTGGGACAGCCCCCTCTGCGCCACGGCTATTACCGTCTGGTAAGCCAAGAACCCCTCGTCCCTCCCTTTGCGACCGGGCCCCTCAGCGGGCCCGGTCGTTTCCATTCGCGGCCTCGTTAACCATGTCGATCAGCTCCTGGCGCGAGTGCACGCCGAGCTTCCGATAGAGGCTCTTCGCGTAGGTCTGCACGCTGCTCACCGAAAGGAACAGGCGCTCGGCGATCTTTTTCTGGGTGTTGCCGCGATAGAGCAGCCCGAGCACCTCCCCCTCCCGCTCGCTCAGCCCATGGGCATCGGCCATGGCGGCGAGAATCTCCGATACATCGGCGGCGCCTGCAGCGCATTCGGAGCTTGCGGGCTCGGCACCGTCAGGGCGCAGGCGCACGAACCAGAGCATCCCCAGCGTCATGGCGAAGGCCGTGACGAGCATGACGGCGTTGACCACCGAGTCCATCTGTCCGGGAGAGAGCCCGATAAGCCCGACGGTATGGATGGCGCAGTCGACGGCCACGATGAGCATGGGCGCAGCGACCGCAGCCAGCCACCAAGGGAGGTCCCGCGCTCCCATGCCCTCTTGAACCGCCACCCACAGCAGCGTGATGGCCATGGGGCGACTTGACAGGATCAAGGCCCGGCACAGCACAGCCAACGGCGAGTAGAGCAGGGCGGTGCAGTAGAGACAGGCGATGCAGAGGATGAAGAAGCCGAGCCACGGAAAGGCCGCGCGCCGCTGCCGCCATGCGGCGAGGGTGAAGAGGCAGAAGGCCGGATAGAGCACGAGGGCGAAGGCACAGTGAATCCATCCATCGGAAAACCAGGTCTCGCCCCGAGCCACCGACGAGAGGCTCATGAACGCCCCGCTTCCCAGTAGGTAGCAAAGCAGAATGGCCGTCGCGGGCACGGCGGCGCGCCCCGAAAGGGACGGCGCGAGGCGGGACGGAAGCGGTGCTTTGGGGGCATCGCAGCCAATGTGGCCGAGAATCACCAGGAAGATACTGCTCAGGGCGAACATGAGAGGGTTTGAGATGTCGCCGGTGGGCAGGGGATCCGTAAGCGCCACGATGGCCTCGCCGATTAGGAACGACAGGAGCAGGGAAAGGGCGAGCACGACGGCGTTGTCCCGAGGGGTCAAGCGCCGCGATGCCGCCGCGAGGGCCAGGGCAATCACTACGCCGTAAAGCGCCATGATGGCGGGGTAGGCAGCCATCATCCAACGCGGGACCGCTCCGGCATCGGCGCTGGCAACGAGCGCGGCCGCGCAGGCGAGCAGCAAGGCGCCGGACCCGACGGTGGCCGCCGTGCCGCCGGCCACCCGTTCGGCCAGGCTGTCGCGAAACACCACGAGCACCCCACCCATAAGGGCCATGGTGACGAGCGTGATGAGGTTGCTGGCGAAGACGGGGCCTGCAACGTAGGAGGCATGGGACTCGGGCAGCACGTTCGCCGGGTAGGGGAACAGCACGAACAGCGACCAAAAGCAGGCGTAGGCCAGCGCGAGCAGCAGGATGCGCAGCTTGTTCAACCTCTCTCCTCTCGAATCAGAACCGGTCGCGCGCGGCCCCATGGGGGCCGCCACCATTATACCCGCCATCTGTCCCCAAGGGGCAAGGCACGTTTCACGAGTCGTCCGCCCCTAGCGCTGCCCAGCCTCGGCCGCCTGCACCACGTGGGCCATAGTGACGCTCGTAGTCACGCCGCCGAGGCCTCGGGGCACCGGCGTGATGGCGCCTTCGGGCCCCAGCACGGGCTCCACGGCGCCGAAGTCCACATCGCCGCAGAGATTGCCGGCGGCATCGAAGTTGATGCCCACGTCGAGCACGATCTGGCCTTCCGTGAAATATTCCGCACCGAACGCACGAGCGCGCCCCGTTGCGCAGATGACGATATCCGCCTGACGCGTGACTTCGGCCAGATCGAGCGTTTTCGAATGGCAGATGGTCACGCTGGCATTGTGACGCAGAAGGATCATCGAAACCGGTTTGCCGATCACAAGCGAACGCCCCACCACCACAACGCGCTTGCCCTGAAGCGGAATAGCGTAATGATCGAGCACCTTAATGCAGGCCTCCGCCGTTGCAGGCGGCAAGGCATCGGGGTCATCGATGAAGATGCCACCAAGCGCCGCGACCGAAATGCCATCGACATCCTTATGAGGAACGAGCATATTGCAAAGCGCCTGCTCGTCCATGTATTCAGGAAGCGGACGGAACATCAAGCAACCGTGAATGCTCGCGTCTTCGTTGATGTATCTGATATCTCCCGCTACCAGTTCAGGATCAACGTTTTCGGGGTAGTCGAACACCTGCACTGCAATATCGAGCGACTCGGCACGCTTGATGGCCATGCGCTCGTAACTAAGATCGTCAGGGTTCGCGCCAACGCGCACGATCGCGAGCTTGGGAACGATGCCCTGCTGGCGCAGCAGTTCTACGCGCGGCTTAAGATCAGCCTCCATGGCTTCGACCACGGGTTTCGAACCGAGAATATGCGGGATCATCGTTCAAGCTCCTTTACCACGGTTTCGTAAGCGCGATCGGCACGCACAGTGTATGCGTTAAGCAGGTTGCGCATCTCTTCTTGATACATGCTCGCACGATCACGATCGGTCATGGAAGCGCAGTTGATCGCCACATTGAGCGATGCTCCCTGCAATGCCGCCTTAGCGAAGAGCAGGCTGGCACCGGTATCGGAAAGCGCCATGCGCGAGCCTTTTTCCGCGAGCACTTCTGCAAGCTTGATCACGCGCGCGCAGGTTTGCATGATGGAAAGCGGCACATCACACGCAGCGATGAGCGCCGTTTGCAGTGCCTCTTCTTTTGCGCGTTGTTCCTCAGGCGTTTCACGCGGCATACCATAGGCCGCCGCAAGTGGAGCGAAGGCGTTCGCGTCTTCTTCAACAAGCTCGATCAGATGGTCGATAAGCGCGCTCAGCTGGTCGCAACAATCCTGAACTTCATCCTGAACAGCGCTGTAGGCAGCCTTGCCCAGCGTAAGGTTGCACACCATAGAAGAGAGTGCTGCTGCAAGCGCGCCGCAATAGGCGCTCGCTCCCCCACCACCTGGCGTGGGAGCTTTGCTCGCCAGTTCGTCGATAAAAGTACGGTCGATCATAGAAGCCGGCTTAGAACAGGCCGCTGATCTTGCCGGTCTCATCCACATCGATACGCAGTGCCGCGGGCTCTTTCGGCAAGCCCGGCATCGTGAGCACATCGCCCGTAAGAGCGACCACGAAGCCTGCGCCAGCAGAAACCTTCACCTGGCGTACCATGATGCGGAAATCCTTCGGTGCTCCGAGCTTGGCTGGATCATCGGAGAAGCTGTACTGGGTCTTCGCCATGCAGACTGGATACTCGCCGAAACCGAGGCTTTCGAGCTTAGCGATCTCCTGCGCAGCTGCAGGCGTGAAGTCCACGCCGTCGGCATGATAGACGCGTTTTGCGATCGCTTCGATCTTTTCAGCCAAACCCAAGCCATCGTCATAAGCAAAGGTGAGCTTGCTCGTTTCATCACACAGGCGCACGACTTCTTCGGCGAGCTCAAGGCCGCCTTCGCCGCCTTTCGCCCACACCTGAGAAAGCGCCACGTTCACACCAAGCTCCTCGCAGCTTGAACGCACGAGATCGATCTCGGCTTGCGTGTCGGTCGGGAATTCATTGATGGCTACCACGCACGGGAGGTTATAGACGTTGCGGATGTTATCCACGTGCTGCAACAAGTTCGGCAAGCCAGCCTTCAAGGCCTCAAGATTCTCTTCGTTCAGATCCGCCTTGGCCACGCCTCCATGATTCTTGAGCGCGCGCACCGTTGCCACCACGACCACCGCATCAGGCTCAATGCCCGCTAAACGACACTTGATGTCGAGGAACTTCTCTGCACCAAGATCGGCGCCGAAGCCCGCTTCGGTCACGCAATAATCGCCGAGGGCGAGCGCCATGCGCGTTGCCATGATGGAATTGCAGCCATGCGCGATGTTCGCGAAGGGACCGCCATGCACGAAGGCAGGCGTGCCTTCGAGGGTTTGTACGAGATTAGGCTTGAGCGCATCTTTCAGCAGCGCCGCCATAGCGCCTTCTGCGCCGAGATCATGCGCCGTGACCGGTTCATCGTCGTAGGTGTAGGCCACCACGATCTTGCCCAAACGCTCCTTCAGATCGGTAATGGAAGTTGCAAGACAGAAAATGGCCATGACCTCGGATGCGACCGTGATATCGAAGCCGTCTTCACGCGGCATGCCCGCCTTCGGGCCGCCAAGGCCGCACACGATGTTGCGCAGCTGGCGATCGTTCATATCCACCACGCGCTTCCACGTGATGCGGCGCACATCGATGCCGAGTTCGTTGCCTTGCTGAATATGGTTATCGAGCATAGCTGCGAGCAGATTGTTCGCAGCGCCGATAGCGTGAAAATCGCCCGTGAAGTGCAGGTTGATGTCTTCCATGGGAATGACCTGAGCATATCCGCCACCTGCAGCGCCGCCCTTCACGCCAAAGACGGGCCCGAGCGAGGGCTCGCGCAGCGCGACCACGGTATTCTTGCCCATCTTGGAAAGCGCATCGGCGAGACCCACCGTTGTGGTGGTCTTACCTTCGCCAGCTGGCGTGGGATTGATCGCCGTGACCAGAATGAGCTTGCCCGGCTGGTAGTCCTTATCGCGAAGAAGATTGTAGTCAACCTTCGCCTTCGTGCGTCCATAGCACTCGAGGTATTCGCTCGCCACACCCGCTTTCTCTGCAACAGCGGAAATGTCGAGCGGCTGAGCCGCCTGGGCGATTTCAATATCGGTTAGCACGTCGGGTCCCCTCTTTCTCTTTAGGCTCTAGCGCTGATTATCGCACTTTTTCAACTCGTTATAGATCAGGCGAAGCCCCTGTAAGGTTAGCTCCACATCCACTTCGGTGATCGTATGCGAAAGCGGTGCGATACGGTGCGCGAGACCGCCTGTTGCCACCACTTTGGTCTTATAGCCAAGCTCTGCTTGAATGCGCTCGACCAGCCCATCGACACGAGCCGCTTCGCCGCTCACCACGCCGATCTGGATGGCCTCGGATGAATCGCGGCCGATCGCCACGCCCGGGTCTTCCAATTCGACCGCACGCAAAAGCGCCGCGCGCGACATGAGCGAGCGCATCGAAGATTCCACGCCGGGAGCGATAACGCCGCCTACGAACACGCCATCCTTGTCGATGACCTCCATGTTCGTTGCGGTGCCGAAATCAACGACCACGACCGGTGCGCCGAAGATGGCCTTCGCTGCGACCGCATCAGCCACACGATCGGCGCCAAGTTCGACGAACGAAGTCTTGTCGATGTTCAGCAAGTGAGCGCAACTGCGCGCCGAAACCACCTGAGGTGCAACCCCGAAGGAGCGTTCGCACGCCTTTTCCCAATTGTGCGTGAGCGCTGGCACCACCGAACAGAGGATGGCGCCCTTGATCACGCCAGCATCGATCTCTTCGGCACTGAGCAGCGCGCGAAGCTTGATGCGCAATTCATCGCTCGTATATTCAACGTTAGTGGCAAGGCGCCACATATGGATCAAACGATCTTGATCATAGATTCCCAAAACGGTGTGGGTATTGCCGATATCAACCACTAAAAGCATCGCGAAGTACCTTCCCAGGCCTACTATTTTTTAAAAACGCTCGGCGATTATGTACAGTAAATCGTAAAACGAATGCTACCATATTGCATAAGGGGAAATCACTTTATCAGCACGCGCTTGATAAAAGTTTTAACAGATATTGAGAGGGATTAGCTATGGATCATACTCCTGCGCGCATTCTTGTCGTTGACGACGAACCATCTATCACCGAATTCGTTAGCTATGCTCTGCAGAAGGAAAACTACACGGTCGATACTGCTGGCGACGGTGAACAAGCACTCACGCTCATCGAGCAGAAACCCTACGATCTCTATATTCTCGACATCATGCTTCCGGGCATCGATGGCTATGAACTCTGCCGTCGTATTCGCGCCTCTTATGACACGCCTATCCTGTTCTTGAGCGCGCGCGATGGCGAAGTGAACAAGATCATCGGCCTTGAGCTGGGCGCAGACGACTATCTGGCTAAACCTTTCGGCATCCGCGAGCTTATCGCACGCACCCGTGCATTGCTTCGTCGTTCGCAGGCTACCAATTCCACCAGCGCTGAGGTCAGCGCAAGCGGCATTGCGCTCGACGACGACGCGCACACCGCCACGGGCGAGCATGGCCCGATCGATCTTACGCCGCGCGAGTTCGAGCTCATGAGCTGCCTCATGCACAACGCCGGCAAGGTCGTCTCTCGTGAAGATCTGCTGCGCGAAGCCTGGGGCTGGGAGTTCATCACGGAAACGAAGACGGTCGACACGCACATCAAGCGCCTTCGCGACAAAATCGAAGCTGCTGGCTACAATCCGCAAGTCGTCGAAACCGTACGTGGTTACGGTTATCGCTTCAAAAAATAGCCTGGCGAAGCTTCGATGAGGCTCGCAACGCACGTCGCATTCACGACGACTCTTCTTTCTGCCCTAAGCTGCTCGATCATCTGCATCTGCGGCATTCACTTCTTCCATGCCTCAGAGTGGATCTTGCTCCTTATCATCCCGGTCAGCTGTATCGCCTTCTTCCTGAGTCTTGCCATCGCTCATTTCACGAGCAAGCCCTTCCGCGAACTTGCCCAGAGTCTCAAGCGCTACCATGAAGGCGATTACAACATCTCGTTCAAGATCAATCACGGTATCTATGAGAGCGAAGAGCTTTCGCATGATATCGAGGATCTGATCGACACCGCGGAATCCCACAAGGACGAGATCGCGATATTGCGTCACCGTGAAGGTGAATTCATTTCGGACGTGGCTCACGAATTTCGCACGCCCCTAACGGCGATCAGCGGTAATGCTGAGCTCATGATGGATCCCGACATGCCGCTCTCCATGCGCCAGCACTTCTTGCAGATCACGCTTTCTGAGGCGGAACGCTTGAACAACCTCGTGAACGATCTCATCTCGCTGCGCCATATCCAAGAAGACTCTTCCACCACCATAGAACGCGTGAACATCCGCCAAATCGCTGAGGAAGTTGGCGAGATCTTGAGCGCGAACTTCCAAAAGAAAGATATCGAGTTCTCCATCGATGGCGAAGCGCCCGATATCCTCATCGACCCTGCACGCCTGAAACAGGCGATCATCAATCTCACTGACAACGCCTGCAAGCACGTGCCCGAAGGAGGCAGCGTAAAGATCATGCTTTCCGGCGTCGATGATAAATCCATCATCGCCGTGAAGGATAACGGCGTGGGCTTCGGCGACATCAACCCGTCGCTTCTATTCAAGCGCTTCTATCGCACCGACTTTTCGCGCTCGCGCGTGAAGGGCGGATCAGGCCTCGGTCTTTCGATCGTGCAGGCCATCGTCGAAGGCAACGATGGCAACATCACTGCGTTCAACGATCCCGAAGGTGGCGCCGTATTCCTCATAGCCTTCCCCTCCGTTATCGATCGATAAACATACAGAAATCCTCTGCTCATCTCAGGCAAGCAGCACGCCCAAGGGGCACTTGTAATTACCCGCTTTCGCTGTTCGCTTGCCGTGTAAACCGACAAGCTCATGCGCTTCGCTCCTTCGGACAACCTATTACAAAGTAAAAGTGCGGTCTCAGAGTAATTTAAGTACCCCATGGGCTCAGCTGCTTGCCTGGCCGGAAACATCTGGCTCGATCAGCGGAGAGGGTGAGGCAGCGAGGTGACTCTTTTCCGACTAAATTCGTAATTAATAAAACCCGAGAAAAGCAGCGACGCATGAGCGAATCAGTTTATCTGATTCGCGAACAGGGAAGCGGGGAACCTCGTGGCTTGCCCTCTCCACTGATCGAGCAGGTAGCAAGCGAAAAGCCCCGCCCGAACGGATCGGACGAGGCTTTTTGGGATACGAATCGCAGGTAGCCGTGCGTTGCGTTTTAGGTGCGCGGCTATTCCCGCTTGATCGTCTCAGTTGCCTCCTGGCCGTTCTTATCGACAGCCACATAAACGAAGCCTGGCTTACCCTCAACAGGGAGCTCGTTGTACGCGACCATCTCAGCGATCTCTGCAGCAGTTGCGCTCTTCGGCTCAGTAGCCAGCAGGTAGTCGGTGGAAGCACGGCGAGCCATTGCCTCACGGAAGTCCTTGGTACCCACGAACACTTCCTGCTTGTAAGGATTGACCTTGAGCTTCTTCGAGCGGTAGATGATGTAAGAAAGCGCTGCGATATTAGCGATGAGCGCGATCGAAGCTACCACCGTGTTCACTGCCGGATTGTTCACCGAGTGAACTGCGAAAATCGAATCGTTTGCGAACATCGGGCAAACCTGGCAGAACATGCACCACATCGAAAGCGTGAATGCGCGGTTCTGGATCCATCCACCTTTGTTCCACCAGAGGCCTGCGATGGTAGGCGCAAGCAGAAGTGCGATGCCGCAATACCAAGAGTGAGTCGGCAGGCAGTTGTAGGTGTAGCAGAAGTTCCAGAGGTCATAGGCGATGATGAAGACCCACGTCATATCGGGCCACAGCATGTCCTGGCGTTTCTTTGAGATGTAGATGCCGAACCAACCGGTCATGCACAGAATGTTCAGCAAGCCTGCGCAGCCATTCAGTACGTTATGGATGCCACCATTCAGAAGCACGCCCTCATCAGTTACGAAGCTGGAATCCCATGCTACGATCGCACTTTCGAAATCGCTTGCGACCGCAATGAGGATATTGATCGCAACGATAACGAACGGGAACGCCTTGAACCAATGTGAGCGACCGATCTTGCCCCAACTGTACTTCAGCATCATGAAGCCGATACAGCCTGCGGTTGCCGCATAGACCTTAGCGTAGTGGAACCAGCCACCCATCGTTTGATATGTTGGGTTATTGAGCGCCCACTCAGCCCCCATGGCGGCTCCGATTTCGACCACCACACAATAGACGGTCATCGCTGCACACACTCCAATGAACATGAAGATGCCGCCTGCTTTAGTGCGTCTCGCGAACTCATTGAGCAAGATGAGCGCGCCAAGCACCATGAACAAACCGAGCCATTGGAAGCCCGCATTCGCTCCATAAACATCGAATAACATTTTCCCCTCCTTCTTCCCTATGCCAATCGATATCAAGTATCTGATCAATGCGTTGAACGGAACTTTTTTATACAAATCAAAACATTTGCCCAGATAGTTGATGGTTTTTCAAGAAAACCCATAGCCAGAATATGGCAACGAGCGAGGTCAAACAACGAGGTGGACAACACTGCGAAAATGTCGTTACCTTTGTCGGAAACTTGTAACTTCAAGTAGTGAAAATATTCTTGCATTACAGGGCAAGTTGAAGTAAATAAACGCGATTTATCCCACATGACATGCGGTTTTGTTGAATTCTATTCAGACAGTGAAGGGTGCGAAACGGATAACATAGGTGACGAACGACCGGGTAGTTTGTCACCTACAGATGGTTGCAGGTCGCGGTAAGAGAATGAGAGAGGAGAGACCTAACCCTTACCAAGAAGGCAAGACTCAACTTTGCCCATCGATA
>OGPW01002360.1_pt1 | contig 10819 bp, 11 predicted proteins | sample 1553061 | NCBI WGS metagenome assembly OGPW01 (sample SAMEA2580292, study PRJEB22360) | human gut metagenome | biome: human gut; feature: human-associated habitat; material: faeces | place: Denmark | collected 2008/2010
TTGGCGTGGAGGTGTGGCGGTCGAACCCGCCGCGGAAGTTGCGGCCGGAGCCAATGGGCCAGTTCATGGGGTAGGTGTTGATGCCCAGGACGTTCTCAATCTCCTCCATGAGCTCGAAGGGGTCGCGCGCGTCGTGGTCGAGCTTGTTGACGAACGTGAAGATGGGGATGTGGCGCAGCGTGCACACCTTGAAGAGCTTCTTGGTCTGCGCCTCCACGCCCTTGGCGCCGTCGATGACCATGACTGCGGCGTCGGCGGCCATGAGGGTGCGGTACGTGTCCTCGGAGAAGTCCTGGTGGCCGGGGGTGTCCAGGATGTTGACGCACGCGCCGTCATAGGTGAACTGCAGCACCGAGGACGTGACGGAGATGCCACGCTCCTTCTCGATGTCCATCCAGTCCGACTTTGCGTGCTTTGAGCTGCTCTTGCCCTTGACCGAGCCGGCCGTCTGGATGCTGCCGGTGTAGAGCAGGAGCTTCTCGGTGAGGGTGGTCTTGCCTGCGTCAGGGTGCGAGATGATCGCGAACGTCCTGCGCGAGGAGATCTGGTCTGCCAGAGATGCCATGTACTTCCTTTGTTGCGTGGTTGTAGCCCCACGTATTGTAGCGAGAAGCAGCGGCTATGGCAGGGTTGGCTCGCCGGGACATCAGGCTCGGGACGGCTCGGCGAGCAGCATTGCCTGGTGGTGCAGGCAGCTGTTCCAAAGCCTTGCGGGCCATCTACCAAAAACCGGGCCCGCTCGATGGTCACAAATTGCGATTGGGAACGACCATGTCCAAATTTAACGGACTTCATCGATTTGCCGCAGCGCATCTAGCACGCGTTTTGTTTTAGCCGCTACTTCAACGCTTCGAGATTGCGGCCGTTACTCGTTCCCAAACGTCATTTGTGACCAAAAAAATGGCCTCGTGCCCGGTAGATCGCGTGCCAGGCAGCACCCTTACGTCTTCGTCACGTTTTGCCACGTCGCCAGGCATCGCGAGCGCGGGCGCTACACTGGCCTCGTACCGGGCGCAAGCCCAACCCAGCCATTCAAGGGGATGCCTTTTTGGTCATTGTTCTTTAGGGAACGGCACAACCGCAGAAGCGAGCAAGGCGCCGCGTTGACGCGGCGAGTCTCGTATGCCGTTCCTTCCTTGTCACCACATCCCACAAATGACAGGAACAACAATGACTACCTGCACTTTTCCCAAGGCGAACAGCTTTGCCCCGTCCATCGTGGCCAGCAAGATCATGGGGCCTAATCCGCTCAAGCTCTGCGAGGAGCTTCTTGCGGGCGCCAACATTCTCCAAGGGTCAGCCGTCTGCGACCTCGGCAGCGGAACGGGCATCACGAGTGCCCTGCTCGCGCGCGAGTACGGGCTTGACGTCTACGCCGTTGACCTGTGGAGCGATCCCGAGGAGAACCGCGCATTCTTCCACAGCCTCGGCATCCCCGACTCCATGCTCCATCCCGTGAAGGCAGACGCCTCCCAGGGCCTGCCGTTTCCCCACGCGTTCTTCGACGCGGTCGTGAGCATCGACTCGTACAACTACTACGGGCGCGACCCCAAATACCTGGGTGCGCGGCTTCTTCCCTACGTCAAGTCCGGCGGCATGCTCTACCTGGCCATTCCCGGCATGAAGCACGATTGTCACGAGAGCCTGCCGTCATGTCTGCTTGCCTCCTGGACCCCAGAGCAGCTCGAATACATGCACGACATGAGCTGGTGGCGCAAGATGATCGAGCCCACGCCCGGCGTGGAAATCGTGAACATGCACGAGATGGCCTGCACCCAGGAGACCTGGGCAGACTGGACCGCCTGCGACAACGAATACGCCGCGGGTGACCGCGCGGCCGTCGAGGCCGATGCGCTTAGCTACCTCAACACCATCGCCATCACGCTGCGCAAGCAGTAGCAGACGGCGGCGCGGGGCAACGCGCTAGCCAAGCAGCTTGGCAAGCTCGGCCACGCTGCCCGCAAAGCGGATGCCCTGCTGACGCTCGGGCGTGGAGAGGCCCTTCTCGACCATCGTGCCGAGGAGGGCCTTGAGCCCGTCATAGTAGCCACCCAAGTTGAGCAGCACGCAGGGTGCGTCCAACCGCCCCAGGCACGATATCGACATGACCTCGGCGATCTCCTCGAGCGTGCCCGTGCCGCCGGGAAACGCCACGAATGCGTCACCGAGCTCGATCATCCTCGCGCGACGCTCGGGAATGTCGCTCGTGACGATGAGGCGCGTAAGGCCCTCGTGCTGCAGCTCACGGTCCATGAACATCTGCGGCTCCACGCCCGTGACCTCGCCACCGGCCGCCAGCACCGCATCGGCGAGCGCACCCATGAGGCCAGACCTCGAGCCTCCGTAAACAAGGCTGTTGCCACTGGCACCAATCCACGTGCCCAGCTCGCGAACGGCCGCGGCAAGGCTTGGGTCGTTGCCCTCGTTTGCCCCAAGGTACACGGTGACGTTCATCGCGCGTCTCCTCCCTGGCCCGCCCGCCGGCCGAGGTAGCGCACGCCTCGCGAAGGCGGCGGAGGTACTCCTCGCACGCGCGGGAGCGCAGACGATACTTTTTCCAGATAACGTACGAGCCTATCCTAACCTCGGACTCGAGCGGAACAAACCGCAGGCCAGGGTCATTGAGATGGAATAGATGGTCGATGCTTAAGGCGCATGCCGCCCCCGACCGCACAATCAGCGACGCGTTGCCGATAAGGTCAAAACGTCCCACCACGTTGAGGTCGGAGGCAGTGAGCCTGCCCCCAGACCACGCCTCGATGTCGACCATGCGGTTCACGGTTCGCGAGCTCGTGAGCAGGGGCATGCGCGCAAGGTCCTCCGGGGTCACGGCGTCGAGGGCCGCCCCCTCGCTGTCCGCCGCCACGACGGAGCGATCGTGCTCGGGTATGCGCAGCCACTCGTACTTCTCGACGTTCACGGGCTCGATGACGAGCGCAAAGTCGAGAAGGCCGCGCTCGAGGCGCTCCTCGACCACGTCGGCGTTGCCCGTGAACAGCTCGCACGTCACCTCGGGGTACTCGCGCCGAAGCTCAACGAACGTCTCGGTGAGCAGGTGACGCCGCAACGCGACGTCGACGCGTGGATCGCGCGCGTCTCGAAGTAGCGAGGCACGGCCGCGGCGCCCAGCCGCTCGGACGCCTACCCCCGCGCGTGACGAAGGTAGCCGCCCACGCTGTAGTGGTCGGCACCGTCGTCGGCGGGATTGCCCTCGCCACCAACAACGCCCAGGTAGCCGCCATCGACCGTCTTGCCATCCTCGCCAACCACGACGGCGTACCAGTGGCCAAACTCGTGCGCTGGCTTGCGAAGCTGGCAGGCAAGGATCAGCTTGGACTCCCCCTCCCTGCGGAAGAACGCCCCGGAGCGCCTGACGCGCGCAAGCCGCTCACCGTCGAGCCAGAAGCACATGAACGGCGTCTCGAACGAGTCCGTGAGTGCGTCGGCAAGGCCGTTGTAGACGTAGCAGAAAAGGGCACGGTCGCTCCCGCGCGATAAGAGCTCCACCTCGCTCTCCTTGAGCTTAAACTCAACCGTCGAGATGGCGCCGGGACGTCCGTTGGCCTCGCGAACGCCGGTCACGGCCGTCTTCACCTGGAAGTAGAACGTCTCGGGCGCAACCCCGGGATTCTCGAGCCGCTCCTTGAGATTGAGCGAAACCACGTCGATGCCCATGTCCGCCGGCGGGCGCAACGCGTCCAGGCCGTTGCGGTACAGCGAGCTCATGAGCTGGTACTCGCCGGTGTAGCCGTTGTAGAGAAGGTCAAAGAAGTCCTGGGCCATGGGGCGCTCCTTGGGTTGGCTTGTTGGTTGGATAGATTCTAACTTGATGTGCCGGCTACGCTTGCCCGTCCATCTTGAGATACGGCGCCACGGTGGCCGACAGTCCGCGCGCCATGATGTCAGCGCGTTCGAGAACCGTCTCTCGCAGGTCATCGTCGAGCAGCACGATCCGTGCGATGAGCGCCTTCGCAAGCTGCTGCTCCGTGGCGACCGGCTCGTCGTCCCACAGGTCCTTGAGCCAGGCCGTGGCGTTCAGCACCTCGTTGTACTTGTCGTCCGGAAGGTTGGCGAGCGCACCGTCCCTATGGAACTTCACCTCCCAAACGAAGACGCAGGCGGGGTTCTCGATCGAGGCATGGGCGTCAATCACGCAATTCTCGGGAAGCGACGCCGCAATCGGGTCCTTCTGCATCATGTAGGCGCTCCAGCTTGGCAACGCGGCAGAGATATTGCCGACGATGGCGTGCAGCTCCTCGGTGTGGTCGTGGAACGCGTCCGAGATGTCGAAGCTGGCGAGGCGCGCGGCCTCGATCTCCTCCCTGCTCGGAGCGGCGGTCGCGCGCGCGGCGCTCGCACTCGCGATGCGATCACTCAGGCTCACTCGACTGGTCGTCTCACTCATCGTGTTCCTCCCTACGCTGCGGCAATCTCGCTGCCCGCATCCTTGGCCATCTCAAAGAGCATCTGCTGCCACTCCTCGTCCTCGTCGACCTCTACGCCAAAGTCATCGAGGCCAGGGGCGCAGGGCACCACGCCCGAGGAAGGCCAGGCGCTCACGAGAGAGGTCGCCTCCACAAGCTGCCCGTAGCCGGGATGGCGCTCGAGCTCGTAGGCGGGCTCGCATGCCCCGCGCTGGCCGCGCTCGAAATACCACCAGCTACCAGTGGGCGTCTCGAGCAACGTGCTCGGCGTCCGGTTGGCGCGCAGGGCAAAGTAGCGAGCCGTGCGCTCATCCTGGAAGCCCAGCACGAGCTGGCGGTCGCAGTTGCCGATGATCGAGTTCGCCTCGGCCTCGCCATAACGCGCCTCGAGCTGGCTCACCGTCTGGCAGATGAGCGTGCAACTCACCTCGCGGCTGCGGATGACCGCCAGGATGTCGTCGATGCCCGGCAGCGTGAGGTTGGCAAAGTCGTCGAGCATAAAACGCACGGGCACGGGCAGCCGGCCACCCTCGCAGTCCGCGTCCGCATGGGCGCACAGACTCTGGAACGCCTGGCGCACGAACAAGCTCGTGAGCGGGGCTAGGCTGCGGTCCATATCGTCCATGGTCACGAACAGTGCGTGACGGGCGTGCCCCAGCTTGTGGAAGTCGACCTGCTCGGGCCTGCGGAACGATGCGAGCGCCCCGTCGAACGTGAGCGGCATGAGGTTCGCGGCGATGATGCCCATGATGCTCGCGTGCATCTTCTCGGCGTGGGCCGTGCTTCTCGCACGGCGAAACAGCGAGACGGCATAGCTCTCGGGATCTTGGCTCGCGAGCTCGGCAAACATGGCATTGGCGTTGCCCTCGCACGCCTGCTCGTACACGCTCACCACCGAGGCCATGTTCCACTCGTCATCCGGCAGCGCCTCGAAGACGTAGGCGATGTAGCTCGCCACATAGTTGGCCGCGGCGCTGGCCCAGAAGGGGTCGCTTCCCATGTCGTCGCGGGGGAACAGCGCGGTCGCGATGCCGATGACGTCCTGCGCGAGAGGACGTCCGCGCCGCCAGCGGACGTGATGGAGCGGGTCGTAGCCCAGCGTGCCTCCCATCGTTGTGAAGTCGAGGCGGTCCACCTGGTAGCCGTGAGCGTACAGGTAGGGAGACATCTCGCGGTAGAGCTGGCCCTTTGCGTCGAGAACGACGTAGGATCCCGCGCACTGCAGGAGGTTGGGCTTGAGGAAGTTGCGCGTCTTGCCCGAGCCGGAGCTTCCCAGCACGAGCACGTTGTTGTTGAGACCGGTCTGCCACGAGTCCATGCTCGCGGTGCGCCCGGAGGTGAGAAGGAGCTCGCCTGCGTAGGGAGTGCGGTCGATGATGGCGTTCGCCATGGTGGTTCTCGCTTTCTATGCGAATGCGGTGCGTACGTTAGTGCGATAAAGCCGCAGCTAGAGTGATGTGGCGATGCGGTCGGCAAGGCCTTGCGCAACGGCCTGCTCGGCCTCGAAGTAGGTGTCGGACGCCGTGAGCGCAAAGACCTGATCGAGGGTCATGCCCGTGTGCCGGGCAATGACGTTGGCCGTGATGTCGCGGATGCGCATGAGGTCGTCGGCGCGGGCCTTCACGGAAAGCGCGCTGCCGCCAAGCCCGCCGCCAATGAGCGGATCGTGGATCATGACGCGGCTGTGGGGCAGCATCTGCCGCTCGTCCCCCGCGATGAACAGCAGCGCTGCCATGCTCGCCGCCATGCCCAGGCAGACGGTGTGGACGGGGCAGTTCACGGCCTGCATGACGTCATAGAGGGCAAGGCCAGACTGCACCTCGCCGCCGGGGCTGTTGATATAGAGCGTCACGGGTGCGTTGGCGTCGCAACGCTGCAGGTAGAGCAAGCCGCGGATGATAGTGGCGCACGATTGCGCGTCTACGGCGGACGTGAGTTCGAGCTCGCGGTGGGAGAGCATCTCGTCTCGAACGTCGAGGCGGTTCAGGCCCTCCGCGGTCTCACGGATGATCTGCGGCTGGTAAATGGGTGTGCATTCGCTCATAACGAGCTCCTTCCCGAGGGCTGGCACGCATCGGTAGCAGCCATGGATGGCCGCAGCGCGTATAGGCTCTCCGTCTGTGGTTGTTCATGGAAATCCGGCTTAGGCAATTACGCCGGCAAATCTCCGCCACGACGCGCAGGCGCCGGGTTGCCAGGAGATGGCCTTATGGCCCTCGGGTGATGTGGACTATAGCGCCCGCGCTCCAAACGCGTCAACATCTTTTTCTAAAAATTGCCGTGCGATAATGGCAGAGCCCACAACGCGAGAGGAGCGCACGCGCAGATATCTGAGCCGGAAGAGCGGTCGCAACAGCTTGTTGACCAGCTAGTTTGCGTCTGGGAGCGCTCCATGCGCGCCTCGCACGACTTTTTGGGCGAGAAGGACGTCGAACGCATCAAGGGCTATGTGCCCCAGGCGATTCTCGGCGTTGAGCATCTGGTTGTGGCAAGCGAGGGCGGCCGGCCGGTCGCGTTTCTCGGCGCGCAGGACGGCATGCTCGAGATGCTCTTCGTGGACGCTGAGCTTCGCGGGCGCGGCATCGGCAGCGCGCTTCTCGAGCACGGCATCAGCGTGCTGGGCGTGCGCGAGCTCACGGTAAACGAGCAGAACCCAGCCGCCGTCGCATTCTACGAGACCCGCGGCTTCCACACCGTCGAGCGCCTCGAGACCGACGACCAGGGCGAGCCCTATCCCCTCCTCCGCATGGAGCTGCAAGCGTGAACAGGGGTACGTCCCCCGTTCACGCGCGTAGGTCCTTGATGCAGAAGTGGTCCATCACGACATGGCTGGGCGAGACGGGCTCGATTCGCTGGTAGCCGAGCTTCTCGTAGAGGTGGATGGCCACTTTGAGGTTCGAGTGGGTCTCCAGGTAGAGTTGCTCATAGCCGAGCTCGCGGGCACGGCGCTCGACCACGCCAACGAGGCGGGTACCCAGGCCGTGACCCTTGGCCTCGTCCGACAGATAGAGCTTCTGCAGCTCGGCCGTGCCTTCGAGCGACTCGAGCTCGGCCAGGCCAGCGCCACCGAGCACGCGTCCGGCCTCGTCCACGGCAACGTAGTACGCACGCCGCTTTGGCTCCGCCGCATAGTACGAGCTCAGATGCATGATCTCTGGGTCAAAGTAGGCCGTGCCAGGAATGTCGAGGCAAAACGCCGCAAGGTTTCCCCGCGCAATGCCCCCCATGCGCTCGTCGTCCGCCTCGGTTATCGGCCGTATCGCCACTTCGCTCATCGCTATACCCATCGTCTGCGGACATGGTAGCGAAGGGACACCCCTCGAACAACGGCGCAAGCCGTGAACAGGGGTACGTCCCCTGTTCACGGCCGGCGGACCCTCTGTTCCCTTGTCGCTTTTGCTAGTTGCTAGTGCCTCATGCGGCTCGAGATGATGCGGCACGGACCGGTCACGGTGTAGTGGCCGGCACTGGCGGGCACAAGGCAGGACTCCGTGAAGCCAAGGTGCACGCTGCCCTCGGCCGACGCCACGCCGCACTCGCCCGCGGCGCACGTGAGCACGCGGTACTCGTCGCCCGTCTCCTCGCCCCAGCTCTCGGGCACGTCCATGATGTCGATGATGAACAGGTCCTCGTCGGTGGTGCCGCGCACGGTGCGTGCGGGAGCGGCCGGGTCAAACTTGCCCAGGTGGATGGGGTCGGGCTTAGGTGCCACGTCCAGCACGTCGAAGCCCTTATCGACGTGGAGCTCGCGACCGCGGCCCCAGTCGCACAGGCGATACGTCGTGAAGCCAAGCGTGCCGATCTCCACGGCAAAGATTCCGGCGCCATAGGCGTGCAGCGTGCCCGACGGCACGACGATGAAGTCGCCCTCAGTCACGGGTACGCGGCGGCCGTACTTGTCGCCGATCGTGTCGTCTGCCGCGGCGGCGCGCAGGGCGTCGACGTCATCGGTGAGCGAGCCGGCGATGAGCGTGGAGCCCGGGTCTGCCTCGAAGACGTACCAGGCCTCGGCCTTCTCGTGGTCATCCTCGTGCTCGCGAGCGTAGGCCTCGTTGGGATGCACCTGGACCGAGACCGTCTCGCGCGCGTCGAGCATGAGCGTCTGCGTCACGCCGTCATCGTCCGAGGTGCCGATGACCTCCTCGTGATGGTCTCGGATAAGCTCGTCGAGCGGGGTGCCGTCGTACTCGCCGCCCTTGACCGACGTCACCATGCCGCGGTGCGCGGAGACGTCGAAGCCCTCGCCATAGAGCTCGTCGCCCTCAAGGCCGCGCGTCTTGTTGATGCGGTCGCCCGACCAGATGGGGGCAATGTAGTTGGTGTTGAACAGAAGCGGGCCCATGGTGCCTCCCTGTGACGTGGTGGCGAAACGCCGTTCTCGGCTTGCGTTGTTTCCAGTATAAGTACTTACATAGCCGATAATTATCTAAGTTCATAACTGACATATATACGAGCATAAGCAATCGGCAAGCGGCGGCGCCATACGCACAGCACGAGCGGCACAAAGCGCGGGGAGGGCCACGCGTTTCTATAATCAAGGCATACGACCAACGCAAACTTGGGACGGACCATGCCAAAGCTCACCTCACAGCAGTCCTATGCGCTCGGCGCCCTCGCGCTGTTCAACTTCGTGTTCCTCGGCAGCGAGTTCCACTACGACATCGAGATTGGCGAGCTTGTGGGGCCTGGCGGCGTCGTCGCCGCGCAGGGCGTCATCCTTGGCGCGAGCGTCGTTGGCTTTCTGGGATATGCGGCAGCTGAGAGGCTGTTGCGCGGAGCACTTGGACGCGCTCGTGCAGCGCTTGCGTGCGCACTGGCGGCGGGATGCCTGCTTGCGATTCGCCCGCTTGCCGACGCCTTGGCGGTTCAGGCGGCAGGGGCCGTCTGCTTTCTCGCCCTGGGTCTCATGGGCGCTGCGGCACATGCGGCCTTCTCGTGCGCCTTTGCGGGAGAAGGCCGCATTGCCAGCGCCGCAGGGTGTTCCTACGCCGCCGGAATCCTCATGCAGTTTGCCAATAACATGCTGGTACCACAGGGTTTTTGGGAATCGATCGTGCTGTGCGTGGGCCTTGTGGCGCTCACGACCTGCCTCATGCGGGCACGTGGCGGCGACAAGTCAGTCGACGGCGCGGAGGGCGCAGCAGACGCGGCGGACACCGAGACGCCAGGCCAGCCGCTGGCCCGCGCGCTCTGGTCCGTTGCGCTCGTCGTGATCCTGGCCTGCACGTTCTCGACGCTCGACGGCGTGGTGACGGTCGCGAACGCCGAGGGCACCTACGCCGTGCAGACGTGGCCGCGGCTCTTCCTCGCCGCAAGCGGCCTCGCGTCCGGCATCGCACTCGACGCGCAGGGCGGGCGCTATCGCGGCCCCATCATGTTCTGCGTGGCGCTGCTGTCCGTGCTCTCCATCCTGGCCGTCGAGGCGGGCGCCCCTCCGCTCATCGGGCTCGTGGTGTTCTACCTGGGGTCCGGCTGCTTCGTCACGTTCTTCACGACCCTGTTCGCGACGCTGGCGCCAGGCATGCGGGCGCCCGAGCTGTGGGCGGGCATGGGCCGCGCGGCCAACAACGCATGCGCGTTCACGATCGCCGATGCGTCCATGGCCGTCGTGGAGATGGGGCCCGTCGCGGTGATGATCGCGTCCGTGCTGCTCGTCGTTGCCGCCAGCGTCGCGTTTCTCAAGGCCGGGCTGTTCAGGCTCCCCGGCGACGAGGCGGCCACGGCCACACCCGCAGGCCCAACGCCGCAGGAGCGCAAGCAGGCCTTCATCGACAGGGCTGGCCTCACGCCGCGAGAGACCGAGGTCTTGCTCGCGGTCACCCGCGACGACCGACCGCTCAAGCAGATAGCCGTCGACCTGGGCATTTCCATGCGCATGGTTCAGCGCCACCTCACGAGCATCTACGCCAAGACGGGCACCCAGTCTCGCACGGGGCTTACGAGCAAGTTTCTCAGCCAGGGAATTGGTGCGGAGAAAGACGCCTAGCGAGCACCCGCGTCCCCACAAGCAACCGCACCGCGCGGCTATAATCGCCAAAACGTCAGCCATAGGGGGTACAACGATGTTTCGACCGATGAGGCGCGCGAAAAGGACCATCAGCGACGAGGACGCCAGGAGCCTGCTCGCAAAGGGCCGCCGTGCCACTCTCGCCGTCAACGGGGACGACGGCTACCCGTTCGCCTTCCCCATCGACTACCGATTCGATGCCGATGCGAACAAGATCTACTTCCACGGCGCCAAGGCAGGCCAGAAGGTGGACGCCCTGCGCCGCAGCGACAAGGTCTGCCTCACCGTTATGGGCAACGAGCGCCTCGAGGACGGCGAGTGGGCGCCCTACGTGCAGAGCGTGGTCGTCTTTGGCCGCTGCCGCCTCGTCGACGACGCCGCCAAGACC
>OGPW01002367.1_pt1 | contig 10791 bp, 11 predicted proteins | sample 1553061 | NCBI WGS metagenome assembly OGPW01 (sample SAMEA2580292, study PRJEB22360) | human gut metagenome | biome: human gut; feature: human-associated habitat; material: faeces | place: Denmark | collected 2008/2010
GCCGCCTCATCAGCGGCGAATATGATAATATCACTAAGCCATGCGCCGTGCAAGCAATATTAGAAAGTTTAATGGCACCAGTATGGCAGACAATCAGAAGTCAGACTGGGATCCATTCTGGTCCCCAATCTGACTTCTGACGGAGCATATCAGCACGCCTTCCTGTATCCCAACATACAGGATTCTACTTTCCACCAGCCGCTTCAATCCCTCAATATCCTCATCGGAGGAGATGGAGAGTTGGTTCTTTCGCGCCTTGCCGCGAATATCAATGTAGCTGTGTTCCGTGATTATCATGGCGAGATTGCTGCCTGTTGCCCGCATTCCATAGTATTCCAGCATTTTGCTCGTTACTTTTCCGTCCTCTGTACTTTGATAGGTTGCGATGGGCGGCATAACGATACGTTTTTTTATGTCAAATTCCCTATGGTCATAGGTTTCATTGCCAGCTCGTATTTTTCTTCCACTCTGTCTGTCTCCCCTAAATCAGTTCAAAAATGGCGCATACCACGAGCGTTCCCGTTCTGCCCCCACCGTAGTCGGTTCCGTATGTCCGGACAGCAAGACGGTTTCCTGCGGCAGTTTCAGTATACGCTGTGTGATACTCTGCATCAATGTTTGCTTATCCCCACCGGGAAAATGTGTCAGCCCGAAACTGTTCTTGAAAATGGAATCACCCACGAAGGCCACATTGTCCCTGGCGCTATAGTAGAATACGCTGTCCGTAGTATGACCGGGAACGTAGTGCATGGTCAAAGAAAATACAGGATTACTTTCGAGGGCAATCCTGCTCCCGTCCGGCAAATAGCTCACATCATCCAGTTTGATATATAGCCCGCAACCTTCCGAGAGATTCCAACGAGGATTCTCTGTATATTCCCGCCCTCTCTCGTGCATACAGATAGGAATGGACAGTGCATCCTGGATTTGCGCTGCGGCACCCATGTGGTCGAAATGTCCATGGGTGAGCAGAATTTTTTCGATGACGAATCCTCTTTGTCGAATAACGGCTAAAAGAGTATCTGCTTCTGCGCCGGGGGCGAGCAAAAAGCCGTGTCCTGTGGCATCATCAATATAAAAGTAGGCATTGGTGGTAAATACGCCTGTCACGGGCAACGATAAAATCATGACGCTCCCCCGCCTTACTTCCACAAATGGCAGCCATCCGCCCCGCAGGCCATGCCATCTAATGATGTTGCCGCTGACGTTTCCTCAGCCAGTATCCTTTCGATGGATTCTTTCAGCATGGCCGTCGGTTGTGCACCTGATACCGTGTACTTGCCGTTGATAAGGAAATAGGGTACGCCGTGAATGCCGTACTCCATTGCTTCCTGCTCATCGGCACGTACCTCATCGGCGTATCGGTCGCCGGACAACACTGCAGTCACTTCGTCCTTGTCCAAGCCACATTCGCCTGCGATTTGTGTCAGCACATCATGGTCGCTGAGTTTCAGATTCTTGGTGAAGTAAGCATCAAATAACTTCGTGATAATTCCTGTTTTCCCTTTTTCCTGGGCATATTTCGTGAGACGCAGGGAGTCAAAGGTGTTGGTGTAACGTGTAGAAACGTAGCGAAAGTCGATTCCCTCACTCCTGCCCATGCGAGAGATGGCTTCAATACGCTCTGCTGCCTCCTCTTTGCTCAGATGATACTTCGCGGCAAAACGATCCACCGTAGAGGAAACAACCTCCCGGCTGGCATAAGGGTCAAGTTCAAAGCTCTTGAATTCGATTTCCACTTTATCTCCGCCGTCAATTTCCGCCAAGGCCTTTTCCAACCGCTTCTCACCGATATAGCAGAAGGGACAAGCGTAGTCCGACCATAATTCGATTTTCATTTTCCGTGCCTCCTTAGCAATTTATAGAACTCGTTCGATATTGCAATTATACACAGGGCAGTATATACTGTCAATAGAAATAGAGCGTGTTCTAAAAAATAATTTTGAAGAAGGTAAGCGACATGAAAAAATGTGGTCGTCCTCCTAAAAAGGACAATCCCGAAGAAAATAAGGAAAAAATCATAGCTGCGGCCATAGCCCTTATCGAGGAACAAGGCGCGGACTGTATCACGGTACGACGTGTCTGCGAGAAAGCGGATATTGCCACAGGAACATTTTATTATCACTTCCGTAATAAGAATGACCTGATGATGCACTTTGTGCAAGGGCTCTCCTTCGAGACAGTCGAGCTTACGGCTCCCCCCTCCGATATTGCCGGACGCATAACAGAATTATATATGCTCCTTATCCGGAAATACATGAACCTTGGCATAGCTTTTATGCGTAGTTTTTACACGCCGGACAATCAGGCACTCCAAACCTATATGGGAGAAAAAGACGGGAAGTTTGCCGCTGGAACAGTCATGGCCAGATGTGAGCGGGAACTTATCACGGCACAAGCGGGGGGCGGCATACAAAAAAAAGTAGATATCCACCAAATGAGCGCGGATATCTGCACGATTGTAAAGGGCTGTATCTTCGAGTGGTGTCTCAGCGAGGGCAAGATGAAGCTGGAAATGGCTGTTCAACGGATGTTAAAAACTTATCTTGCCTAAAAAACAGCTCATTCCAAACTATACTCCTTCGGCCCTTCAGCATAGCTGAACGTCCGTATCTTCTTGATATTGATGTGAAACACCTTGAACAACGGATTAGTCGGCTCCTGATACATCTTTTCCAGCATGGGCAGGATTTGGAACGCTCTTCCCTTGTATTCCAGATTTTCCTCAAAAACCACATCCCCATTGAAGGACATGATGGGAGAAAACTTGTATTCAATGCAGAAAGAGGCTTTAGGTGTGCCGGTCAGCTGCTTGATATGTACCCCCCCTTTGCTGGACAATTAGTAAAGGGGGATTTTTTATGCGCTATACCTATGAATTCAAAAAATATTGCGTTGACCTGTATCGGAAAGGGCAATATCCGAAAACACCTGAAGGCTTTTCCCAAAGGGGTTTTCGCATGATGGTCCGCAGATGGTGTAGAAGTGTGGAAATACACGGTTTCAAAGTGCTGAAGCATAAGAAACGGAACAGAGTCTGGACTACGGAAGAACGGTTCGAATTGGTTAACCGCGTTTTATCCGGGGAATCCTTTACCTCCGTTGTTATTTCCGCAGGAATATGCCCTGGTGAATTAAATACCTGGATTCACAAATACAAGGAAATGGGATATATTGGCCTTATAGATCGCAGGAAAAATCGAAAGCCAAAGGAGTCCCATTTGAAGAAACACAAGCATCCCCAACCAGGAAAACACAAGGAATTAGAGCATGAGGAACTTATCCGCCTGAGATCAGAAGTGGATACTGTTATTGTCAACGGAGAGATTGTTGTTGAAAAGGGGCGATTGCTACGCATTGACGAATGGCAGAAAAGTGCATATGCTGATGAGATTGGTCATGAATTACTTCAGAGGGCTTCTAAGCACTTTCCCTCCCTTCAAGAAGAAATCATTTCGTCTGTACAGGAATCTACAGGAGGGGCATTATGAGAGAAAAAAACTGGCTTACTAAAATTATAGTAATTTTTGTTGGTTCAATTATTTCTGCTTATGGAATTACGCTTGCTATGTATGCCGGATTTGGCAGTGCAACTTTGGCCGTATTATGGCAGGGAGTCTCCAAAGTTACTGGGATGAGTATCGGAATGACTTCTTTTGTGATAGCAGTGGTCATGATCGTATTTGTATGGTTTTATGACCGTCCACAGATCCATATTGGAACTGTTCTGTATCAGGTGGTATACAGTGGGTTTGTAGAGATATTCAGTAGGATACAAAGATACAGCGATATTGTCTGGATAAATTTCCTGCTGATGTGCATCGGTATTATTCTCTTTGCAGTAGGAACTGGCATCTATGCATCAGCAAATCTTGGGCGTGGTTCTTATGAGGCAGTGACATTTTCTCTGGCAGGGAAAAATGGATGGCCTGTCAAAATTGTCCGTATGATATTGGATCTGGCGATGGTCGTTATCGGGGTTTTGTTGGGAGGTAGCTTCGGTATTTGTACGATTATTACAGTTTTGATATCAGGCCCAATTATCCAAGCTACTGTACAGCAAATGAATAAATTTGTTTTTGGAGGGAAGTAAACCATGTATGATATAAAAATCAAAAATTCCAGCATAAATGGATCCAGCATAAAATAACGGCCTTTTGCCGGAATACGTTAAAACCTCGCTATATATGGACCTTTAGGCTATGCGTACCTTTCTTTAAATTGTATCAATCCCAAGCATCCTTGCTCACAGAGGCGTTCCCCCCACTTTGGGATTCATCATCTTTACCATATTCTAAAGCACAGCAATTTTAGTGTTTTACAAAATTCCATAAACGAAGTAATAATCTTCATATTTCCTGATTTTAAATACAGAAAAACCGACAGGATGTTTCCTGTCGGCTTTTTCGTTGGGTTCTGCTGCCTGCTCTGGCTATGCCTCGCAGAGGGGAAGCAGTTTATTCAAATTTTCTACAATGCGCTTCTGTTCAGCCAGTGGGGGGAGTGGCACCAGCATCATAGCCCATTTTGTTTTATTAATAATCGGAGTTGCACTTCCCCCTGCTTTCATTCTTAGTGAAGAGACAAAATACCGACTTATCATACAATAAAAAATATATTTTGTTTCTATAAAGTATGGAGTAATTGTATTTATCTGCTGATTACAGGTAACTTCCCTATCATTTATCACAGCCTTACCAATAGATCCTCCGATGCAAACCTGCATTACTGAGTTTTCTGCTATGACACGAGCATGTTTTAATCCTTCTGACGATAATCCGTTTTTATGATAGTTTAATCTATAGTTCTCAAAGATATCCCCAGGTCCAACAAATGGAATTTCATTGCCATAAAATTCAGAGTGTGCTTTTGATGGGGTTATACCAGTCTGCAATAAGCCAACATCTTCTAACCTCACCCACATCCAGTTTTCCGGTATTTCAAAGGGGATTTCATCTGCTGCGATTTCCGGCAGTGGTTTTTCTTTTTTGATTTTCTTTTCTTTGATGAGTTTCTGCTTTTCTTCCTGAATCTGGTTATACAGGTCCTGGGCGTTGCCATCTTCTTTTCTCTGGTCAGTGAGTTTGCCCTGGATTGCTGCCTGAAGGATAGATTTTTTCAATTGCTCTGCAAGCATCATACATCTCCCCCCAGCAAGGCTTCAATCTTTTTGATTTGCCTGTCAATTTTATTATTCAGGATAGCTCTCTTTTCTTGGAAGTGAAGGATTGTTTCTTCCGGACTAAGGATTTCTTCTTCCACCGTTGGATATCCACAGAGATCAAGATTATAGTTGTTTGCCTTAATGTCTTCTGCAGAATACTTATTAGCCTTATAAGAGTCTTCTCCCTTTGTATCTCTTATAACTTGTCGGTTTTCCCACCACAATTGGCACGGTTTCAGATGTTCCAGTTTTATCGGTTTAGTTTTGCTGAAATGTTTATAGCCTTCTGGCATATCCACACGATAAAACCATATTTCTTTTGTTGATCCGGTTTTATCAAAAAACAGGATATTCGTTGTGATCCCCGTGTAAGGCGCAAAAACGCTTTGCGGCAGACGAACAATGGTATGCAAATTGAATTCACTGAGCAATTTCTTTTTAATATTCAGCTTCGTATTATCCGTACCAAAAAGAAATCCATCAGGTAATACTACTGCTGCCCGTCCATTTGATTTTAGTCGATACATAATGACAGACATGAAGAGATCCGCCGTTTCTGCCCCTGCCAAGTCTTTTGGAAAATAATTTTGTACATCCTTTTTTTCACTGCCACCAAACGGCGGATTCATAAGAATCTTATCAAAGGCATCCGCTTCTGTATAATCCAGTACATTATGCGTGAGAGAATTCCCATGCACAATATTCGGCTCATCCACCCCATGAAGAAGCAGATTGGTAATAGCCAGCATATACGGAAATTGTTTCTTTTCTACACCATAAATGGAATAATTGCGTAATTTGATATCTTCTGCCGTTTTCACCTGCTTATCCAGCTGTTTTATCCAGCTGACAATAAACCCACCTGTGCCACAGGCAAAATCTGCCATAGTCTCTCCCAGATGCGGTTCAATTCTCTCTGCCATGAAATCAGTAATCGCACGAGGCGTATAAAATTCCCCGGAAGACCTTGCATTTTGTAATTCCCTGAGAAAAGATTCATAGAGATCCCCCATAGCATGAATACCATCATAATCATACAAGTCGATACCATCAATCAAATTGATTACCTGTCTCAGCAGAACACCATCCTTCATATACTGATTAGCTTCTGCAAACATGGTTTGAACAATAGCCTTCCGTACAGGAGTTTCTCTGGTTACGGGAATTTCCTTTAGTTTTTCAAAAAGCGTATTATTCACAAAATCCAGAAGCTTATCTCCGGTCAAAGCTTTACCCGTTCCATTATCTACCGCCCAGTTGCTCCACTGACATTCTTCTGGAATGATGGAAGTATAGTCATCCTCATCAAATTCCCAGTTTTCTTCCCGTATGGAATACACTTTTAAAAATAATATCCATATAATCTGTTCCATCCGCTGCGCATCCCCGTTAATTCCCGGGTCATTGCGCATAATATCACGAATGCTCTTAACTAATGATGATAAATTCTTCATCTTATCCTACCTTATATATTTCATTTTCCAACAATCTGATGGCTGAAATTAACCCCTTTTTACCTCCAAACAATCTGGCAATTTTCACCGGTGTCCCAAATTTATGAAATTCACTCAATTTCAACACAGATGGATTCTCAATTTCCCTGATTCCCAAATTCATATATTTATCAAGCAGAGTTTCCAGCACTTCTTTTGCCGCATCTCCATATTGGTTAAAGAAATCACGTTTCTTCACTTGTTCTGCACGTTCTCTGCGGGTAAGCGGCTTTCGATCATAAGCTACATGACAGATAAAATCAAAATCGTCTACATCCTCCATATGCAATTTTTTCTTCAGCGCCATAAGGTCTATGTTGTGGGTTGCCAGCTCAGCCGCAATAGCGGTTTTCTTTTGCAGGGTTGTCCATGTGCGAATAAATTTTTGTAAATCACCATATTCTTTACGTATATTAGTACGCGTATAATCTATCAGATTTTCTACATGGAGTCTGTTTCCCTCTGCATCATAAACGGATTCCGTTTCATGGGTAACAAAAACCGGGCAGCCCTCCGAATTAACATACGGCTTCAATATATCCACCAAAGGCGGATCAACTGGTGGTGTATCCCCACCTCCACCAGGAATGTCCGGCCCTAAAGAACCAGGATTAAAATCCGGATCCACATTTATAGGCCCATCCCAATCCGGGTCAGCAAAAAGTCTCGTAACATTGCGGAAGTCCATAATTGTAAAATGTGTTTTTCCATCTTTTTCCCTGAGACGTGTTCCTCGACCAACAATCTGTTTAAACTGTGTCATGGAACTAATATTTTTATCCAACACAATCAGTTTGACCATCTTACAATCCACTCCGGTCGAAAGCAGTTCCGAAGTCGTAGCAATTACAGGATAAGGCGAACTAACGGATGTAAAATAATCAAGCTTATCTTTACCGTACGTATCACTACCAGTAATACGTACTACGTAGTCCGGATTCTTTTGCATCATATCCGAATTTTCCTGGGCCAGCGCCTGTCTCATCCGCTCTGCGGCAGCCTCATCCGCACAGAATACAATGGTCTTAGCCATACGCAATCTTTTCTGTTTCATATATTTCGTAATCGCATGCGCAACCGCCTTAATTCTATCTTCCAGAATAATATTGTAATCAAAATCGACATTGTTATATATCCTATCTTCAATTTCCTGCCCATAGATGTCCAGCTGTCCCTTATATGGACGCCATCCATCTCCAATATTAAGATGTACATTCACAACGCGGAATGGAGCAAGAAAGCCATCTTCAATCCCTTGTTTCAAACTGTAGGTATAAACCGGTTCCCCAAAATAATCCAAATTGGAAACATACTTAGTCTCTTTAGGCGTTGCTGTCATACCAAGTTGTACTGCGCCAGAAAAATATTTTAATACTGAGCGCCATCGACTTTCTTCTTTCGCGGATCCCCGATGACATTCGTCAACAATAACCAAATCAAAAAATTCAGGTTTAAACAGTTCACGGAAATTTTCTTTGCCATCATCTCCTACCATCTGTTGATAAAGAGAAAAAAAGATATCATATGCAGTAATTTTTTTTGGGTCATCTTTTGCAAAGTTCACCTTGTGTATTAATTTTTCCATAGGTCGAAAATCCTGACTGATGGATTGATCTACCAATATATTGCGATCCGCCAGGTAAAGAACTTTCCTCTTTAATCCCATTGCATGAAGACGATATACAATCTGAAATGCGGTATAAGTCTTTCCTGTTCCTGTTGCCATGACAAGAAGCAATCGTTTTTGCCCTTTAGCTACTGCATCCACGACACGATCAATAGCCACTTGCTGATAATATCTAGGTGAATATGTATTTTGAGAAAAATAATAAGGTTGCTGAATGGCTTTAACTTCAGCTTCCGTTAATTTTCCTTCGGTAATCCTTCTTTCTACCAATTCATTTTCTGACGGAAAATCATCCATGCCAAAATTTCGTTCTTTTCCTGTAAAAAAGTCATATTCTGTAAATCCGTCACCATTTGAACTATAAGCGAAAGGAATATCCATCATTTTTGCATATGCCTTAGCCTGCTGAAGCCCATATGAAACAGAATGCGTGTTATCCTTTGCTTCCACTACAGCAATTGGGGTCATCCCATCCTGATATAATAGATAATCTGCTTTTTTGGGCCTCTGCCTGGCCACCATATTCCCACGCAGATTAATCTGTCCATCGGTAATCTGATGTTCCATTCCTATATGTTCAGCAATCCACTTTCCATCTTTTTCCAAAGCTGGTGTGATATAGAGATGCTTAACATCTTCTTCTGTCATCGCTTTCCTGTTCATATAAACAACCCCGTTTCCACAAGCGACCCATCATATATTATTTCTCTGACATGTATGTAACTAACCACAACTCGCAATTGTGGATTCTATACACTATTTTCTCAATCCGTGTCTTTACAATATTAACTATATGATATCATTCTTCCTGAAATTATGCAGAAAAGTGATGAAAAAGCTCAACAACCTACGCCCCAGACAATCATACAAAGATGCGTGTGGATTTTTTCCACACGGCTCAGACTCAAAAACAACAAGCTTCAACTTGCGAGGCTTTCCCTCATTTCTCTCCCCTATTCTTTTATAAAAATGGCATGTCAAAAAGACTTTCCATAAAAAATTGGAAAGTCTTTTTGCTACATCCTCTTGTTTAGCCCTCGAAACCTTACACTGGAAGGTTTTGCGGTCTTGCTCTTTACAGCATCTTCTTTCTTAACTCTTCTCCGGAGAGTGGGCTGAGGTATGCCGGTGCGATGTCGAATACGGTCTTGCAGCCGAAGTTCTTTTCTGCTGCCAGTCTTGCCACGGCACGTGCATAGGCCAGTACTACATGGGCTGTAAATTCCGGATTGGAATCAAGTTTCAGGTTGAATTCCATAACGTGATTATGTTCTCCGTTCACACCGGTGGTGCCGCTGCGGAATACGAATCCACCATGGGCCAGTCCCTGATGATTGCGGTTGAATTCTTCTTCGGAAATGAAGTGAACCGTAGTGTCATATTCATCAAAGTAGTTTGGCATGGTCTTAATCTGGTTTTCCACGTAAGCGGCATCTGCCCCCTCTTCGAGTACTACGTAGCATTCGCGGGTGTGCTTCTGGCGGGTAGTCAGTACTGGATTTTCTCCATTTCTGACTGCGGTAATAGCACTTTCCACAGGACAGGTATACTGCTTTGCATTCTTAACACCCTTAATGCGTCTGACCGCATCCGAGTGCCCCTGAGATACACCCTTCCCCCAGAAGGTATAGTCACTGCCGTTGGGAAGTATGCAATTTCCAAACAGTCTGGCCAGGGAGAACAGGCCCGGATCCCAGCCGACAGAAATCATAGCGGCCTTTCCATTGGCGCGGGCCGCTTCATCCACTTCTGCAAAATGCTGCGGAATGTTTGCATGGGTATCAAAGGTATCAATAACATTAAACATTTCTGCATATCGCGGAGTCTGCTTCGGTAAATCGGTAGCGGAACCACCAGCCAGTACGAGCACATCGATCTTATCTGTCCATTTTTCTATATCTTTTGCCTCTACCACTGGTACACCTGCTGTGCGAATCTTCACATTGTCCGGGTTTCTTCTGGTAAATACCGCTTGAAGCTGCATATCCGGATTGTCATGAATTGCATTTTCGATTCCGCGGCCCAAATTGCCATATCCCATAATTCCAATACGAATTGTCATAAGGGTAACCTCCTTAGCATAGAAAAAGATTAATAAATCTATTGCCTTAGTATATCACAAATACTATGGTCTCCGTTTCTTTTCTGATCGTAAAGGAACGTTTATAATAAAAATATAATCTTTTTTTCAGGGAGGCCAATGATGAAAAACATAAATGATGAAATCAAACTTGAGCAGGCAGTGCGTGAAATGCTTCAGGATCCAATGACCGTCCGTGAAGTAAAGGTCATGCGGGACCAGGGGAAGTCAGAAGAATATATTCGTCACTGGCTCATGGAAATGGCCAAGCTGCAGGGATAATAAAGACAGGTTGGGGTAAGAAGGCAGGCAGACTGTTGTGGCAGTCTGCAGACGGTCTGATTGAAAGAACTCAGAACATTTTCATGCTTCCCCTTATCCCAACATACAAAGATGAGCCTTCGGCTCATGGTCGGTGCGAGCTAGA
>OGPW01002371.1_pt1 | contig 10773 bp, 7 predicted proteins | sample 1553061 | NCBI WGS metagenome assembly OGPW01 (sample SAMEA2580292, study PRJEB22360) | human gut metagenome | biome: human gut; feature: human-associated habitat; material: faeces | place: Denmark | collected 2008/2010
GATATCGCTGCGGGCATACACATCTTCCACATGGGTGGTCTTTCCCTTAATGAATATTCGGTCTGACAGGGAATGCTTATCTGCCCATGACTGTATACTGCGCCCAAAACTTCCAGAATACCCCCAGAGTTCTACATTCCAATCAGGATAATCCGCTGCCAGACTGGCAAAAGCCTTACAAAGAAGCTGTTGCTGCTTATTCTTAGTCAGACTTCCTACACCGGAAATCAGATGCTTTTCTTTCGCTTCTCCTGGATGGGCTTTCTTTACCGGCGGATACACTGGATTTCCTATAACTTTCACTGGAAGCCCTGAAAAGAACTCCTTCGCCGTTTTCAGTCCTGACGGGAGAAGAATCTGAAGCACACTGCATTTTCCCACTGCTTCTTTCTCCGCCTTAGACATGCGGGGAAAAAGATATCGGGGATGAGAATGCATCATCTGTATCACCGGTGCCGTACAATGCGCATCATCTATCACATATTTAGTAGATGGAACCGAACAGGAAAGAACTACATCTGCCGGATTTTCTGCAAGATACTTCTGAATCTGCATCCCGTACTGGCGCCCCTTGAACCGTGCGTTCAATTCCTGTCCTCCGGATTTTGAAAACACCCGGACAATTTCCCGCAGGACACGGAGTCCTACCGGAAGTTTTTCAGAGATGATTTTCTTTCCATGCTGAAACAGAATGTTATTCTGAACCACCCGGCTGTCCAGTGGAAAATAGGGATTTCCTTCGCAGTAATCCCTGTACAGTATAGTCACTGCATGCCCCCGGCGAATCATTTCATTTGAGAACTGGCAGATTACCTTTTCCACGCCCCCTGAATTTCCTACATAATGGGTTCCAAAATGGGCAATAACTATATGCATGGTTCCTCCTTTCAGCCATCTATTCTTGAATGAGGGAATTAATCCGCTTTCACTTCATTTTAATTTTCAATCGTTCAGATATTACTATGGTTATTTGTTATTTTCCTGTTTTTTCTCTCAAGTTTTTTAATCTTATGATTTGCATACCATCTGCAGGGACCATATATGCGATGGATAATACACCAGCAAAGGAATTTGTCTCTCAGGCGCCCTCCAATAGGATATTTTCTTAAATCATAAAGAGATTCAATCAGTTCCTTCTGAAATTTTGCAGGTAAATCATGATTTATCAGAGACATAGAATAGGCCTTAACCGCACCGGAAAAGGCCCGGCTGGCACAATGAGCAATTAAATCTTTGTAATTCTTTTCGCAGATGTGAAGGCGATAGTACCAGATGCTGAAGTTACCCATATAATATTTCCCATCACAAGAATGACGGATAGAATCAGGATTATCCCCAATGTGATAATACAGTATTTTGGGAATAACCTCTATATGTTTAGCCTTCATAAACAGTTGAATAGACATATATCCATCTTCTGCAGAACGTTCCATTTCTTCCGGAACTTTTTCTCCAAGCCAGAAATCTCTTAATGAGGCAAGCCGCCAAAGGGTAGAATATTTCCCTGTGATAGATTTGCGGCGCATTATCTCCAGAGGTTCTTTCACCGGTATCTGTTCTTTAGTTACAACCCCCTGATATTGATATTGCACACCATAAAGAATCAAATCGGCATGGCTCTCATCAATCCTCTGTACCACATTTTCTATTAATGTCGGATCAGCAGAATCATCCGCATCTACCCATACAATATATTTTCCCTGTGCTTTCTCAACTCCAATCTCACGGGTTCTGGCAACCCCTTTATTGGCTTGATGAAAGACCTTTACCATAGAAAATTTCCGGGCATATTCGTCACAGATTTCTCCCGATTTATCTGGAGATCCATCATCAATAACAATCACTTCGTAATTATCTTTACATGTTTGCCTGACAACACTATCAAGGCAGCCCCGTATATATTTTTCAGCCTTATAAACAGGAATGATAATTGATACTATTATATCTTCCATGAAAATCTCCCTTATATAACGATTTTCTTTCCATCAACGGTCAGAGAAAGAATCCTTTCCCATGTATTCCAAATCTTTTCAGGAGCATATTGTTTCATCGCTTCATGTGCGGCCTTTCCCATTGTTACACGAAGGTTCTGATTTTCCATCAGCTTACTTAACCCTCTGGCCAGCTCTTGAACCCCTTCTCCTACAAGATACCCTGTCCTGCCATCCTCAATTATCTCATTGACTCCCATGCATTCCCTAAAGCCAACTCCAGGCAACCCAGCGCTCATTCCTTCCGATAAAGCTAAAGGAAACCCTTCATAAGTACTTGGAAGAACTATTATATCTGCATTGACATACTTACTTAACACGTCACTGGTATTACCGCAAAGAGTAACCTGGTTCTCAAGACCTTTTGTTTCAATTAATTTCTGGAGTTCCCTTGTATATGCCGTCTTCCCATCCGGCTCTGATCCCCAGAATTGAACGCGCCATTCTGGATATTTAACGGCCAATCGGGAAAAAGCCTCTATCAGGACGTGGGGCCTTTTCTGATTTCTTGTGAGCCTTGCCACATCAACAATTGTATATGTCGTTTTTTTCTTTCCTAAATCGGCCATAACCGGATACTGAGGGACGACATTAGGCACACAGACCGCCTGCACCTGCGGAAGCCTTTTCTTTAATTTTGCTAAATCATCTTTTAATAATACCTGCACACAGTCGCTTTTCTTCAGTGCTTCAATTTCCTGGGCATCCTCCCAGTTAACCGCTTCATCTACTGAAAAGTGAAACATGGTAATCAGCGGAATTCTCATATTTGGACAAGTTCCAAAGAAAACCGCACTTGATTCCGCATCAAAAGAGATAATGACATCCGGATCAAATTGCTTTAAAACCTTTCTCATGCCCTCTCTGAAATAGGAATATCTCCCCTTATTTCTCCAGTATAAGGCTTTCCTCTTGCTAAACGGTCTCACAGCTTCCCTTATACATTTGAAAATCAGTAAATCCCTTGAACTCCCAATAAAACTATTCAGATTTAACATCTGAACAGATGAGTCAACCGGGTAATATGGTTTTCCTTCTCGTGTATCATACGATAAAATACCTACTTCGTGTCCCCGTTGAATCATAGCATTAGCCATGCGTGCTTCCACTTGTTCCATGCCACCATTGCGACCATACAACGCAGCAATCCTTGCCAGTAATATTCTCATTTGTCTCTTAACACTATTTCTGCTTTAATCGCATATAACATAAAGGGATAAAACTACCCATTAATACAAAATACATTCTCGCGGGAATTTTATTTATTATCGTCGTATCCACAAACCCTTGCAGAAAAAATGACAGAAAAACCATATAAATCGCCAACGCGAAGCCTGCATCCTTTCTCATTTTCACAATCTGTGTTAGAGTGACAACCGACATAATAACAAAAAATCCATATCCGGCAAAACCAACTATGCCACTCGTTGATAAGAAGAACAATGGCATATTATGTGGCATAGAATGACCTTTTTCATGAATATCCGCAGGTCTGTATGATCCATAGTATTCCTCGCCCCAATGGCCAGCACCAACCCCCAGAATCTTATGATCTTCCCACATAGCTATGCTTGCCTGGATCATCTGTGCTCTCTCTCCCCCAGCCTGTGTGATGGATTCCCCTTTTTCAGCCAGTTCTATAACATCAACATTTCTTTCCTGTCCCATATGATGAAGGACCAATCCGCCACCAACCAGAAGAACAAGAATTAGGCCCCAGACATATCCATTAAACTTAACAACTTTGTATTCTTTTAAACTTATGTATGTCCATAACATCCCCAGGATAACAGCTCCTACAAGTGCAAGCACGGCGCCTCTGGATCCCGTGAGATAAAGGCACACCAACTGCATAATTATGGTTAAGGACGATAAAATTTTATACGCATGCTGTTTTATTTTCATCACATAATAGCCCAACATTGGCAGAGCAAGATTAATCATCGTACCAAAATGATTCGGATGCGCATAAGAACTTTTTATTCTTACTCCCGGATTTATATACCATTGATACAGCCCAATACCACAGGCAATCATAGCACCAACCAGGATTCCCCAGCGGAATCCTTTTTCTGCATCATATTTGCTCAAAATCCACCAACTTGTGAAAAAGGGTATACATAGCTCAGTATAGTCGAATGATTTTTCCAAATCCAATCGATTGCCATGTAATACAGCAGTCAGTATAAAAAGCAGATAAAATCCCAGGATTCCTGCTGTCATCAAGCAAAATGGCCTGCTTAGTTTCGGAAGGAACGAGCATTTTTCCCTCAAAGAATATATACCATCCGCAATGAGAAACAAAGCAAAGACAATCAGCGCATAGCTAAAATACGATGCTTTAAAGCACCATGAAAGTATCACAAGAATTAAAAAAATAGATATATTCGCAATTTGATCAATCCGTATGTTACGTATCACTTTTTATATCTTTTCCCTTCCTCAAATCAGAATTGCTGCAGTCCTTGGTTCCTTCTTGTTTATTTCTGCAGTGCCGGATCTTCCATCACCTTATGCTTGCCATGAACGGTCAGTGCCTTGTCTGCCGGCAGGGAATATCTATCATCAGTTACATCATACTGTGCCTTCTGATAATTATTCCCGGCAAGAAGAATCCCGCTCAGAGAATCAAACATCAGATCGTTAGTGAAGAAATCATCCTTGTGTTTTTCTACGTTGCTTACCAGCTGCGGATAGTCCTTCCTGTAGTCTGGAGAAAACCAGAAAAATACCGGCGTATGCACCATGGCAAAGGTAAATCCGCCTTCTCCATGCCCATTGACCATATCCTCCCCATGATCGGAGGTGTAAATCAGCGCTTTAAGGTTCAGGTTCTTGTCTGCATAGTCAAAAATCCTGCCCATGATATCGTCTGTGTATTTAACGGAGGTGTCGTACTGTACCACACTGGCCTTTGTGCTGTTATGCACTTCCGGATATCCTGACGGATATCTGTCCATGTAACGTGTATGGGATCCATACATATGGATAATCACAAAATTATTCCCATCTTTCGGTACTTTCTTCAGCAGGTCCAGAAGAGCTTTATCGTCCTGCGGTGCCGGATTGGTCCACAGTTTATGTTTAGCTGCTTCTGCTACCAGTCCATAAGCCGCTGTGCCATTGGCCATGCGGTTATGATTGCCCAGCCACCAGGTTTCATACCCTGCCTTATTGGCTACATCCAGAATGGATACAGCATCAGAGAATTGCTGATTTCCATACTGATTTTCACTGGTAAGCACCTGTTCCAGTGCGAGGGCCGTAGCCGGGAAATTGGAATAGGCCTTCTTATACAGAATGGCCTTATTATCCTTAGCCATTCCGGAAAGCCATGGGGTGCTGTCTTCCTTTAGTTCCGGATTGAACGCGGTCATCCGGTCGCGATTTTCGCTTTCGCCAATAATCAGAATAACGGTCCCCTGAAGCGGTTTCCCCTGCTGATCCGTAATCTGCAGTTTCTTATAATTTTCCTTATGAAATTTTTCTGCCTGCACAATGCTGGCCTGATACCGTCTGGCCAGCTTCAGTTCATACAGAGGATAGCATCTGGGTACCCAGCGGCGGATGGTAAGTCCTGCCATGATGAGGAGAAGGACAATAATGACTTTCTTCCCCTTACCATTCCATACCGGATTCAGGGCAACCTGCGTCTTTTCCCTGCCTTCCCCGGTGGACATCCAGCCAAGGAACAGGCCGCCCGCTATAATCAGGAGCGTTACCAGGCCCAGTCCGGCCAGTTTGGCTGTATCAAAATGAGTCATCATAAATCCCACGGTTTCCTGCCAGCTGGTCATAATGACAGGAATCATGTCTTCCGCCGGGAACATGTTATCGTAGATAAAGAAATATACCAGGTAAGAAATAGCCGCCACGCTGAAGAATATGACCGACAAAGCGATAATGCCTGTCACCACAGGGCGCGCCCTGCGGTTCTTTTTTCCTGCCACCGCCAGAAGTGTCAGCACAATGCCCACAGAAAGGGCACTGAGATAATAGGGATTCACCAGGTCAAAATCCGCATGCCATCCATGCATGGAGGTTCCAATGACATAGGGATAAATGCCCGTCATAAGCAGATATATGCATCCCGCAGGTCCCCACAGTCTGGACAGAAGAGGTTTCTTTACCACCATCTGCCCGAAGAAGAAGACAACAAGCCCCATGACAAAATCCCGCATACTGTTGTGCCAGGCCAGAATGCGTCCGATTCCACAGAAATAAAACCACGCAAAGGTAATTACCTGAAGAATAAAGGCCTCTGCAAATGCCCTGATTTCAAAATTCCATTTCTTTACCATTTTGCAAAAATTCCTTTACTTCCTTACTATGGGTAAACCGTACCTCATTGCACATCCTCTGCAACATGTATTTTTCCGTGCATAGTCAGCGCCTCTTCCCACGAAAGTCCATATGCTGGGTCGGATAAATCTAAGGTATCCGTATTAGCGTAACTGGACACATGCATGAGGCCGCAGAGTGTATCAAATATCAGATCATTGGTAAACACACATTCCTCATGCCGTCCAAGGGCATCCGCCCTGTCCTTATACTTTTCCCGATAGGATGGTGAAAGATAAATCCACAGAGGTATTCGTGTCATATCAAAAGTAAAGTGCCCGGTACCGTGAGTGTACTTCATATCCTCACTATGGTCTGACACGTACATAATCACGGAAGCATGCAGCTTTTTCTCTGCCTTTTCCCACATTCTGCGGAGAATGTTATCGGTATAGGCAATGGATGTATCATATTCGGAAATCCGCTTATTGTCTCCGGGAATCACAGGGAAGCCTGTCGGAACCCTGTCCCCATAACGGAGATGGCTCCCCATGATGTGGAGAACTACAAAGTGATACCCCTCCTCCGGAATCTTATCCATCACATCAAGAAGCTGAGCGTCATCACCGGTAGGCGCCGGTACTTCCACCACTTCATCCGCTGTTTCCATAATATACCCGGTGAGATAATCGTTGGCCTTATGATTGGTACACCACCAGGTCTTATAGCCAGCCGCCTTCGCCACATCAATGAGAGACACCAGATATTCCGAAGACTGATGATTATACTGGTTCATCCCGGTAATCATCCGGCTTATCGTCTGTGCGGTCTGGGTAAAGCAGGCATAGGCTTTCGAAAAAAAGAAAAATCCCGGCTCTTTCCTTACCGAAGATTCCCACGGTGTAGTCTCCTGCGGATAGTCAGGGGTAAAGGCCTTCATGTGATCCCGATTGGCACTTTCTCCAATAATAAGGAATATATTGCCATCCGGTTTTCCTGTCAGCTCGACTTTAAACTGATGTGCCAGATTATCTGCATGTACGGTCCTTGCCTTTTTCATTTCCCGTATACTCTTCCTGGCCTGACGGATTTCACGCAGCGGAAAACAGTTCATAGCGTATTTTCCCATGATACCCGCCGAAATAAGTATTACTAACAGACTTTGCGTGGTCCAACCACTGCCCGCCTCATCCATACCGACCCATACCAGGGCTGACCCTGCCAGCACGAGCACCAGGAATCCGGAAACTGCCGAAAACAGCAGGCTCTTCGGTATCTGTCCGTCCAGATAGGCCCTTATTTCCTTCCCGTGGGTCATAAGCACCGGCAGCATGTCTTCTGCCTGGAACAGATTTCCATAGATAAAGAAGTAAATAACATATGCCAGAGCTGCACACATGGTCCACACCAGCAGGATGGATTCCAGGACAACCACTATGCCCGTTCCTCCCCATGGCGAATGTGACAGCAGGAGAAAAAGGGCAGCTGCTGCACTTCCGGTAAGAAATTCCCCTTTGATTCGGGACATCTCCCGGTCCTCTTTCGTACAGGCATGGCCACGGCACCACATATAGGGTACAGTCCAGAGCAGTAAAAAATACAACGGTGCCAGAGATGCCAGGGAAGCAAGAGATATATGCCCTGCCCACACCGCTGCCAGAAGGAGCAGTCCGCCCAGAAGTCCCATCCGGAGTCCGCGCCACTTAAGTATATGCAGACAGCCAAAAAGAGCCGCTGCACTGTAAATACCTGTCATAGTGATCAGGATACATAAACTGTTTTCCAACATAGAACGGCGACTCCTTCTTCTCAGACCTCAGACTTTAAATTTTTGATTTTATATACTGAACATACCACTTCACCATATCGCCATAGTGATGCTGCATTCTTGCAGTTCTGGCAGCCTGGTGAAGATTTTTTCTGCCCTTTGGCGGAACCAGTGGATAGCCCTTCCAGGGGGATTCGTTCTGCAGTGCGGCATATTCACGGACTGCCGGCCAGTCCTGTACCCAGCTGTGCCACGGTTTGGCATGGCCTGCAAAATGAATAATAACCTGTTTCTCATAGGGTTCATTTTCCGGCTGTTTTGCAAACAGTGACTGGCGGTCCAGATTATATAGGTAATTGTATTTCTTCGGGAGATATTTCACCCGGCCGTCCAGCATCTGATTATGAATGTCCTGATCGTGGTGGGACAGGCGGTTTCCTACTTTGGCCACGTTTTCCTGTGCCCTTTTTATATCGTCAAACAGACCATCCTTCATCCACTGGTCTACATTAATCAGCATCATACCGGCATTAAAGTACTTGGACGTGCCTACACGTTTCGCGTTGCTTTCTTCCCGACGGTCTGTCACTACGGCCGCATCGAAACCGGTAAGGTCCATGGTCCAAAGAGGAGTCATATCCCCTCGACACATCATATCCCCATCCAGGTACAGCACCCGGTCAGTCATGCTGGCCAGTGTGGGCGCTACAAGGAACCGATAGAAAAAGGCAGCCACGCCGTCAGATAACAGCAGGGTAGTAAAGCAACTGTCATCAATAAGGTGCACATATACGGTGGCCTTCGCCATACGGGACAGGTCAATCAGGTGCCCCCGTTCCCGGTCATTGAGATTGTTCACAAAGAAATGGAAGCTAAGCGGCATATCCGGATTCCACTTTCTTACGGACAGGGCCACCACCCCCATATGGGAAATATAATCCGCTGTACCGGTAAAGGCGATATGAAAAGATTTCTCTTCCCCGCCCCTGCCCAGACGAATAGTCTTTATAATTGCGTTACTTAATACGTTTGTCATAACATCCTCTTAATCTGCCAGATAACGATATAATTTCGAAAAAGCTTCCACATCTTTCATATGGAAGATATCCAGAGCCTTTGCCAGATTGCCAATAAAGGCATGTTTCTTCAGAAAGGCGCGGGCCTTTCCTCTGGTTTCACGGCCCGCAGCCTCTGCATATCCTTTTTCCAGTGCCTTTATGTAATTCATCTCTGCATACGGTTCACGGAACAGAGACAGCAGGAGCAGCAGGTAATCCAGAGCCATGCATTTATCCTTATTCTCTGCCCTTGGCTGATTTTCCCAATCCAACAGGGTTACCCGGCCATCCGCATATAGAAAGTCACGCAACGCCGGGCGTCCATGGGTCATTCCTGCCTGATGAAGTTCTCCCAAAGCTTGTCCAACCCGAAAGAGAATATCCATTTTTTCTTCTTCCGAAATGGATTCTTTCATCCAGTGATTGATGTTTTCACCAGCCGCCCTGGTGACCATGCAGTCTGCATCCAGATATACGATTTCCGGGGATAGTCCGGTCAGACGGTGCGCTATAGTGGAACGCGCTACTTCGGTATAAAACTGTACATTCACTGATGATTTGGCAAACTGATTTCTTCCATTGGAAAGCCGGCGTTTAATCCAGTATGTCTGCCCTTCCCAGGTAAATGCAATATTTCTGTCTTTCTTATGCTCCGCAATGGCGGCCTTCACCGCCTAGCGGAATGCTTCATCTGTAATCATATTTTTGCTCCCGATTTCGATAGATAAGCGTATGTACACGCTTCTGCTCATGCTATTATAGCAAGGATTCACCATGCTTGTAAAAGACGACAGATTCAGTGTTTCTCCCTGTTTTTCCGTTTTCCTGTGGTTTATCATTTTTCTTATCCCGTTGTATAATATGGGGGATAACTCATATTTTTCTTTATTTATACATTTCCATCAGGGAGGATGTACCTTATGAAAACCGCGGGATTGGCTGATAAAGCGATGGTGAAACGGTGTTTTGTCGTCTTCGTAGTCACTGTGATTGGCACCCTGTTATATGCCATAGGGATGAATGCTTTCTTTGTACCTCATCATTTCCTGGCCGGAGGGCTGGCCGGTATCGCCATGATTATCTATTACCTTACCGGTTTCCCCATCGGTACTATGAACCTTCTTTTAAATGTGCCGCTACTGCTGCTTTCCCTACGCTACATGGGGAAGTTCTATACGGCGGTTTCCATCCTGGGAACTGTAACCCTGTCATTCTTCATTGATGCCACTGCATTTCTGAGTCAGTCCATCATCATTCACAGCCCTCTGGTATCTGCCATTACCGGTGGTTTCATCATCGGTGTCGGTACTGGGATTCTGTACCGTTATAACACCAACAGCGGCGGCCTGGATATTGTAGGCGCCATCTTAAAGAAATATTATAATCTGGAAATCGGCAATGTAGTATTCGCACTGAACGTACTCATTGTAGGCGCCAGCGCGGCCATATTCTCCCTGGAACGCGCCGTATGTACCTTAATCGGCATGTACCTTACCGCCAATGTGGCTAACCGGGTCGTTATCGGTACCGCGCAGAGAAAAGCGGCGTTCATCGTATCCAGAAAGCCTCTGGAAATTACCGATGGCATTCTTCGGGAAATCGGTCATGGTGCTACACTCCTGGACGGCCAGGGCGGATTCAGCGGCGCAAGAAAACAAATCGTTTTTGCTATCAT
>OGPW01002386.1_pt1 | contig 10716 bp, 8 predicted proteins | sample 1553061 | NCBI WGS metagenome assembly OGPW01 (sample SAMEA2580292, study PRJEB22360) | human gut metagenome | biome: human gut; feature: human-associated habitat; material: faeces | place: Denmark | collected 2008/2010
TATTTCTCTCTTTATATATCTATATGTAGGTAAGAAAGGTAAGAAGGTAAGAACGGAGGCCGCAAACCCAGTAGCCATGCGGGTTCCGGGATTTCATTTTTTCTTACCTTGTTCTTACCTTTTTTTGCAAGGTAAGAACTTTTTAGGGTGCAGGAGCGCACAGCGCCGCGAACCACTGCGGGGATACCCGGCACCAGCACCAGGAAGTCTGCCGACCGCACTATTATTCAAACCACAAGGGAGTTTTTTTGTACAAGGTTTATGCTACAATAAAACTGCAATCGGAAAGCTGATAAAAATACAATTGGGGGTACGGGTTTTTACTTACGTTTTAACTTTAGTATGGGAAGAAATTTAGGATTGATGAAAATGGAGGTATGACAATGAGCTACACACTAAAAGAGATGGTAGATTTTGGCACGGTGATGACCACAGAGTATTTTTATTTGAATATGGCTCAAGGCCCGGACTTTTACAAGTTTAAACTGCCGGTTGATCAGGCAAAGCCCTTTGTGGAACTGATTGATAAGGCCGAGAAACTTTTGGCACCTGCTTTTAAGGAAATTGATCCAGAGTCCTATGAAATAACACAAGGCTGCTATGAACCAGATACCAAAGAAGAAGGCTATGTGGAATTTTGTGCATTTATTCTTGGCCCGGTATGGATTAATGGCAAAGAGTATGATGAAAGCGGAGCCATCAATACAATGGATGAAATAGAAGCGGACACGGTTCAAGTAAAATGCAGTTTGGTTTGTGGTGATGAAGTGTTTGATACCAATGGCCTGCTGTTGGAGCTGAAAGCTGTTGATTTTGATAATGGCCAAAAGAAGTAGTTTTTGTGCGTGGCGGTGATACTGAAAGCTTCGTAGCTTTTGGCCGCAGGAAAATGTTGATGGACGTCAGTGATAAAAAGTATAAGCCCAGACACCGGATTCGTGGGGGATTCGGTTTCTGGGCTTTTATTTTGTTGGGAGGAATTTTGCTCATTTTGAATTCATGATATAATACTTATATACATGCTAGAGCAAGAAGAATGGTTCCGGCAATGAACGGAAAAACTTAGAAGCGATGGTTTGGCTTAATGTGGAAGCCTAAAGTCCTGCAAAAAAATTAAATATTTGTATATGGGGAAGTACTGATAAAAGGGGGATAGTTATGGGAACTATACTAAATAAAAAGCAGATGACAGAAGAAGATATAAAACTGCAATACATTACCCCGGCCATTGTATCGAAGTGGGACATCAAAAAAGTTACGATGGAAACCCAGATTACAGATGGCAAAGTAAATATTAAGGGGAATATCACTTGCCGTGAAAAGCCTAAAAGAGCAGATTACATTTTGTATCTGAATACAAATAATCCGATTGCGATAGTGGAGGCAAAAGATAATAAACATACTATTTCTCATGGATTGCAGCAAGCCATAACTTATGCGCAAATGCTTGACCTTCCATTTGCTTATTCTTCTAATGGTGATGGATTTGTGGAACATGATTTTTTAACAGGTAAAGAGCGGCAATTTAGTCTTGAAAATTTTCCCACGGAAAAGGAATTGATTGAGAGATATTGTAACGAAGCAAACGATGGAGCAGGCTTAAACACCTCCGAAGAAACCATAATAGAACAGCCATATTATTCTGGACAAAATACGTATGCCCCTAGATATTACCAACGTATTGCTGTAAACAGAACACTGGATGCAATTGCCAAAGGTCAAAATAGAATCCTTTTGGTTATGGCGACCGGAACAGGTAAAACGTATACTGCGTTCCAGATTGTTTACCGTTTGCTGAAAAGTGGATTGAAAAAGAAAATCCTCTATTTGGCTGATAGGAATATTTTAGTTGATCAATCCATTCAACAAGACTTTTCTCCATTGGAAAAGGTAATACATAAAGTCAACTATGCAAAAGATGATCCTAGTACTATCTCTTCTTATGAAGTTTATTTTTCCCTGTATCATCAACTGGCTGGAGATGACAAAGACGAAGAAACTGATGATGGGGATGCTGTTTCTAAATTAAGCTCCTTGTTTGACAAAGATTTTTTCGATTTGATTATTGTAGATGAGTGCCATAGAGGAAGTGCTAAAAAAGATAGCAATTGGAGAAAAATACTCGATTATTTTGCGTCAGCTACGCAAATTGGTATGACCGCCACACCAAAAGAAACCAAGTACGTTTCCAATATAGATTATTTTGGAGAACCTGTTTATAAGTATAGCTTGCGGGAAGGCATTGAAGATGGTTTCCTTGCGCCCTTTAAGGTCATTAATATTACAACTGACATTAGTGAGGGCTGGAGACCAAAAAAAGGCCAGCGGGATATATATGGTAACGAAATCGAAGATAGAATTTATACTAACAGCGATTTTGACTATTCCATTATTCTTGAGGACCGCATTCAACAGGTGGCTGCTGAAATCACCAAGTACCTTAAAAGTACGGACCGGATGGCCAAAACCATCGTGTTCTGTGCTACGGAAGATGCTGCTGAACGTATGAGAATGGCTCTTTCCAATCTCAATGCAGATATGGTGAAGCAGAACCCGGATTATGTGGTACGTATTACCGGAAGTGATGCTTACGGGAAAAGCAAACTAAGTTATTTTATTTCTGTAGGTTCTAAATATCCAGTTATTGCAACAACGTCTAAACTGCTTTCTACTGGCGCAGACTGTAAAATGACTAAACTCATTGTTTTGGATGAGATGATTGGTTCTATGACAGAATTCAAACAAATTATTGGTCGTGGAACAAGACTGCGTGAAAAAGATGGCAAGATGAGTTTTGTGGTTATGGATTTCCGTGGTGTAACCCGGTTATTTGCTGACCCTGACTGGGATGGTCCGATATACATTGATCCTGGTTATAATCCCAATAGTAATGGAGTTGGGGGAGACCAGCCAGGAGGTGGCCCACCGCCTCCGCCCAAAGAAATGACTCCTTATGTAAATACAGAAGGATGTCCGGTTCAGGTTATTCGAGAAACTGTCTCCATTTATGATGCGGGAGGTAAGCTGCTTCGTCAGGAAAATATCATTGATTATACGAAAGAAAATATTCAAGGAGAGTATGCCTCCTTGGAAAATTTTATTCGGAATTGGTCGGCTGAAGATAAAAAAGAAAAGATAAAAGATTTATTACTGGAACGTGGGATTGACTTAGACACGCTTAAAAAAGCCCAACATATGGAAGATGTAGATGATTTTGATTTTATTTGTCATGTGGCTTTTAACAAAAAACCGCTTACAAGAAAAGAGCGGGCAAATAATGTCAAAAAGCGTGATTTTCTGAGTAAATACAACGGTGTTGCACGAGAAGTTCTGGAAGCCCTTCTCGATAAATATATGAATACTGGTATATACGAAATTGAAAAGACTGAAGTACTGAAACTAGATCCTTTTCAAAAATTGGGTAAACCGTCTAAGATAGCATCTTATTTTGGTGGCAAAGAGGGTTACCGTAAAGCAATTCAGGATTTGGAATATTTACTATACACAGATGAGGCGGTATAAGATTTATGAGTAATGTATCCAGTTTTGTAAAAAGAGTACGTGACATTATGAGAAACGATGCAGGCATTAATGGTGATGCTCAGCGCATTGAACAGATAGCCTGGATGCTCTTTCTAAAAGTATATGATACTAAAGAACAGGATTGGGAATTTGACGATGAGAACTATGAGTCTATTATTCCAGAGGAATGCAGATGGAGTAATTGGGCCCATGATGAGTCAGGCAAAGGATTGACTGGGGACAAGCTGCTGGATTTTGTGAATAATTCTTTATTTCCCACTCTGAAAGCATTGCCAGTCGATGCTAATACTCCTATTAAGAAAGCTATAGTACAAACTACTTTTTCTGATGCTAATCAATACATGAAAGATGGTGTACTGCTGCGGCAAGTAATTAATGTAATTGATGAACTGCAATTGGATGACTATAAGGAAAGCCATGCATTTGGTGAAATTTACGAGAATATTTTAAAAGAATTGCAAAGTGCTGGTTCGGCAGGTGAATTTTATACTCCACGTGCGGTAACCGATTTTATGGCGCAGATGATTCATCCAAAAATTGGGGAACATATGGCGGATTTTGCCTGTGGTACAGGTGGTTTTATTACCAGTTGGCTGAAAGAATTAAAAAAAGAAGTTAAAACGACCGATGATGAAGAAGCTTATAGCAACTCCATTTACGGTATTGAGAAAAAACAGTTTCCTTATATGTTGTGTATTACCAATATGCTTTTACATGACTTGGATGTTCCTAGAGTGTTCCATGACAACTCCTTATTAAGAGATGTTTTGGATTATACGGAGAAAGACCAATTTGATGTAATCCTGATGAATCCCCCGTATGGTGGTTCTGAAAAGAATGAAGTGAAAAATCATTTCCCGGCAGATTTGGCCAGCAGCGAGACAGCAGATTTATTTATGTCGGTTATTATGTATCGGCTAAAGAAAGGCGGAAGAGCTGCTGTTATTCTGCCGGATGGATTCTTATTTGGTACTGATAATGCCAAAATAGCTATCAAAAAGAAACTAGTTTCTGAATTTAATCTACATACGATAATCCGGATGCCTGGCAGTGTTTTTGCTCCATATACTTCAATAACCACAAATATTTTATTTTTTGATAATACTGGGGCTACTGAAAGAACTTGGTTCTATCGGTTGGATATGCCAGAAGGCTACAAGCATTTTAGCAAGACAAAGCCCATGAAATTGGAGCATTTTGCACCAGCGGTGGAGTGGTGGAATAATCGCCAAGAATTGACAGAAGAAGGGTTTGATAAAGCAAAATGTTATACGGCTGAGGAGTTAGCAGACAGGAATTATAACATTGATCTCTGTGGATACCCTCATGAAGAAGAAGAAATATTGCCTCCCAAAGAATTGATTCAACAATATCTAGAAAAGAGAAATAGTTTGAATGCAGATATTGACCGAACCCTGAAACAGATTACTGATATTCTGGGTATTGATTTGACAGAGGAGGGCTGATTGTGACCGGAGACCAACTAAGAAATTCTATTTTGCAAATGGCAGTGCAAGGAAAATTAGTTCCCCAAGATCCTAACGATGAACCTGCTTCTGTGCTTTTAGACCATATTTATGCAGAAAAAGAAAAACTCATAAAAGAAGGCAAAATAAAGAAGGAAAAAAATCCTTCTCGCATTTTCCGTGGTGCTGATAATTTGCCTTATGAGAAGATTGGCAAGAACGAACCTGTATGTATTGCTGAAGAAATACCGTTTGAAATCCCGGATAGCTGGGAGTGGGTAAGATTAAATGAAATATGCGAATATATTCAAAGAGGAAGGTCGCCAAAATATTCTCCAATTAAAAAGTACCCAGTAATTGCTCAAAAATGTAACCAGTGGAGTGGTTTCTCCATTGAGAAAGCACAATTTATTGACCCGGAATCTATTAGTACATATGGTCCGGAACGAATATTACAAGATTATGATTTAATGTGGAATTCTACCGGTCTCGGAACGTTAGGCAGAATGGCAATATATAAAACCGAAGCTAATCCATATGAATTGGCTGTAGCAGATAGTCATGTAACCGTGATTCGGCCATTAAAAACGTATGTAAAAGCTGAATATCTATATTATTATTTTGCTAATCCCACAGTGCAAAATGTAATTGAAAAACAGTCCGATGGTTCTACTAAACAGAAGGAACTTTCTACCAAGACAATCAAATCCTATCTTGTACCATTACCCCCACTAAATGAGCAAAATAGAATAATTTCTAGATTAGCCTCATTATTGGTCATCGTAAATAAATATAATTCGATTCACGAAAAACTGATAGAAGTACAAGAAGAATTTCCTGTTCAATTAAGAAAATCCATACTACAACAAGCAATAAGTGGCAAACTTGTTCCACAAAACCCTGCTGATGAGCCTGCATCTATCCTTTTAGAGCGCATTCACAAAGAAAAGTGTGAGCTTGTTAAGCAGAAAAAAATTAAATGTGATAAGCATGAATCTTTCATTTTTAGACGGGATAATTCCTATTATGAAATGTCGAATAAGATAGAACACGGTATTGATGAAGAATTACCATTTGAAATTCCTGAAACATGGGCGTGGGCACGGTTACGTGATATTTGTTTTGATTTACGCTACGGAACTTCTAATAAGTCCAGCCTTACAGGTGATATTATTGTTCTTCGCATGGGGAATATTCAAAATGGTGAGATTGACTATTCAGATTTAGTATTTAGTTCAAACCAAAAAGACAATGAAAAGTATAGGTTAGAGCCTATGGATATTCTTTTCAATCGTACAAATAGTCGAGAGCATGTAGGAAAGACAGGAATCTATCGGGGAGAATATCCTGCAATTTTTGCAGGATATCTTGTACAAATAAAGCCAATTCATATTAATCCAGAGTACTTGAATATTGTAATGAATTCTGAATATGAGAGGAATTACTGCAAAGATGTAAAGTCTGATGGCATTAATCAATCGAATGTAAACGCAACAAAGATAGGGCATTTCTTGATTCCGGTTCCCCCTATCAATGAGCAAAAACGCATTGTGGAGAGCATAAATAGAATCCTTCCTGTTATGGCTGCATTTAAAGAAAAAATGTGAATTTAAACACAGGGAGCACTGTTACCGTAGGAGACTATACATCTTCTTTTGAAAGATGGTAGTTTGGATGGAAAAATTAGGTGTGTTTTCCAATTGAACAAGTGCTGTAAGCAAGATAACGTGGATAAAACTGGATAACTGCAAGAACCCCATAAGCCTGAATCAGCGAAGATAAATTTTCTTCTTGGTTCTATTAATTGGTGTGGTGAGAAATATAATGATTTTATAGAAGAATAGATGTTTAGGGGGTTTGTCAAGTTAAGTGTGTAAGTTTTTTTAGGTATCATAAAAGAAGATGCGTTACCAGTGATTGCTGGCTTTAAAATTTCTCGTATTTCAGGATACGAGCTTGCAGCTTATCATCCATAGCCAACTGGTTTCTGACCATCGCCCAGTTCTGGATATGATGCCCTTCCCACTTGGCATAGAGTTCCTTTACCCTGAGATAGAGAACCTTGAAGACAGATTCCTCGCTGGAGAACGAGCCCTTCTTGGTGACTTTTCGGAAGCTGGAATTCACGCTCTCTATCGCATTGGTGGTATACATCACCTTCCTTACGGCACTGCCATAGTTGAATAGTTGCTGGACATGCTGCCAGTTCCGCTTCCATGTTTCTACCGCACCGGGGTACTGGCTCCAGGCCTGCTTGAACCGCTCGAATTCGGCCTCAGCACTCTTCAGGTTCACGGCTCCATAGACCTTCCTGAGCTGGGTCGTGTAGGCCTTGTAATCCTTGGATGGGATGTACTTGATGGAGTTGCGGATCAGATGGACGATGCAGCGCTGCACGACCACCTGGGGGAAGATGGACTTTGCTCCCTCTTCCAAACCGGAGACACCATCCATGCAGATGAATCCGACATCTTCAACGCCGCGGGCCTTCAGCTCATCGAATATCTGCATCCAGTTATGTTTGCCCTCTGTCTCGTTCATCCAAAGGCCCAGGACATCCTTCGAGCCATTGATGTCATAGCCGAGGATGACGTAGACAGCGTGGTTCTTGGTCTCATAATCCTTGCGTACAGAAACGTACAGGCAGTCTACGAACAAGAAGGGGTAGAAGGGGTTCAGAGGACGTGTCTGCCAATGCTGGACTTCGTCCATCACTCGGTCTGTGATGTTCGAGATGCTCTCTGCGGACAGCTCGAATCCATAGATGTCATCAATCGTCTTGGCAATATCCCGCTGGCTCATGCCGCGTGCATACATGGCCAGTACCTTGCTCTCGATCCCTGTGACATCCTTGGTGCGTTTGGGGACTACCTGGGGCTCGAAGGTAGATTCGCGGTCCCGTGGGACGCGGATGGGGACCTCGCCGACCGAAGTCTGGATGGTTTTCTCCGTATAGCCATTCCGACGGTTGGAGGTTTCCTTCTTGCTATGATCATTGGAGCTATACCCGAGATGGTTATCTATCTCGCCCTGCAGCATAGCTTCGAAGATAGGACCGAACACGTCCTTCAGCGCTATCTGCATGTCTTCCTGCGTCTTCGGCTGGTATTGTTCCATGATGAGCTTGGCGATTGCCTGGCCTTTCTCACTCGGGTTTCTACGTTTCTTCATCAGTGCTGTACTCAATTCCTTTCAACCTGCTTTCTGATAGTGTACCGCACCTCGACAAAAAAATGAAGTGCGTAAGTTAGTAAATTGGTTACCGGTAACTTACACACTTCATTTTACACTCCCATGCCATCTGCAAATTCTTTATACATCCTGTAAGTTTTGCTTGATTTTCGTTGAGCATACCATTTTGAACTATCAATATTTGCAAAATCAAGGATTAACACATTAGAGTTATTGCCATATAAATTTTTATATAAGGCTGACATCCCCGTATAAGGATCAGAACGGATATATGTCATACCCACGTGATACAGTATAACTTTTTTAATATTTTTATTAAAACACGGTGATAAACCATAACGGTGTAAAAATTCGTTCATATCTATTATTTCAACAGAATCCGGGGGCACATCGTACTGCTCGGGATCATTTATTTCTGTATTGGCAAAATTCACTTGTTCGGCAATTTGTTCTTGTTGAAATTTTGAATGGTTTATATATTCAGTAAGACCATTAAATCCATATTTATCATAATATGCAAAGAATAGGTCTAAGTACTCTTTTATTCTGTCATCTTTTGATGGTGTTCGAAGAACCTCGTATTGAGAATCAACGGGCCAGTTTATAGTCGTAATTGCGGTATCGAGATTTCTGGATACATTATTCAGAGAATAAAATAATCTTAAATTCATATATCGGGGACCTGCGGTATTACCACCATGTTTATACGCAGCATAAGGTCCAAAGTATACAACAGGTATACGCTCCTCAGCGGCGGCTAATAGACGTCCATAACGTTGTCCAACATTGTGCCCGCTTGGAACTTCTACTGTACGTTCAAGAACAAAAATAATTTTGTTATTATCCATTAGAATAATATCTGGGCGATCGTACTTCAGTACTTTATCAAGACCAAGTGAGTTAATGACTTTTCGATTTGAAGGTATTATTTCCAAGGGTACCGAATCAAATCTATGACTTAAATTTTTAAACCACATACCTTCCTGTAAATCATCGCAGTAAATCAAATAGTTTTTCATAAAATCTCCACAATTATTTAACATTGATAACATTTATGTGTGCGCAGCAACATGTTATTTATATAAATGAAACTCTTCTTTTGTCATTCCTTCATCTAATGCCTTGTAAAAAAATCTAGCAGCTATGGAAGAGTACGGTTTCCATTTACTGCATTTCTTCTTTACATATTCCGGTAAAACAACATCAGTTTTATAGACCCATCTGTACGTTTGTAAAAAAGCAACATCTTCATAGGGGAGAATATCTTGACGATCAAGCACAAAGATAAGATACATCTTGGCTGTCCATTTGCCGATTCCCTGTATTTTTGTCAGCGCATGTAAGGCATCGTTATCACTGAGGCAATGTAGTTTTTCAAAATTGAGGGTGCCATTAATTACGGCATCAGTGATACTTCGAATATAACGAACCTTAGAATTCGAGGTCCCAATGCTTTTTATTTGTTCATCGGAAAGTTGGTTCATTTTAAACGGTGTAACGTCGTCGTTACATAAATCTACAAGCCTCTCATAAATCTTTTTTCCGGCTTTAATCGACAGCATTTGTTCAATAACTTCATGAATTAAAAAAGAGTAGGCATTTTCTCCGTCAAGAGTCGTGTAACTTATAGAACCTACCATATTGATTACCTTTGCAAGGCGTTTATCTTTTCTACAAAGATATTGAACGGATGGTGTGTTCATATCTAAGGTAATGATATCTGACAAAAGTCTTCCCCCTCAATTATCTATAGTTTCAAGAATATCCTCAATATGACAGTCTAGAGCCTCACATATTTTTAAAAGAACATCTGTAGTGATATTGGCTCCCTTACCTAGTTTTGCGACTGAAGCGGCGCTTATATGAGCTGCATCCTTTAAGTCCATTTTCGTCATATTCTTATCAATCAACATTTTCCACAGCTTGTTGTAGCTGATTCGCATCGTGTTCATGCCTCCGTATTATTGGAAAGGAAATCTACATATGCTATAATCATATCAATTCTTGATGAATTTTTCTACACAATTGAAAAGTATAATGATGCGAACGCATGGATTTGTATCCCGTAGTCGTGCCGTGGAACGGACTAAATCAAGTGTGGGAAAATTCGTTTGATAAAATGACAATGGATGATGCGGTTGATGACCCAGGTGATCAATATCAGAATGTACTGTTAGATGAATGAATTTTGACTGATTGAATGGTAATTGATTATGGTTTATGGAAAACAATAGAACTGTTTCTTGTGAATGGCACCGCTGATAGTATTATTACAGCAGAACTTTCAAACTGGAACGGCAAAGCAATAAAGATTCCTCTGGGTTTATGGAGTCCTAAAATAGGAAAAATGGATGCTCATCATGGGCATCCATTTTTTTTGCGTTCAAAAGTACTTAACGATACCCTTTTTGTCCTGTTACTCCTGAGAACCAAATTTCCAGGAGGTGTCCCTTATGAAGGACGAACAGAAGAGACAGATCATTGCTTTGCGCCGAGATGGGGTGGGGTATGGCGG
>OGPW01002389.1_pt1 | contig 10709 bp, 5 predicted proteins | sample 1553061 | NCBI WGS metagenome assembly OGPW01 (sample SAMEA2580292, study PRJEB22360) | human gut metagenome | biome: human gut; feature: human-associated habitat; material: faeces | place: Denmark | collected 2008/2010
CCGATTGTCTTTCCAAGCCACTCCTCCGGCACTTCCGCCTCGAAAATTGCGTGGGATGCGTCAATTTCCATATAATCCAAAATGTGGTCTGCCGTGTACCGGATAGATGCCCACTTGGCTACCTGGCGTTCCGGGTATACGACCTGATCTGCTCCGTTTCTTAAGAGAAATTTCTTCTGAATATCTCGTTCTGCCCGGGAGATAACAATCTTTGCTCCAAGCTCCTTTAATAGCGAAGTCGTCTCCAATGAATTTTCAAAATTTGCCGAAATTGTTACAAAACAAATATCAAAATTTCCAATCCCAAGTGATTTTAAGAAGTCTGCATTTGTGCTGTCTCCAATCTGCGCATTCGTAACATATGGCAGAATTTCATTTACTCTGTCTTCATCATCATCAACTGCCATAACCTCATGGCCGAGCTCATTTAACTCTACAGCGAGATGTCTGCCAAATCTTCCAAGTCCAATAAGTAAAATATTTTTCATGTTTATTTCCTCCAAACTATCCAACTGTAATCTGTTCTACCGGGAACTTTGCTTTGCTCTTATTTCTGGATGAAAATACAGCATAGATCAATGTAAGTCCTCCGACTCTTCCAAGATACATTAACACGATAAGGATCAACTGGGACGCCATATGAAGGTGTGGCGTAATTCCAAGTGTAAGTCCCACTGTTCCAACCGCCGAAGCCGTCTCATAAAGGCATTCGGCCAATGGCAGACCTTCATACATGCTGATCGCGATTCCGCCGCCAAAGAAAAGCATCACATACAGCATCAAAAGTGTAGCTGCATCGCGTATTACATGATTATCAATTCGCCTGTGAAATGCACTTACCGTATCTTTACTTCGAAATGTTGCAAATGCATTTAAGAGCAGCACTGCAATTGTCGTTGTCTTCATACCTCCGGCTGTAGAACTCGGCGATCCACCGATCAGCATAAGAATGATAATAAGTGTCTGTGCCGGTTCCGCCATCTTTCCGATATCTACGGTGTTAAACCCGGCAGTTCTCGGTGTCACCGCCTGGAAAAACGATGCAAGCAGCCGTTCCTCCATTGCAAGATTTTTAAAATTCCAAAAGAAAAAGAAAAGGCTCGGCAATAAAATAAGCACTGCCGTCGTCACGAGAACGATCTTGCTTTGCAGTCGATAGCGCCGGAAATGATATGTGTTCGTGCACACATCTTCCCATGTAAGAAAACCAATGCCGCCGATAATGATAAGCAGCATAATCACTACATTTACAAGAGCATTTCCCGCATACTGCAGGAGGGACGGAAACGTATTTTTCGTCGTTCCGAGAATGTCAAATCCCGCATTGCAAAATGCAGAAATAGAATGAAAGATTGACATCCAGATTCCCTTCACGCCAAAATCTTTTCCGAAAACCGGCAACAGTAATACCGCTCCGATAAGCTCTACCAGAAATGTTCCTTTTAATATAAACTTCGTCAGTCGGACAATTCCTCCGATCCTTGGCGCTGCAATGGCATCCTGCATTGTCGTGCGCTGCATAAGAGAAATCTTTTTCCCGGACAACAATGTGACCGAAACCGTAACTGTCACCACGCCAAGCCCACCGATCTGGATCAGTATTAAAATAACAAGCTGTCCAAAGAAAGACCAGTAGCTCCCCGTGTCCAGCACTGCCAGCCCAGTCACGCACACCGCCGAAGTAGAAGTAAATAAAGCCTTGTGAAATGGCGTAAATACTCCCTCCACCGAGGAGATTGGCAACGTCAGCAAAAACGCGCCAAATAAGATAACTGCGGCAAAACCCATCGTGATCAATTGAAACGGTGTAAAATGTCTTCCTATGTTTTTCATCATGTCAAATCCCTAATTTCTTCTATTAATGAGTCAAACAATATCTACGTATAGCTGTAGTATAATACTACACCTGTTTGAAATCAAGATAGCAAAAAAACTGCCACTTTGCGATTGAACCATCGTAAAAGCGACAGCTTTTCAATTTTTCCTATTATCTAGAATAACAACTGAAGTCCCATTGCGATCATCCACATGTAAGCACATGTCTTTGGGATCATCAGCAGACCCACCATTGGTTTTTTCTTGCTGAACAATGTAACCGGTATGCAGCATCCGAAAGAAAGGATGATGGCAGCTACCATTCTTGTCAAATAACATAAATATTTTTTTCATCATCTCACTCCGCATTTCTCTTCAAACATTCATTCGCATTGTTACAAATCTTTTGAAATACCTGGATGCACATCTGCATCTCTTCTTCTGTTAATCCACTCAAAACATTTTTCACAAATTGCTTCTGTGCGTTTTCCCCTGCTTCTATGATCGGAATTGCATCATCTAATAAAACAATCTCTATACGCTTCTTATTATTCGGACTTTGAATCCTGTCGACCAGTCTCTTCGTCTCTAAATCCTTCAGTGAGATCGAAACGTGTGACTTCGTCGACTTGCGGACCTTAACAATATCAGCCGCTGTATTAAACTATCGAAGAAGCACATCAGATCACCATTTTCCTCGTATTTCGGGATGACCTTTCTGTGCTTCCTCAACCAAATATGATATTAAATTTAAATGATGTTATTGTTATCCGTGAACAAAAAAAGTGATTAACTTGTAAAGACCATTAGTTCCTTTTTCTCAGCATTAAGCTTCTTGTTATTCCGGCAATTGCTACGACCATAAGAACTGCCCATAAAATCGGCTTGGAACTGTCACCTGTTTTAACCGAAGCATTCTTTTTGCTTTTCACTTGTGTTTTTACAGTTGTTTTCGTCTTGTTTTGTTTATCCTTACCTGTATTCGTATCTGTTCCACCACTTGATGGCTTCTCCGGCTCTGTCGTCTCGCCCGGTTTTTCCGGCTCTGTCGTCTCGCCCGGTGCATTTGCATCTACCGGATATAAAGAAAGGTTCGGCACAGTCAGAATATCTCTCCAATATGTATCATTATCATAATCGATATCATTTACATTTTCTCCATCGATCAGATTTCGATTCGTTGTTCCTGCAAGCTTCACATTATCTCCCAAAGCTTTTCCCGGTGTACTTGATTTGGAAACAGAAGCGCCACCTTCTAAGTATGCATTTGCTACGGAAATCGTTCCCATACCGCTTACTGCATTTCCACCTTCTCCAAAATGTCCATCGCCACCGACGCAGATGAGTTTTCCTTCTCCGGTAATGGTTCCACCATTTAGCTCAACTGCTGTTCCGCCATTTGATGTAGTTGCATCTTTTCCACCGCCAAAGACAGCAAGTACGGCATCTTTTTCCAAAGTAAGTGTGCCATTAACCTTCAGTCCCCTCTGGCCGGTATAGCTTTTTCCTGTAGCAGCATCTGTTCCGGTAGGTGCCTCGTCGCCGCGCACGAATACCTTTCCTTTCAATGAAACATTTCCATTTACGACAACGACCGGTTCTGTATTGTGACGTGCACTTGATCCATTTGCAATGTTGTTCGTATTTGAGTAAATTTTTGCATTTTCCAATGTGGCACCATCCTGCAAGATCAGTTGACCATTAATGGACGCTCCGTTCAGAAACTCGCCTTCTCCATAGTCGTTATAATTCATGGAAAATGTTCCGCCATTTTGTACTTCTACAACTCCCTGAATGACAGAATCTCGAAGTGTGAGCTTCGCACCGTCCCCAACAATAATTTTCACACTGGATAAAATATCCATATTTACCAATGTCAGATTGCATCCTTTTGGCAAGATCAATGTCTGCTTCTGTGCAGTGCCCTCTGGTACAGCGTATCCAAGTTCTCCATATGTGCCACTTGTATGGGACCCATACCACGCTTTTACATCTGCCGGAACAGTGACGCTCTGATCACCGGAAGCATCTGTAAAGTTTTTAATTGCCCACGGCTCCATATCATACATATATTTTCCATCTGCCGTTTTCGTGCAGTTCGATAATACAAGCTGCTCTTTTAATGTTTCTTCTCCACCGAAAATGCGAAACGGCAGGCTGTTACTTGTTGCAGTATGTCCGTCTTCATCTGTGATCGATACGCTGATATCATATGTACCTGCATTTGCAGGGGTTCCGGCTAACGTAAGAGAACCATCGTGAACGGAATACACACCCGCCATCCCAGAATCATTTCCTTTGGACGCATCGTCGTGATTTACAATTATCACCGAAGACTCTTTGGATTTTATACGAATATCGCTTTCGCTTAAAAGCTTCCAATCATCTTTTGTCGGTTCCTGATCTGCATTTACAAGTGCTACTTCTACACTTGCATCACTGTTTTTGTTCTGCGTAACATTCGTAGATGCGCCACTGATTGCATCGTATCCTTTTTGATTTACAAGTGCCGACTCAAAGCTTCCGACTAGTCGCACGTAAAGCTTCATGTTATCGCCTGGCTTTGTATCCTGCGAAATTGTAAGCTTTCCATCCGCGATAGCAACTTTGAAAGCTAATGTTTTGTATCCGGTTGCCGTAATTGAAATCACATCACCATTTTTCAACGCTGCGGTCTGACTGTAGCTTTTCTGTGCAAATTCAACGGCGCCGTCCCGGATACGATATTTTCCACCCATAGAAGGTGTGAAACTATACGCTTCCCAGTCCGTGTCATTGACAGAGATTTTCGTGATCGCATCCGTATAATTTGCATCCGCAAATTTCAATTGCCATAATCCGTTGAACGAATCCTGCTTTACGGAAATGCTGTCAATGGTAATCTCTTTCTCTGCTGCCGATACGTTTACTTCACCTATTATCACACCTGTGATTAGCAATAATACTGCCAGCAGAAGTGTTTTGCATTTTCTCCTCATTCTCTTCAATAGTCTTTCCTCCATATATTTAGTTAGTCAATGCTAATCACAGATTAACATCATGTAGAGTTAGTGTCAACTAATTATTTTCTCAATAACGGTACGCGTACTCAAAAAGGAGCCCGTACCGCTCACGATACAGGCTCCCTTAATCTCCTGCCGCCATTGCCTCCGTCCCTGGCACCAATAACATTGATAGCACCATCGCCATACTTAATAAGATACTTATAAATTTCTTATTCATATTCATTTCTTCTTTCGGAAACAATTTGTAAACCTTAACATGCGTCCTTTAAGGTTTGTTTACTATACAAAAATGATAGCATATGCCCTTTGAATAATCACTTCAAATCAAACGTCTGTAAGACTTGGCGCGTGATGTTTCTTACGTTCTTTTTTATATTGATACATATCCTGATCGGCTCTGTCTTTGACAACTGCAATATCTTCACCTGAAAATGGAGCTGATCCGTAAGAAACGGTTGGGAAAAATGTGAACTTTCTTCGTTTCTCTGTCCACCGCCGCAGAAATTCCTGTTTGCATTCCTCTTCTTTCGCTCCGTTTTTCAGTAATACACAAAACTCATCCCCACCTATCCGATAACAATATCCAAAGTCTGCATATGCTTTTTTGATACATTCCGCAATATCCGCAAGGCAAAGATCACCTTTCACGTGACCATGACAGTCATTGACCTGTTTGAAATCATCCGCGTCAAACACCACCAGCACTCCTTTGTTGTATTTTACCTCCCTGGTCTGTTTCAAATAGCTGTTCTGATTCAAAAGTCCTGTGAGTGCATCCAACTGATTCCACATTTCATTGCAATAGATAAAATATAATACAGAAAGCAACGTAATACATAACCATGTTACATGAAGTTCAGGCAGTGCAATCTGAATGACTGTTTCCGCCATCACAAAAAGAATCAATGGATAGATCAGCATCCTGCTGCGATTCTGAAATTCTCTGGCTGTGACGATCGTAGATATCGAAAGATACAAAATTGCCCCAAAATACATGATGACATATATGTAAAAATGCGGACCACGTGAATAAATATTATCCACACTCACGGAGAATACCATTCCATATGGAATAGAAATCAACAAAAACATAAGATATGCGAGCTCACAACACACTGCAATTCTGATCTTTCGTCGGAGAGCTGTTTTTCTGTCCAATACATACACAAGACAGATAGACACCGCCGGCGACAGGCCAAACCCCAGATAATTAGACACAATATTCAGCCATCGGTATCCGGACGGCAAGCCATCCACAACCACTGTTATGACCTCCAGCACTGAAATTCCTGCGATCATAAGATAGGCCAGAAAAAAGCCACGCTTTTGTTTTTCGCTAAGCGATTCACTCAGATGTGTGAGTATGCACATAAAACATAAAACAAAAAGATCAATTGTAGTTAATACATAAAAATATCCATCCATTACAAAACTTCCCATTTTTCATCTATCACTGCTTTTTCACAAATATTTGCTTTGTTTATCTGCCGCAAAAGATTCTGTTTTCGAATTCATAAACCCTAAACTATATTCTAACAAACTATGCATGAAAAAGATATACACTTTCACATCTACATGCAAAATCCATTGTCAAAAAAATAGATGCATAAGATTGCTCTTTTCTCATGCATCTACTTCATAACAGGAGCATTCATCGTATTCTGCCGTCACAACAGACATTGAATGTTACCTTTTTTATATCTCTTCAGCTTTCACTAACGTAATGGTCCCGTTATCCAGGCATTCCACAAATTTGTAGACCAGATCCGGGTCAAATTGCTTTCCTGCGTCCTGAAGAAGTTTCTCTCTTGCTACACTCAACGAGAAGGCCTTCTTATAACAACGTTTGGACGTCATGGCATCAAAGGAATCTGCCACACACAGGATACGTGCTGTCAGAGGTATATCCTCTCCTGCGATCCGTCGTGGATATCCTTTGCCATCATAACGTTCATGATGACCGATAACAGCCGGAATAACATAATCCAGAGAAGGCAGATGACGGATAATATCGATAGACGATTCCACATGTCCCTTGATTATTTCATACTCGTCGTCTGTCAGTTTGCCGGCCTTATTTAATACATACTCCGGGATACCAATCTTACCAACATCATGTAAAAGGGCTGCCTGGCGAATGATCTCCACCATATCTTCATTCATGCCAAGTGCTGTTGCAAGCGCTGTTGCATAATAGGCCACATTTGTGGAATGGCTGAATGTATAATGATCTTTTGCATCGATTGCTGCTGTCAGTGCATAGATGGTTGATTCATATTCCTGATAAATATGTGCCCGGTTTGTTGACACTATATTCTTGTTGGCATTGCGGAACATGGTATCAAAGACCTGGATCCCGTTCTTTCCACTGTGTTTCACATGGTAAACTGCAAGATCCACATTCTCCAGCAGTTCCTTCACATTTTTTGCCGCATAAGGTGCCGCACTGATTCCCGCACTGACCGTAATTGCTTTCAGCTTCATGTCTGTCCTGCGATTATTCATAACAGAAATCTGCTTTTCAATGGATTCCACCAGATTTCTGGCTGAGAAAAGATCATATCCCGGCAACAAAACAGCATATTCTTTTCCACCGTAACGGGCAGCATATCCGTTTTCTCCCACACTGCTTTGGATGATTTTTGCAATGCGCTGGAGACACAGATCACCTTCTTTTAAACCATACAGCTGATTATATAACTTAAAATCATCTACATTGATAATTGCAAGTGCCAATGAGGCATCTTTATTCTTTTCAAATTCTTCATAAAGTACTTCATGGAAATATTTTCGATTCAACAAACCGGTCATCTCATCCGTTCTTGCCTCAATACAGGCTTTTTCGTACATTCTTGCATTTTTAATAGCAATAGAAGCCACCGATGTGATGTTTGAGATCAGTTCCACTTCATCATAGACCAATCTCTTTTTCCCGGAATCTGCTGTGATCAATATCACCCCTGCCAAAGTATCACCGTCTTTTAATCCGGCACAGTAGCGCGTGTGCTTCTTATCCAGATGATGTTTTTCTTCCTCCCACATGGACTTATATTCTACAGAATAGCGAAAATCCCTGTAAACCAGCGGCTCTTCATGATCTTTCAGCCATTGTATCATCGGATTTTCTTCTTCCAGAGAAAATGCCAGATCGTTAAGAGGCTGGTCACTTGCAACTCCACAGTAAGTCTCTCCGGGTGCTTTCTGCATACATATATAGATATTGCCCACATCCATCAATTCTTTCATCACCCGGATGGTTCGATCCAGAATTTCCTGAAGATCCAGGGTTTTTGAAATTGCTGAATTAAATTCCCTTAACTTCTCCGCTTGATGATTCTCTTCCTTTACAAATACACTGCGGATCAAAAGCTTCCACAGATAAGTAAAGATTGCATAGGTAATCAGAAAAACAATAGCAAATACAAGGGTGTACATGGTGATATTCTTATCCGGCTGCATATGGAGAATTTTTTGCAGAAACGGCATGATATTTAAAAATACAAAAATAGAAAACAGCAATCCTACACCATAACATAAACTGGGAGATGCCAGCATCTGGAGGCGGAATAATCGTCTTCGAATCAGTGCATAAAACAGTAAAAATACATTTACTACACCACTTAAAATATCGATCGGAAAGCCGCTGAAAAAAGGAATTCCAAGAAATGCATTGCCAAGAAACAGTGCAAGCACTCCCATCATCACCGGTTCATACTGAACTTTCATGGTAGGATTTTCTTTACAGATCCGTACAAGAATTACGAAAAGATGAATCAGAAAAAATCCTGCCGGGATAAAAAATGCAATAATAGATGGCTTAATCTCATATACAAAGCTTTGTACCCCTCTTTTTTCTACCATCTCAGGGGCTTCCAGAAAAGCTCCAAATTGAGCATTCACCCAAAAGCAGATCAGCATGATTACCAGGTATATTCTACCGGTGGATCCGTTCCTGACTCCGCCAAAGGCAAGAATAAAACGGTAATACGCATATGGCAGTAATAAAATTCCCAACAGGGAAACCTGATACCAGAATTCGTATCCCGGCCAGAACTGTGCACGCATAAAGGCAGAACCTCCGGTCCAGAAAAGTAATCCCGTCAATACCACCAGAAAACTGTTTATTATTTTATTTTTCTTTGCTGTCAAAAACATCAACAGCAGAAAGCCATAGCACAGCATGGCTATAATTGATATATATCCGTAGGTTTCCATAAATTTCCCTTATCCCATTCTTTGCTTCACTCATAACTGTTCCATGTCTGCACAGTTATCTTACTTTATTTAGATATTCCTGCACATCCAGTAATTCCTTCATATCGTAATGAGAAGGATTCATCTGATGTATCTTTTTGCCTGTCTTTTTCTCATAGGCTTCAAAGGTTCCGCAGGTGAAAATTGTCACCTGTAATGGATCCATACCCAGAATCTTTTTCAGATCCCGATAATCCTGATCAATATATTTGAAATATGTACTCAAAAGATCTTTCAAAATATTTGTGCTCATCGCAGTATTGAGCAGTGCATCACGTTCCAGTTCCACATACATATGCAGATATGGACGATTCTGTTCATTATATTCTTTTGTTGCAACCCAGTTTATGATCGGCAGCTTTGAAAGAGCGATCACGCTGCGGATTCCGTTTTCCGAAATCCTTGTAAATCCTGCAATATCGATAATCCACGGCACTCGGTCCACATATTCAAAGCGCGGGATCCTTGTCTCATCTTCACGGTTCTCCAGACCGACGCAGCGATACATATCACCACAGCGGTAGCGGGCAAACGCGCCACCTTTGAGAATAGTAAATACGAGTTCGTATTTTTCTCCCGGCCGAACTTCATCCATCAGATAAGTCGGCGGGATGTAAGAAGGATCTTCGTAATTTCGCATCATATCCTTCTCGGTGATAAATTCATAAAACGCTGTATCCGGAAAGAAATACATTCCTTTTCTTGTCCAGGTCTCTGTTCCCATAATGGACGGTTCTGTACCGGCAAATAATTCCATCGGACGGATTCCCCAGAGTTCTTCGAGGTCGTCTTTGTAGCAGAGGTTATCTGTGCCGGCTACCATGAATCCTTTTAGATGGAAAAGATCTTTTGGAAGCATTGCGCGGTTTTCTTTTTTGCAGCGACGCTTTGCCTGCAGCAGACGTAATATCATATGTGGCTTGCATTGCATAAGGCTTGACAGTTTTACTCCGCCGCCTCCACCGCCGTTTGTCAGCGAAGAAAGACTCAAGCTTACTGCATAAGCTACGCTTCCAAGTCCAAAGAAAAAGCCAAGATCTTTCTTCATCGCCATCTTAAATCCTAATTTGTTTCTTTCGCTGAAACTCATATTTACGGCTTCTTTTACTGCGGGCAGGAATTCGATTCCAATCTCCTCGCCCAGAGCCAACGGAAAGAGTCCTGTTGCAAAAGGAAGTGGTGCCAGCGCATACAGGAATTTGTCTGTAGCTGCTACATCAAAAGATCCTTTTTCTTTGCTGGTCGATAAGATCAGACATGCTGTAACATTATTCCGATAGGTGTCCAGCATGCTTCGAGTATACGGTGCCACCTTGATCGGGTGCTTTCCACCTTCCCAGGTTGTCTGGATCCAGATGACCGGATTTCCCGGAAGCATATCCGGCTGCTTGGCAAGCAGAATATCCGCGTAATCATCGTAGGTTGTCAGCGGTACCATTTTTCTGAATTCATCCAGATTTTGAGGATGTTTTCCCTTCAGAATAGACTGTCCCAGACCACAGTTGCTCCACAGCTTAACCTGTTCCTCCATCAACCGACGCTGAATCTTCATGTATCCATTCATCGACAGATCCAGGAATCCACAGTACTGCTGCCATATTTCTTTATACTGTTGTTTTTTTAATTTTTCTTCTA
>OGPW01002390.1_pt1 | contig 10706 bp, 9 predicted proteins | sample 1553061 | NCBI WGS metagenome assembly OGPW01 (sample SAMEA2580292, study PRJEB22360) | human gut metagenome | biome: human gut; feature: human-associated habitat; material: faeces | place: Denmark | collected 2008/2010
AATTGGAAAGGTGGTGCATTCACATGAAAAAGAAGATTTGCTCTTTCATTACACGCTTTGGCGGTACAATGGCAGCATTGGCCCTTGTTGTTGCTACCATGACAGCAAATTCGACCTGTTTCTGGCTTTCTTATCAGCCGGAAGAGCCGGAAGAAGTGAAGATGCTGAAAAAGGATTGATTTAAAGCTGTCTTTCCGGCAATTATGAATTGCTGCGTTGCAAAAAGAGAGTAGGTTGATGACAATGTGAAATTTTATTTAAAGGAAAATATGAGAGCTTGTGTTCATCGGTTCAGCACACGTCTTTTCGGCAAATTTTCCTGCTGAACTTCGTCAAATATCCTTGCAATACGACAGTATTCCTGCGGATATTTTCCTTGTCAGCATAAAAATTATGCTCGAAAGTCCGCATACTTTACCGATGAACACAAGCTCTGAAAGCATGGACAATATTGTATATAACATGAAACTGGATGCATCACGGCTTGGATATACACTGACGGAATATACACCTTCTGGATCTACTGTAAATCAATATGGATCAGATTCTAGATTAATTGCCATTGTTACAGGAAATGAAGATTATCATTATTATATGCAGCATAATGATGGTACTTGGTCTCATAAACCAGGAGAAGGCAAAGTGACAAATTGCTCTATTTCATCAACAAGTAGTGCACCGGTCTATTTAACGAATGAGAATATTCAGTCATTAGCAAATCAAGGAATGTATGCTGGCGGAGATTTAAAGTTTTTCGTAATCACAAGAGATGCTATAGCAGATCATCCGCACGGTATAGAAAACAGTTCAACGCAGAGCACGCTTTACTATAAGGATATTGCTGGAAGCTTTATGTTTACCGCATCAACATTGTCGTTGTCTACCAAGAATGCTTGCTTTGATTATTATGATGATGTCGATTTTTACACATTTGTTCCAACCTCAACGAAAACCTACACATTGTCTACAACTTGTGATTCTGGGGATGATATAGATGGCATTATTTATGATTGTAATGGTAATATCATCGCTACAGCAAAGAATGTAGGACAAATCAATCGAACATTTAATGCAACAAGTGGGAAACGATATTTTATAAAGATATACAACTATGCCCACAATCCGGGTGAGTATACTGTTACAATATCGTGATGTAAGGAGGAATTATGTTGAAAGTGAAAAAATCAAAGCCCATATTAATATGTGCGATTTCGTTAGCCTTATGTGCCATGGGTTCCTTGACAGCAGTTGCTGTCAATCACATCGGGAATGATCAAAATCAGTCTGCCACAGTGATCGCAGCAAATGAAGTATGTGCTATGGACAATGTTCAAGAAGTGGAAGATGAGGGAGACATGATGTTTGGGACATATGAGCGAAAGGAAGCAGAACTAAATGGGGAATGCTCGACAGATGCTGATCGAGTAACTGTGGAAGAAGTCGAAGAAATGATTCATAATGGAATGGATTATAGTATGATCGAAAGCAAACTTGCAGAGATTCATCCTTTTGCAGATTTTACAGGCGGTAGTGGTGTCACGATAATCGAGTATTGGCTTGACGAGACCGGCAATGACAAAATTCTTTTGATACGGGAGCAGGAAAATATTATTCATGTGGTTGATTCCTCAAATGATTCAGAGGATCTCTATGATGTGTTGATGTGAGGTGCGTTAATATGAAAAAAGTTAGTATGAAAAAAATTGCTTTTGTAATGACAATTGCCGTGGCGGTTGCGTGGAATTTTCCTACTGCGTTGATTGCAGGTGCATCAGAGCGTGTAGGTGCTGTGGATGTTTTAGATACGACTGAAACAGCAACAACAGAGTGTGCTGTCTTAACAACAGAATCAGAATTGGAAGAAAACGAAAAGTTTTCTGGCATTTCAACAAGTACCAATGTTTCAGTTCCTGTGGAAACTACTACGGAGTGCGTTGTTACGACAAGTAATGTCGAATTTGGAGAGGATACGAAATACACAGATTCCTCTACGGAGCAACAAGAACAACTTTCCGAATTGAAAGCAAAAGGAAAGTTGTTATTCGGGGAATTTCCTCGGAAAGAGAAAGAAATTCTTGGGGAGATTGAGCAGGACTCAGCAAGAGTTACTATGGAGGATGTCAGCAACCTTCTTGCATCAGAGAATGATTTTCAGCAGGTGTATAATGGAATGCTTGCGATTGCGGGATGCCCGGATTTCATTGGTGGAAGTGGTGTGACAGACGTTGAATTTTGGTTGAATGAAACAGGAACGGAAAAAATCTTGTTGATTTTGGAGCAGAAAGACATCATTTATGTGGATTGTTCTGAGGATGGCACAGTTGCAAATTCAGAATTGCTATATTCGGGAAAACAAGGTCCAAGCTCGATTGTCGATAAAGCACTATTAGTTGGGAGTTATAAGGTATATAATGACATTGCAGGATTATCTACAACAACGACAGAAAATACCTCTGTAACTACAACATCCACAACAGTTGTCAGTGTAGAAACTACTTCCACTTCATCCGAGGAAACAGCAACTACAACGCAGACAGAAGTTACAAGTGAAGAGCCTATGGAAACATCTGCTTCGGACATTACAACAACTGCTACATTTGTTACTACGTCAACAACAGAATCCAGCGGATTACCACAAACAGGTTATCGAGTTTCTTCAAAAGATGCAGCAATGCTAGGAACTGCGTTAATTTTGATTGGTTCTGCATTGGTAAGTTATGTAAGTCGGAAACACGAATGATAGAGATTTCATTTTATGTATAAAGCGAAAAAGCCATGTGTGTTGAACCTTGGCTTTTTCGCTAATTCAAGGAAACGTTGCTATGAAATCAAAGAAAAAGGTATTATTTTTCGGGCTACTTTTCATAACCGTTGGCATATTTATTTTATGCTTTTTTGGTTACAAGCATATCAGCCGTGAAATTCAAAAACAACAGCTTCTAAAAACCAGCATCGTCTTGGACATTCCAAGTGCTGATATCTATGTTCCGGTAGTCGAAGGAACAGATGGCGATAATCTGCACATTGCTGCTGGGCATTTTGAAAATACTGGTGCAGTTGGTTCTGGAAACTTCTGTATCGCCGGTCACAACAGTACGATTTATGCGGAGATTTTCAATACGTTATCAGAGGTAGAAGTGGGGGATAAGATCTATCTTATCAATAACGATGCAAATCATACAACGTACACCTACACCGTATCGAAAATTGATATCGTAGAGCCGGAAGATACTTGGATTTTACAGGATTACGGCGACGACCGTATCACAATTGTTACCTGTACAGATGATGGGGAAAGAAGAATGGTTGTAACGGGAATGAAAGCGGAAGAATGAGCTGTGTTTATTGATACCAAGATTAAAGTAGCCAAAAAATAAAATAGAAATGCAGTAAGATATTTACTGCATTATATACGAGGTGATGCAAAAAACAGATAAAAAACAGAGGTTGCACATAAGAGATCTGATTTCGATGGTTCACATCAAAAATTAGCCATTTTATGATGCAGGAAGAAAAAGATCGATTCATTTCGATCAGGTGAAAAAATGATGGGAGGCTTATATGTCAAAGTTTAAAAGAGTAACTTCTGGACTGGTTGGGGTAGCTATGGCTGCAAGTATGTTTACCAGTATGCCATTTTCTGCTTTTGCAGAAGATGAAGCAGAAACAAATAACCAAACCTATGTGTATGATGATTATGAAGTCTCATACCAAGTAACCAACTCGTGGGGCGATACGGAAGTGGTATCCATCACTTTGTCCAATACGGGTGACAGTACAATTGAGGATTGGATGCTGTATTTCGATCCAAATGGAGAAGTGCAGTATACGACCGATTGCCAGCAGCTGACAACATCTGATGGAATCTCGTATTTCAAAAACAGTGGTTACAATGCCGATGTCGCACCGGATTCCTCTGTGACTTTCGGCTATGCGGTGAATGATTGCGAAGCAGTTCCGGAATCCTTTACACTCTGCCAGAAAAGAGGAACCAAGACGGATGGGTATACGGTTTCATTGAATGTAAACCAGTCTTGGGGCGATTCATTCAGCGGCGAAATCGTCATCCAAAATAACACAGACACTGCGATTGAGGCATGGGAACTGACCATTGATACAAACTTCACTATTACGGAAATCACCAACAGCTGGGCGGCAACGGTTACAGAATTGGAGCCATACAGCTATCTGTTGAAAGGAACGTATACCGGAACAGTTGCAGCAAACTCCAGCGTTTCCCTTGGCTTTATTGGTGTGAAGGATGGCGAACCGGAGATTTCAAGTTATTCCTTGACAGAAGTACAAGTAGATGCGGATTATGTAACCCTGCTGCATTGTTATGAAGATTGGGAAAATCTTCCTGATACTGATGGAGATGGTTTGCCGGATCTTTATGAACAACTAATTGGTACAGATGCTGCAGTTGCTGATACCGATCAAGATCAATTACCGGATGGATATGAAGTAAAAACACTAAATTCGGATCCAACCAATGCAAATTCTTTAGATGTTACACAGAATGATGGTGCCTACGACAGCGATAAAGATGGGTTATCCAACTATGAAGAGTACACACTGGGAACAGATCCCCTTACAGCGGATTCCGATCATGATGGGCTGTCCGATGGTGACGAAGTAAATACTTATGGTACAGATCCACTGAAATCAGATACCGATGGGGATGGTTTGTCTGACGGTGATGAAATTGCTCTTGGTTTGAATCCATTGGTGGTAGACACGAATGGAGACGGTATTCCGGATAATGAAGAGAAATTTTCTCAAAGTAAAACTTTTGATGCTGCTGACGAAGATACAGTGGTTCAGAAAATAGATGTGGCATTTGAAGGAACAGGCTACATCAATTCAAATACCACAGTGGAAAGTGTTATGGATACCGATTGGATGTGCTCTAATGTGGTTGGTTTGATTGGCGAACCTTACGACATTTCATCGGATTCAACAATCACAGAAGGAACTATTACATTCCATGTTGATGCAGAAGCACTTGGGGAAAGCTCATTTGACGATTTGACTGTTCTGTGGTATAATGAGGAAGAACAGCGATTTGAAGAGATGGAAACGACCCGAAATAGTGAGAATTCTACACTTTCTATTGCAATTACGCATTTTAGCAAGTATCTGATTGTGGATTGTGAGAAGTGGTATGCTGCATGGAAAGAAAATTATTATCCGGAGAGCGATGTTGACTTGCACACAGCAATTACCATAGATTGCTCCTCAAGTATGAGTTGGAATGACCCAGATAGATGCAGAGTTGATGCTGCAAAAGGGTTTGTAAATGTCATGGCAGACAATGATTTAGCTTCTGTTACATTATTTGCAAGTAATGTAAATGACAAGCAATCTCTTAGTACTTTAACAAAGGACAAAGAATTATTGAAAGAGACGATTGATAATGTAACATCTATTGGTACAACGAACTATGAAGAAGCTCTCCAATACTCCATCAATAGCTTGGATGTGGATAATAACACATCTTCTGAAAATATTATAATTTTCCTATCTGATGGATACCCAACTAATGATAGTGGATATAACATAGATCCAGATGATTTTGATTATTCCATTATAAATGAAGCAAAAGCTGCAGGAATTAAAATTTATACAATTGGTTTGACAGATAACGTTTGCGAAACCATTTTGGAAGAAATGGCAGAAAGAACCGGCGGCGAATATTTCTACGCCAATACCGCCAAGGAATTAGTACCATATTTCTTGAACATTAATGTTACAGAAAAGTATGATACCGAGACGGACATAGATAACGATGGAATTCCGGATTTGTTTGAAATATACGGTATGCCAGTTGCAAATGGTCAAGTGCTGTTCAGCGATACTGAGTCGAAGGATACGAATAACGATGGAACTCTCGATAGCAATCCTAAAGATAGTGATGGTGATGGATTGAAAGATAGCGAAGAAGTCAATGTTATGTATGTGAACGATGACACAGATGCAAAACTGGCAGCGGAATATGTTTCGGAGTACTATCCCAACATAGAAGTTAATGCGTGTGGCGGTATTTATTTTAAGATGAATTCTGATCCGAAGAATGATGATACTGATGGAGACCTTGATTTTGATAATGCCGACCCAGATCCACTGAATTATCAGTTGAATGGATACTTTGCTCAGAAAATGGGCGAGCTGCAGAAAGCAGCACAAGAGTATCTTGAAAATTCATATACATCATCAGAAAATGATGATTATTATGGAAGAAAAGATATATGGCTTGCTTTTACATTTTTGCGTTGCTTCAATTCAGATTATAACTGGAATCATTCTAATTGGAATAACGCAGCTGGAACTCTCTCTGAAAGTGAATTTAATTCATTTAAAAATTTTTTGAACTCCTCGTATGAGAGTGTGTATAAATATTTTGTGAACACAACCGAGATAAATGCTGGCGACTTAGGAGAGCATATTGATTTATATCATATGTGTGCAACATTAAGTGCGTATTCATATAATAGTTTTGCTAAGGTATTAGTAGACAAAGAGTATATAGATAATTTGTGCGGATGGGCTGGAGATTTTCAGACATTGATGAATTCTGCATATAATAAAACGTACAACACCAATCAATATACAACGATATATGATGCATTTTATAATCAGATGGGTCGCTCTGACGATTATTTCAGTAAAGACGATTTATATGCAGATGTTGCATCACTTGGAGTAAATGATATTTTTTTAGTAAGTAGAAACGAATCTCTTCGAGATGTGTTTAATTCATACTTTATTTACTCAAGTACAAGCGCCTATGTAAAAGATATAGCAACTGTTCTTTCTTTATCTGATATGCAAACATTCACAGAAAAATTCACCTTTAGTTTCTTTATTACAAAGAAGATAGATCAATATGATTCAAGCTATAACATTTCTGATTCGGATATACAAAATGGTTTAAGTGCATTTGTTGCATATCTATATGATAACTATGACTGCAAGATTAAGTAGATGCCCTTGGAGGAATTGAATCATATGAATAAGATAGAAAAACGATTTAAGAGTTTCTTAGCATCTGTGTGTGTATTTGCTTTTTTATGCTTTGGTTCTACATCTGTGGTTGCACTTGAATCATCGGGATCTATTAAGAATATTGGCTGGTCTATTTCATCCGACACATTACTGCTCGAGGACGAAAATGGAAATTGGAATGCAATATTCGAAGGCAACATATGTACTGTTAACGGGTTAATATTGAGTGCTTCATGTGTGACATTTGAAGAGCTGTTCTCAGAAGAAAATGGTGACTTATTTGAATGGCTTTCTGAACATCCTATAGATACTCTTAGCATCAATGTTGAAGTTCTTGATTCCATTGCAAGTGAAGATCATTTAATCGGAAATGTTGATACTCTTATTATTGGAAAAAATGTGCAATCAATTCGAAATGATTCCTTCTTAGATGTGAAGTATTTGAAGAATGTCTACATTTACTCAAGTAATATTGATCTAACAAATACCGGTATAGGTTTTTCTTATGAAGGAGAACTGAGCGATATTGTTATGTATGGTTACATCGGCTCTACAACCGAAACTTACGCAAATGAAAACGGCTTTACTTTCATTGCTTTAGATGCTGATCCGAATACGACAACAACTACCACTGATGTAATCATCACGACCACTGATACAACAACTGTTACAACCGCCAATAGCACGGAGACAATTACAGAAACCACCACAATCTCCAATGTGGAATCAACTGTTACAACAACAGAAACAAATTTCACAACTATTGGTGATATGACCACGGAGACAGTTGAGACAACAGATTCAACTAGCAATACCACAACAGTTGCCAATATTGTCGAAGTAGATGAAACAAAAGCTTTGACAGACAGTTCCACTACGACCGAATTAACTTCCGATATTGCAAAAGTCGATGAAACCGCAAAAGCAGCCTCAACAGAAACCAGCACTAATACAACAGAAACAACCTCTACAACTACCACAACAACGGATGACACTACGCTTCCACAAACCGGATATTCCAAATGGTATCATGTAGTGGTTATACTGGCAGCTTGCATGACTGGAACTGGTGCTGTAATGGTAATTGGTTCCGGTGCATTGAAGAGAAAACAAAAGTAAGACTTGCAATTGTAAAATCAGAAAAAGTACCATGCCTCGAAATAGGTTTAAAGCATGGTGCTTTTCTGCAATAAGGAGGAACGGTACATGAAATTTTTGAAAAAAGCCGTAAGTATACTTGCCGCTTGCGGAATTGCCATAGCAGCAATTCCATTTTCTGCGATTCCGGCGGATGCGGCGATTCTTTACTCTCTCGATGATGGCGTTCTGACTATTAAATCGCCGGAAGTTATCGAAAAAGATGGAACAAAAGTACCATGGTATGATGAGCGTGACCAGATTACATCTCTTGTATTGCGAGATGGCATTACGGAAATTGGCGACGTTCTTTTTACAGATCTCACTGCACTAGAAACCATTGATTTTCCGGATACGCTAACAACAATTGGTACAAACAGCTTTCGGAATTGCACTTCCTTGAAAAGCATTGAATTGCCATCTTCTTTAACCACGATTGGCATTGGAGCTTTTGGAGATTGTACACAGTTGCAATCGGTGCAGTTTTCTGAAGGATTGAAGAGCATCGAAACTGGAGCGTTTCACGATTGTTCGGAGTTGACAGAAATCACGCTGCCTGGAACATTGTCTGAACTTGGTGATTCTGCATTCTATAATTGTTCTTCATTGGCTAGTATATCAATTCCAGCAGGGGTTACAGAATTGAACGAACTCACTTTTGTTGGCTGTACTGAATTGGAAGACATTACAATTGAAGGAGAGTTGACTTACCTTGGAGGCAATGTGTTCAGTGCAACAAAGTGGCTTGCGAACCAGCCGGATTGGGTGATTGTACAGGACAAATTTCTGCAAGCCTATCAAGGAACGGAAACAGATTTGGTGATTCCGGAAGGGGTAACCTATATTTGTGACAGAGCTTTTTCCGGAGGAGAAATCAAATCAGTGAAGCTTTCTGATTCCGTAAAAACAATTGGGAATAGCGTATTCTTATCGTCCACATTGGAGACGATTGATTTGAATCAAGTCGAATCCATTGGGAACAGTGCGTTTTATGATTGTGAATCATTGACATCTTTGAACATTCCCAATACCGTTACTTCTATTGGCAGTTCACTGGCAAGCGGATGCACAGCTCTTACAAATATAACGCTTGGAGGTTCGATTACTACGATTCCAAGCAATTCGTTTTATGATTGTTCTGCATTGGAGAAAGTAATTATTCCTGACTCCGTTACAACGATTGAGAGATATGCCTTTTATCGATGCGATTCTTTGGAGAAAATTTGGATTCCAGAAAGTGTTGTTACGATGGAAAACGGTTCTGTTGGAAATCTAGGTGGCTCTATTTCTGAGATTTTGACAATCTATGGAAAAGCTGGAAGCACAGCAGAAACCTACGCAACAGAAAATGGGATTGCCTTTGTAGATATATCCGATACGATCATCATGGGCGATGTCAACAATGACGGAAACATTACCATTGCCGATGCAGTTCTCCTGCAAAAGTGGCTGCTCTCTGTACCGAATACCACACTTCCAAACTGGAAAGCAGCGGATCTCTGCAAAGATGAGAGATTGAACGTATTTGACTTGTGTTTGTTGAAACAAATGCTGATAGAACAATAAATTTGTTTTATCAATAGATTCTAGCACTTTCCCCAAATTGCGGAGCAGCTTCGGTTGCTCCGAAGGTAAGCGTAAAATAAATCCACGACTTCCAAACAATTGAACATTGGTGTATAATAAAGTCCAAGCAACTCTATAGAGCGGATGAGAAAATCTAAGTTAGTCTATAGAGTGTGTTGGATCAAATTAGACACAGGAGGAAAAGAACATGGAAGAAACAACAACCATTACCGCAGTGAAGCAGGAAGTCAGGATGCGTGACTGGGCAGAGCAGATTGAAGCACAGCAGACAAGCGGAATGACCGTACAGAAGTGGTGCGAAGAGAACGGAATCAATCCTAAGACATATTATTATCATCTTCGGAAGCTCCGTGAGAAACGTGTAGCATCAGCACCGGCAATCGTACCTTTAGCAGTGCCAAAACAAACTGACGGAATCCATATTGAGAAGAATGGCTTGCAGATCTCATTGCCCGTGGATATGCCGGCGGAAACACTGATCGCATTGGTGCATGAATTATGCTGAACAACCTTCCGCCCGATCAGCAGACATACATTGTTACAGGATACACTGATCTTCGGCGTTCCATAGACGGGCTTGCGACAATTGTTCAGGCACAAGTACAGCATTGTTTTTGTTCTGCGGCAGACGATGCGACCGTATCAAAGGATTACTCTGGGAGGGGGACGGTTTTCTGCTTCTGTACAAAAGGCTTGACAATGGAAAATTCCAATGGCTGCGAAGCGAAACAGAAGCGTTACTGCTTACAACACAGCAGAGACGCTGGCTTCTTGAGGGACTAAAAATCGAGCAGCCGAAAGCAATACGGGAAGGCCGCAGAAGTGTCATTTATTAGAGCCTGTTGACACTAGCGAAAAAATGTGATATGATATATACATGAATATCACAAAAGAACAGTACGCAAAAATCGAAAAGTATTTTCCGATTCAGCGAGGGAACGTAAAGATTGACAATTACACTTTTATCAATGCCATCT
>OGPW01002395.1_pt1 | contig 10688 bp, 7 predicted proteins | sample 1553061 | NCBI WGS metagenome assembly OGPW01 (sample SAMEA2580292, study PRJEB22360) | human gut metagenome | biome: human gut; feature: human-associated habitat; material: faeces | place: Denmark | collected 2008/2010
AGATTCATATAACTGCCAGAATCAATACGGCGGAAGGGATTCAATGCCGCGGTGTAGCGGAAAATATGCCTGCTGACAGCATGCTTGTGGAGCCTACCTTAGAAGATGCCTATATGTATCTGATTCAGTATAAGGGGGCGTAAAAATGGTTTTTCTTCATATCTTATTTGTAGAGCTTAAGCGTCTGCTTGTTTCAAAAGGTACATGGCTTGTGATGGCATGCAGCTTATGTATGCCGCTGTTGGGTTATTCTTTTTATACTCCGGCAAGTACCGCGACGGCATTCAGCGCTCAAATGGCAAATCCAATTTTAGCCGGCGGTCTGGGCGGTGCCTTTTGTTTCAGTGTCTTTGCATTGATTGAGTATGATCGAATCAATAAATATCAGTGTGAGGCTGTAATGGACAGCATCATTTCACCATTAATTATCAGTTTTGCCAAATGTCTGTCTATTTTATTAATCGCATCTCTGACTTGGCTGGCAGCCCTTTGTCTCTATCTGCCAATTATGAGAGCGGCATTGGGTACAGCGTTTATACTCAGTGAAACATTGCTGGCGTTCAGTGTGATGATGCTTCCGGCATTGTGGATGGGAGTATTGGCTTCAGCGGCATTTTACCAGCTTTTTCGCCGTATTGATTTAAGCTTTATCAGTTTTACTGCTTTGGCTTTATTCAGTATGAGTAAATGGTGCAGTGACCTGTATCTGATGCGCTGGGCATCTACGGATCTCCTTCGATTGCTGAAGAATCTCTTGTTGCCAGAGATTGTCTGCTGGCGCTTCGTTCCGGTGCACAGGTCGTGATCCAGCATATCAGCTCCGGACAGTCCGTTGAACTGGTACGTACCTTTAAAGCTATGGGAGCAAATCTGCATGCAGAGGCAACTCCGCATCATTTCACTTTGACAGATGAAGCTGTATTAAAATACGGCGCACTTGCCAAGATGAACCCACCGCTTCGTACAGAAAATGACCGCCTTGCTATCATCGAAGGTCTCAAAGACGGTACGATTGATCTGATTGCTACAGACCACGCGCCACACAGTACGGAAGAGAAATCCCGTCCTATCACACAAACACCAAGCGGTATTATTGGTCTTGAGACTTCCCTTGCTCTCGGAATCACTTCCCTTGTACGTCCGGGACACCTGACATTAAGCCAGCTGATTGAGAAGATGACGATCAATCCTGCCAGCCTGTATCACCTTCCGTGCGGTTCTGTCGCAGAAGGAAAATCAGCTGATCTTGTACTGTTTGATCCGAATGAGAAATGGACTCCTGAGACTTATGCTTCTAAGTCTTCTAATTCTCCATTTACCGGATGGGAATTGTATGGAAAAGTAAAATATACAATCTGTGATGGGAAGATTGTATACAAAGATTAATCTAAGAGGTCCCCTGCAGAATCTTTCATTTCCGCAGGGGACCTCTTCTTTGCTCATTAATCCTCGATCGCTGTTACTGTATAATCTTTGTCTTCGACTGTCTTTTTCAGCACTTCATTACTGATTTCGGAATTCAGTGTCACAACCGCTGTTCCGGCCTCATGGCTGACTTCTGCTGTATCAACCTGCTCAAGTGCCTCGAGAGCTTTCTTCACAGCCGCCTCACAGTGTCCACACATCATTCCTTCGATTTTCATTGTCTTTGTCATCTTTGTCTCCTCCTTGTTTTCTGACTCATCTTTGTCTGCTAAGACAATATCTGAAACAGTATTTTCTGCTGTTTCTACCTTTTTCATCTTTCTTTTTCTGTCTTTGCTGGCATCGTACATTTTAAACAGATTCAGTCTCAATGCATTTGTTACTACACAGAAACTGGACAGACTCATTGCCGCTGCCCCGAACATCGGATTTAATTTCCAACCAAAGACCGGGATCCAGATTCCTGCTGCCAGTGGAATTCCTATCGCATTATAGAAAAATGCCCAGAACAGATTCTCATGAATATTCCGAAGTGTTGCGCGACTTAAACGAATCGCCGCCGGAACATCACTTAAGCGGCTCTTCATCAATACAACATCCGCTGCATCAATGGCAATATCTGTACCTGCACCTATGGCAATACCAACATCTGCTCTTGTCAGTGCCGGTGCGTCATTGATACCGTCACCTACCATCGCAACCTTTCCTTTTTCTTTCAGCTTGCGGATCACCTGTTCTTTTCCTTCCGGAAGAACACCTGCGATCACTTCATCCACACCTGCCTGCTCACCAATTGCCTTCGCTGTGCGCTCATTATCTCCGGTCAGCATAACAACATGGATTCCCATATTCTGAAGTTCTTTCACTGCCTGTGGACTATCTTCCTTGATCACATCCGCAACTGCAATCATGCCAAGGAACTGCTCATTCCTTCCAAAGAACAGTGGTGTCTTTCCCTGCTGTGCCAACCGTTCCGCCTGTTCTTTTATGCTGGCAGAAATCTTCATTTTGTCAGAAATGAATTTAAAATTGCCTCCGTACAGCCAGTCCTCTCCAAGTTTTCCTGACAGCCCATTTCCCGGAACTGCCTGAAACTGTGTGATTTCACTTTTCTGCTCTGCTTCCCCATTTTCTTCTGCCTTTGCAAGAATTGCCCGGGCAAGCGGATGCTCACTTTTCTTCTCCAATGCATTTGCAAAAAATAATAATTCATGTTCTGTCATTCCGTCCGCAGGGAGCAGATCCGTCACCTTCGGTTCTCCACTTGTGATCGTTCCTGTCTTATCCAGTGCGACAATCTCCGTCTTTCCTGTCTCTTCCAGCGAAACAGCTGTCTTAAACATGATTCCATTCTTCGCACCCATTCCATTTCCAACCATAATTGCAACCGGAGTGGCCAGACCTAATGCACACGGGCAGCTGATCACCAGAACAGAAATTCCCCTTGCAAGTGCAAATCCAACAGACTCTCCGACAAGCAACCATACAATCATTGTGACAACTGCAATAGAAATAACTGCCGGAACAAATACTCCTGAAACTTTATCTGCCACTTTGGCAATTGGCGCTTTTGTTGCTGCCGCATCACTTACCATCTGAATGATCTGTGATAATGTCGTATCCTCGCCAACTCTCGTCGCCTCGCAACGCAGAAAACCTGACTGATTCATTGTAGCCGCAGACACTTTATCCCCTTCTGCTTTATCTACCGGTATACTCTCTCCGGTCAGGGCAGCTTCATCTACTGCACTGTTTCCTTCCAGAACAATTCCATCCACCGGAATATTCTCCCCAGGTCTTACAACAAACTGATCTCCTCTTCTCACCTGGTCAATCGAAACTTCCTGTTCTTTTCCATCACGCAGGAGCGTTGCTGTCTTTGGTGCCAGCTTCATGAGGCTTTTTAATGCATCTGTTGTCTTTCCCTTTGAATGCGCTTCAAGCATCTTTCCGACTGTGATCAACGTTAAAATCATTGCTGCTGATTCAAAATAAAATTCATGCATCAGCTCCATCACATGATCCATATCGCCTGCCGTCTGCGCTGCTGTCATAGCGAATAATGCATACACGCTATATCCATAAGATGCACCTGCACCAAGTGCAACCAGCGTATCCATATTTGGTGCTCTATGGATCATGCCTTTCCATCCACTGATAAAAAACTTCTGATTGATCACCATAACGATTGTCGTTAACAGGAGCTGCGCCAGCCCCATCGCCACATGATTTCCTTCCAGAAATACCGGAAGTGGCCAGCCCCACATCATATGCCCCATTGACAGATACATGAGCGGAATCAAAAAACACAAAGAAGCGATCAGACGCCTTTTCATCTTCGGTGTCTCCCTGTCTTTCAACGCATCTTCCGCACAGTTCTGCTCACTTTGATTCATCCCATGCCCTTCATTCTTTGCAGATTTCAACGTTGCCCCATATCCAGCTTCCTCAACAGCCGCAATGATCGCATCTACTGTTGCTGTGCCTTCCACTCCCATGGAATTCGTCAGAAGACTGACTGAACAGTTCTCAACTCCGGGGACTTTTCCAACCGCTTTCTCAACACGGGCACTGCAGGCTGCACAGCTCATTCCCGTCACATTATATTGTTTCATCTTACTCCTCCTTCAAGTTGTGATCCGGACTTTTTGTGCCAGATCTCTCTTCAGATCTTTTATCGCATCAATTTCTGAAGTGTCGTCACGAGCTCGTCAATCGTTTCATCTTTTCCATCCCGGATATCATCTGCCACACATGTCCGGATATGGTTTGCCAAAAGCACTTTATTGAAACTATTCAGAGCCGCATTCACCGCAGATACCTGAATCAGAATATCCGGACAATACGCGCCTTCTTCAACCATCCTTCGAACTCCCCTGACTTGTCCTTCAATTCTACTCAGACGATTCATCAGATCTTTATATTCTTTTTCCGGGCGGTCCTTTGTCTTGTGACAACATCCCGGACAGACTTTCTTTTCTTCCATTGTATTTCTCCTGTCGTATAACCCCCAGGGGGTATATTTTCTAATTATTAATATATACCCCCTACAGGTATATTTCAAGTGCTTTTTAACAAAAAGTTACTGTTCATGATAGCTTACGCTATATGCGGCCGACAACAACAAAGAAGCTGTCATGGAACATTTCACAATTGTATCTATGTTCCATGCAGCTTCTCTGCAATCCATTATTATGTTCGTTATTATATTTCCTGACAAATCTGTCTTATTCTACACTCTTGAGTGATTCAACCATGTTAATCTTCTTTAACTTAAAATACATCACTCCATTGACAAACAATGAAAAAGCCACTGTCAGAAGAAAGGCATACAGGAAACTTGGTGGATCGATATTTCGTCCAAACATAACCGAATCAATCTCCACTGTCTCAACAATAAAGCGGTGCAGAATTTTTCCGATCAACAATCCCGCCAGTGCCCCAATCAAGGTCAGCAGGATATTCTCTCTGTAAACATAAGAAGAAACTTCCTTGTCATAAAATCCAAGTACCTTTAATGTTGCCAGTTCTCTCTTGCGCTCTGTAATGTTAATATTATTCAGATTATACAGCACTACAAACGCCAGCATTCCTGCTGAAATAATCAATACAATAATCACGATGTCCAGACTCTCCAGCATATGATCCACCTGCTTTTTCAGGCTTGTCGTATAGCTGATGCTAAGTGTTCCATCACACTTCATTACATTTTCGCCGACATCCTTTGCCTCCTCTGTTGTACGGTCCTGAGTTCTATAATAAATTGAATTATAGGCCGGAGCCTCACCGAATGTCTTTTCATAGACTTCAGATGTCATATAGAGATAATGTCCCATATAGTTCTCACAAATTGCGCTGATCAAGACTGTTTTCTCTCCATCATCTGTATCAATCGTTAATTTATCACCGACATTGACTTCCAGCAGTTTCGCTACTTTTTCAGTCAGGATTGCTCCTTTATCATCCAATGAATAAATTTCTTTTGTCTTCCGATCCCGAATCACGACAAACTTTTTGAATGCTTCCACATCTTTTGGTACATCTAAATAAACTTCCTGAGAAGACTCTCCTGAACTGACTTCAATATTTTTCAAAAGATTTTCTGCAGTCACTGATACCTTCTTATCCGTATCCAGTTCTTTCTGAACCTCAATTCTCTCTTCTTCTGTCACATCTTCCTTTAAAATAACGTCTCCATCATAAAGCTGAATCTGTTCGTATTGAAGCGGAACGATTGCTGAAATAGAATCTTTTAATCCAAAACCAAACAACATCATGCCCATACAACCGCCAATTCCAAATACTGTCATGAAGAAGCGTTTTTTATACCGCACCAGATTACGCACGGTCGATTTCCATGTAAAATTCAGATTTTTCCAGATAAACGGAACTCGTTCCAGAAATACTCGTTTTCCCTGTTTTGGTGTCGGCGGGCGCATCAATTCTGCTGCCTGCTCTCGTAATTCTTTCATACAGGAGAACAATGTTGCGATTACTGTACATGCAAGTGCCGCTGCACATGCTGTTACAGCATAATACAAATTATACGGGATCACAACATCATGCATATGACGATACAGGATCTTATATGCAGTGATAATGATATATGGAATTATCTTTTCTCCAATCAGAATTCCGAAAACACCACCAGTTAATGTCGCAAGGATCGCATACCAGAGATATTTTCCAACAATTGAAGCATTTCCATATCCGAGAGCCTTCAAAGTACCGATCTGCGTTCTCTCCTCCTCTACCATTCGTGTCATTGTTGTCAGACTGATCAATGCTGCAACAAGGAAGAAAATGAGTGGGAACACTTTACCGATTGCCCGCATACGGTCTGCATTATCTCCGTATCCACTGTATTCTGTCAGATTGTTCCGATCATAAACATACCACTTTGGCTTTTCAAGATCATCAATCTTCTGCTGTGCTTTCGCAAGCTCTTCTCTTGCTTCTGTAATCTGCCGCTCTCCATCTTCAATCTTCTTCTGAGCTTCTATACGACCTTCCTCATACACTGCCCAACCGTCTTCCAGCTCCTTTGTTCCGCTGCTTAACTGCTGCTGTGCCTCCTCAATCTTCTTCTGTCCCTCACTGATCTGCTGCCATCCGCTGTCAATCTGCTGCTGACCGGATGTAATCTGCGCCTTTGCCTGATCTATCTGCCGACTTGCGGTAAGGATTGCAGCATCTCCCTGTGTCAACACATCCGTCAGTTTCTGTATATTATCCTGCAATACCGGAATACCTTCTTCAATCTGAGCTATCCCGGCTTCAACTGCTGGAAGCCCTTCGTTAATCTGCGTCAATCCGGCTTCGATCTTTGTCTGGTTTTTCTGAATCTCCGCTTCGGCAGCTTTCGCCTCCAGTTCCATTTTATCCAGATTTGCTTTCAATTCAGTCAACTTCTCTTCCATTGCTGTTTTTTCAGCTTCCAACTGTTCTAACTGAGCCTTTAATTCCGGATCTTCTTCTCCTGCTTCCTGCTTCCGGTCGTATTCTTCTTTCAGTGCCTCATAGTTCTGTAAAAGAAGTTCATACTGTGTATTTAGTTCTTCATAAGACTTTTTCAACGGCTGATAAATCTGCTGATACGCAGACTGATAGTCTTCTGCCTGTTGCTGCAATTCTTCCTTTGCTTTCAGAAGCTCGTCTTTCTTTTGCTGCATCTGTGTCTGTTGCGCTAAAAGTTCTTGTCTCTGATCTTCCAGACTTTCTTCCTGCTCTTTTAGTTGTGCCAGCTGATTTCTTAATGTTGTAAGTGCAATCTGTTTTTCGCTAAGTTTCTGTGCACCCTGCTCAACTTGTGCTTTGGACTGATCCAGCTCCTTTTGCTTTGATATCAGAAGATTTCTCGACTGCTCCAGTTCAAGCTTCGAAGCTGCCAGCTGATTTCTTCCTCGTTCAAGTTCTTTCTGCGCTGCATCAAGTTTCTCTCTTGCACTTGCAAGTTCTTCTTCCGCCTCTTTTTTTCCATCCGCCAGATCCTGCTCTGCCTGAGCTAACTCATCTTGTGCTTCATCCACTTTTTCCTGCGCTGTCGAAGTAATCTCATCATATCTGGCCTGTTCTCTTTCCGCTTTAATTGCCTGAACCTTTTTCAGCACAGAATCCACATGTTCTTCATATTCTTTCGTAAATGCAGTCGCTTCCTTTGCACCTTCAACCTGCACTGTAATCTCTGTATACACATCTAATGAAAATGCTTTCTCCGGAACGCAAAGAAAGGCACTGACACTTCCATTTCCAATTGTTGTACTGCCTCTGTGAAATGCAATATACTCCGGACTGCTGACCGTACCAACAATGGTAAATGTATCTGTCTTAAGTGTATCTTCCAAAGAATCCGAAGTCCCACTCGATAATGTGATCTTATCCCCAATCTTCAGATTCTTTCCATCCAGATAATCTGCATCTATTACACATTCATTTTCCTTTTCCGGAAGCCTGCCATCTTCTAACTGAACTTGATTCATCTTATCCTGGAGCGCCATAACATGAACTGCTACCTGGTTTCCCCGAATCGTACAAAGTACATCTGTTGCATAACTTCCTTCTGCATCCAATACACCATCCACAGCACGAATTGCATCCAGATCATCTTTTGTCAGTCCCATTGTACTCATTACCTGAATATCCATCAGGTTCTTCTCATCGAAATATGCATCTCCTGAATATCTCATATCCGGCTCTGATGCACGGATTCCGGAAAAGAATGCACATCCTATCGCAACAATAAAGAAAATGGATAAAAAACGTCCAAGGCTATGACGGATCTCCATATAAAAGTTTTTTCGTAATGCTTTCTTCATCCACATCCCCTACCATTCAATTTCATCAATCGAAGTCGGATTCTCATTAGATTCTATTCTTGCTACCTGTCCATTTTTTATATGAATCAATCGATCTGCCATCGGCGCAAGTGCCTGATTATGTGTAATGATAATAACTGTCATTCCCTTTTCTCTACACATATTCTGAAGTAATTTCAAAATTGATTTTCCTGTATTGTAATCCAATGCACCTGTTGGCTCATCACAAAGCAAAAGCTTTGGGTTCTTCGCTAATGCTCTCGCGATTGAAACTCGCTGCTGCTCACCGCCGGAAAGCTGTGCCGGAAAATTATTCTTCCGTTCCCCCAGACCAACTTCCTCCAAAACTGCCTGTGCATCCAACGGATCCTTACTGATCTGCAATGCAAGCTCAACATTTTCCAATGCGGTCAGATTCGGCACAAGATTATAAAACTGAAAAACAAATCCGATGTCATCTCTGCGGTATCCTGTCAGCTGTTTGGAATTATAAGCTGTAATATCTTTTCCATCTACATACAGCTTCCCGCTTGTTGCCGTATCCATTCCGCCGAGAATATTAAGCACAGTTGTCTTACCTGCACCACTTGGTCCAACGATTACAACAAGTTCTCCCTGCTCAATCGAAAAGCTGATGTGATCCACTGCATGAATCTCAACTTCACCCATTTTATAAGTTTTCGTGATATCCTGCACTTTAACGAATTCCTTCATCTACATTCTCCTGACTCTTTTTCTCTTCTTCTGCATCTCTCCTGGCAAGCAGTCTGTTGCTCTTTTCTTCGATTCTCTACAGGCGCAGTTTCTCCCACTCTTCTCCTGCACCAAATGTTTCATGAAAACGTTCCGGAAGCGGTGTATCCTGGAATAATTTCTTCTGATACTGTACGATCAAACTCGCAGCTAACGGCACTGCACCTGAATATTGCCGTTTCAAAACCTTACAATATTTCTGACATAACGGATCTGGCTTTACACTCATCACTATGTCATGCAATGAATCGTATTTCCCCACTGCCTTCATCCCAAGAAACAACGCTTTTCGCTTTCCAGATGTCGGTGCCAGAAACAGCTTATGATAAAAAACCATCCCTTTTAATGCCTTATAGATCTGCTCGGCTGTTACATCTTTGAAAAATGGTGCGATCACTTCCGCATACTCCACCTTCGGCTGAATGTGCTTTGCTGTCAGATAGCGCAAAGGATCATGATAATCTTCCGTCAGCATCATTCGATCCAGTTCCATCTCAATCTCATTGTGTGAAACTCTTCCGACCTGCATAATTTTTTCAACATAAGGATGGCATTCACTGTCTAAAGCAAAATGACAGATAAATCCATAAATATATGCACGCGCCGCTGCCGGATCTTTTGCTTTCTCAATCACTTCAACAGCATGATGGAAAAACTCATCGGCAAATTGTTCATGAAGTGTATGCCCCTGTTCATTCACCGGATCTTTCTTTAATGCATTATAATAAAATAAAATATCCGGTCCATGTAACCCAATATCAAACAACTCTCTATGCGCTTCTATAGAATTCTGAAGGGGTCTTGGAAGTGCGCTGAGCACCTCTTTTCCGAATTTATAATGTGCGTATGTTGTTGGCATAAGAAACCTCTCCTTTTTCCGAATTTTCTTGTTAAGATTTATAATTACTCATATTATTATATTAACACATTCTTCCCTGTCTGACAGTAATTATCTTTATAAAAAATATGTGAAATGACATTAAAAATGCTAAATTTTTACTGCTTTTTCACTTCTTTTAACGCAATAATCACTTGACATTTATATTTCTTTTTACTATATTAGTATGTACAGCACACAAGAGAATGTGTCTGTTACAGTAGAGAGTATTTATTACTCTACCCTGATCAGGGCTTGTACTGGTTTCGACAGGGATCTCGAAGATGGAGAAGCTATCCGTAGGCTGATGCGTTAAATCGCAAACTTAAAATTAAACGCTAACGATAATTTCGAATTAGCTGCAGCCTAAATGCTGCATGTCAGCCCTGAAGCACTCACACTTTAGGAATCTGGCACCGACTATGTGAGAAACGATGACGGCAAAGCTTTGAGCTGTCAGGCGTATTATGAAGCTACTAAACCCGTAAGGATGTTAGTTTTCGTACGGCAGAGGGAATGTCAAATAACTGACTATGATAGTAGAAGTACATGGGACAGGTTTTTGGACGCGGGTTCGATTCCCGCCAGGTCCACTTTTTAATGAAAGTGTGAAGACTTTAAAATAACGGCATTGTATCTCGTAAGATGAGATGCAATGCCGTTATTTTTTGAATAATATCCTTACCTCCAAATGGAATGCATAAAACAAAAAACTCTGAGATTCTTGCAAATATTAACTTCACAAAAATCTCAGAGAAAAAAATAATGCCGCAGACCGGAATCGAACCGGTACGGGTATCACTACCCACGGGATTTTA
>OGPW01002401.1_pt1 | contig 10670 bp, 13 predicted proteins | sample 1553061 | NCBI WGS metagenome assembly OGPW01 (sample SAMEA2580292, study PRJEB22360) | human gut metagenome | biome: human gut; feature: human-associated habitat; material: faeces | place: Denmark | collected 2008/2010
GCCTCACGGCTGCTTTTTTCTGTTTGCGATTTAGTTTTTTCCCCCGCGATTAGTAAATTTTTCCGTCAAGGCAAAAGCAAAAATAACTACGATAAACAGCATGAACAGGTCAAAAATAATTGTCCATGTTTGCTGACTATCGTAAACCTGCATAGTCAGTGACGAGGCCAAGCCCAGGCAAGCTAACTCATTAATGATCAGCTGCAAAAACCAGACAACCTTCTGCCAAGCTTGTTTTACCTTGTCTTGCTTGAATTCAAAGAAGTAAGTCCTAAGAGTGGCGACCACGATCATCACTAGCAAAAGCAGGTAGGCCAGGAAGAGCGGCCAGGAAACACTTTTGGCCACCCGGTCCATGAAGCCCAAAAAGCCATTGGCTGGTCCGGACAAGCGCCACTTGGGAGAATTGTCTACAATCAAGCGCAAAGGCTAGGTAGCAAAATAGCCATTAGCAATCAGCTGTAAAACAAAAACAATTTTCTTTTTAATTCTTCCCGCCTCATAAAAATCAGCAATTTTTTATTTTCAAAACAATTATATACACAAAAACTTGTTAAAGACTACACATTTTTTCTAAATAAAGCGATTATAAATAAAATAGTACACCTTTAATTATAGCCAGGCAAAAGAAGACAGCGCCAGCTGGCTGGCTGACGCTGCTTAAACTGTTTGATATCGATGGGAAATTTTTAGCCTAAAACGCGAACGGCAAAGCTTGGCGTGTATGATGACACGCTGCCAGTCATCACGTTTGGGCCTGGGGCGGGAGCCATGACGTATTGGCCGCCGCCCAAGGCGATGGCTACGTGGTAGGCTGAGCCGTATGAACCCCAGAAGTAGAGGTCACCAGCTTGGGCGCTGGCCACGCTGATCTTAGTGCCGGCGTATTGCTGGGTGTAAGTAGTCCGGCCCAGGTTGATGCCGAAGTGGCTGTAAACGTATTGTACCAAGCCGGAGCAGTCAAAGCCGCTTGGCGTGGTCCCGCCCCAAACGTAAGGCACGCCCAGGAAGGTCAACGCGTATGAAGTAATCGCGCTGCCACTGGCTGAGGCAGTTGTAGTTGCAGTTGAGGTTGAAGCAGTTGGTGCCTGGCTGACTGCTTGACTGCTGCTTGCTGCAGTGTTAGTGCTTGAAGTAGTGTTAGCATTTGATGCTGCAGTATTAGTGTTGGTCGTAGTGGACGCACTGCTGTTAGATGCAGTTGACTGGCTTTGAGTGTTGGCACTAGTGCTGGTGTTGGAATTGCTGCTAGTGTTAGTAGTAGTGCTCTTCTTGGCCTTTGGCGCTTGGCTGGAAGCAGTCGTGCTGGTTGATGAAGCAGTGTTAGTGCTTGCTGCAGTTGAGCTTGAGCCAGTAGTTACGCCGTTTACCCCGTAAGCAGTCATGCCAGCCCGCAAGTTTAAACTTTGGCCGATCAAGATGGTGCTGCTTGACAAGTTGTTGGCCTTCATCAAAGTACTTACTGAAACGCCGTACTTCTTAGCCAAACTCCACAAAGTGTCACCCTTTACGACCGTGTGGGTCGTTGAAGTAGTGTCAACGGTACTGGTTGAAGTGCTAGTCTTAGCAGTCTTGGTTGCCTTGTTTGACTTAGTTGGGATTTGCAGCTTCTGGCCCACGTAGATCAAGTGGCCGGAAACGCCGTTAGCCTTCTTCAAGTCACTTACTGAAACGCCGTACTTCTTTGACAGGCCCCACAGGGTATCGTTCTTAACAACAGTGTAGCTGTCAGCCAAAGCGCTGGCCCCAGTAGTTAAAAGGGCGCCAGATGCACTCAGAGTTGCCAAAGCAGTCATCAACAGGTTCTTTTTCTTCATGAAACGTCTTTTCTCCTTTAACATGTGGTTTGATTTGATAACAATCTATAGTATAACTTTCAATTGTTACAGGAATGTATCGGTCTGATTACAAAACGAAAAAGCGCTGCAAGTTGTTCTGTAGCGCTTTTTAAAGCTTTTTAAGCCTGTACATTCTGGAGACTTTTTCTGTAAAAAGTTTCCTGGTCTAACTTTTAATACTCGCTCCATAAGCTTTAAATTATCAAAGCTAGATGATTTCCTTGTCCTGCTGGGCCAGGTAGAGCTTCCAGCCCAACTTGAAGTGGTCCTCGCGCAAGCGGCGGGCCGCATCATAGTCACTCTCTAAACTGTCGATGGCATCCCGCAGGCGCTTGTTTTCCTTGCGGATGGCGGCCAGTTCCGGGTCATTCACCACGCCCTTTAAATGAACCTTGGCGGCCAGCATGTTCCGCCGGTCTTGGAATTCTTTTTCTAAGGGGCCCAGGGCGTTCTCGTACTTGACCAGCTTTTTGTTTAAAGGCTGCAATTCCTCGTTGAGCTTGACGAAAAGGTCATAAGGCATATTAGACTTGATCCGGTTACACTCGCTGCAGGACAAAATCAGATTGTCCAGGCTGTTATCGTGCGAGACGGAGACCGGGTCCTTGTGGTCCACGCTCCGCCCCCGCCGGCCGCAGTACTGGCAGCGGTACTTGTACTTGGCCCGGATCCGCTCCCGGTCGATATAGTCAACCTCGTTTAACTGAAAGTCAACGCTGAGGCCTAAGGCCTGGAGTTTTTCCGCGAAAGGGAGTTTTCCTGGCAAAAAGAAGCTGGGATCATCCTCAGCCTTGATCACGGCCTGGTTGAAGTATGCTCTGGGCAGCTGCTGCCTGGCCAGGACATTTCCATCATAGTCCTGCATGAGGGCCTCGTAGGACCGGCGGATTTTTAAGTCCGGCAGGGAAAAGTCCCCGCTTGCTTCCCCGTCCTTGCCCGCAAAGGCATAAAGGAGGTTGGCCGCGAACAGCTTGACCACGGGATTGGGGTAAGCTGCCGGATCCAGCCCCCGCTGCCGGCAGATGTCACACAGGCTGGCCAGGCGGTCCTTGACCAGGCCGGGCAGCTTGAAATGCAGGGATTCCAGTCTTAAACCGCAGCTGCTGCACTGAAACTTCATTTTTACCTCCTTGTTTTCTTTCTTACTCGTCTCTTAGCTTTTTCCTATCATAAGGCAAAAAGCAAGCGAAAAAAAGACCCTGGCCAAAAGCCAGAGTCTTTATTGTCTGTTTAAAAACAAATTACTTGTTTTCGTCCTTAGCTGCTTGGTTCAGGAAGCTGATTATAGCAGCGGCGTGAGCAACGCGTTCCTTAGCGTTAGAAGCGTTACGTGGACGACGGTGTGGGTTGATACCCTTGTGGATATTTCTTGACATGTCTCTTCATCCTTTCATCGATTTTCGAAAATCAGTAGTCATTATACCCCTCTTTCCCCATGTTAGGCAAGCCTTTTCGGCATTTCTTTGCCCCTCCAGCCCCTTTTTAGCTAAAAGAAAGGGCAAATATCTTCCGTCAGAAATGTTAAATGGATTTAGCAAAATGTCCAAGGGGGGATTTTTGCCAATTTGTCACTTCTGTTTTTCACTTCCGGCAGCGCTTACATTATTTCAGAAATCAAAAGCAGGCTTTTGACTTTTTTGTGGCCGTGTAAAAAGTCGACACGTTTTAATCGCTTAAAAAAGGTAGCAAAGTCTGTTTTTTGTCTTCCGGAATAAATCCCTTATTTTAGCTATATAAACCGCTTTCTAAAGTCTTTCCTATTTTTTCAGCAAGCTAAAAAAGTCAGATTTTTGACCTGCCGCGTTTCGCCAATATCTTTTCAATAACATTTGTTCGTTAATTTTGGACTATTGAGATTTAGGGAAAAATGGTTGACAATGGAACTACACGAAAGTAAAGTTCATTTTCGCTTTTCGTTAACTTTACGTAAATTTTTGTAAATACCATTCTAGCTGAGTAGAGGATTTTATATGGAAGCCGCCAAAAGCAAAAGTTCAAATAATTTTTTGATCACCTTTTTGACCACCTTAAAGAAAATTTTTAGCGACCGAATTCTGCAGATCACCATCGTGATCACCATCATTAGTCTTTTCTTTGCCCGGCCGCTCAGCGCCGACATGAACTGGCACACGATCGAGTCTGTCACGACCATGCTGGTCTTGATCCAGGTCTACAGCTACCTGCACGTTCTGGACATCATTGCCTATAAACTGGCGGCGATCGCTGACTCCACCCGGAAGCTGATCCTCCTCTTTACTCTCTTGTCCGTCTTCTCGGGCATGTTCCTGGGTAACGACATTACCTGCTTGACCATGATCCCCCTGTACTTGAACATCGCCAAGAAGTACAAGCTGCCGGAAATCCTGCCGGCCACTTTGATCGGGATGGGGGCCAACATCGGGGCGGCCTTCACCCCATGGGGCAACCCCCACAACATCTTCGTGGTCTCCAACTACCACTTAGTGCCCGCTATCTTCTTTAAGTGGACCCTGCCTTACCTGATCGTGGCCATGGTCGTCTTTCTCTGCATCTTCTTCTTTATCCCGAAGAAGAACATCCCGACCCAGGAAGTCGTTGAAATCAACGTCAGCTGGCCAATGACGATGATCACCACGGTCATCTTCTGCTTCTTCTTCGTTGGCGTCTTCAAGTTCGTTCCAATCTGGATGCCGATGCTGGCCTCCATCATCTGGGCCTTGATCGTCAACTGGAAGATCCTGCTCCACATTGACTACTCCCTTTTGCTGACCTTCACCCTCTTCTTCTTCTTCATCAGCGACATCCAGCAGATTCCTTTTGTCGTGACCCTGATCCACGGCCTGGTCGGCACTGAAATGAGCACTTACTGGACATCCATCCTGTCCAGCCAGGTCATGAGCAACGTGCCATCAACCATCCTGGTCGGCAAGTTCTCCAAGTACGCTGAAGCCTTGACCCTTGGTTCCAACATCGGCGGCTTCGGGTCACCAATCGGGTCCATGGCCAACATGCTGGTCATGCGGACCTTCTACGCCCACGCTTCCAAGGATGCCAAGAAGAAGTTCTTCCCGAAGTGGCTGGGCTACCAGATCGCCGGCTTGATCATCCTGTCCCTTATCGGCTGGGTCATCGTCAAGCTGAACCTGTAGTAAGATATTAAATCTCTCGCGCGTCTCCTTATTGGAGGCGTTTTTTGCTTAAAAACTAGTGCTCAGTTGCCTTTTAATATATAATTTACTAAAACGGCCGGAAGCATCTGGTCAAAGTTGATTTCGCCCCTCTGGGGCCTAGAAAGGGAGGCAAAAAATGGCAGTCTGGATTATTGCTATTTTAGTCGTATTAATCGTTATTTTTTACATTTCAGCCTACAACGGCCTGCAAAAGGCCAAGGTTAACACTGAAGAGGCCTGGAGTCAGATCAGCGTTCAGCTCAAGCGGCGGAACGACTTGATCCCTAACCTGGTGGAAACCGTCAAGGGCTATGCCAAGCACGAAAAGGAAACCTTGAGCAAGGTGGTTGAACTCAGAAACCAGCTGACCCAGTTGCCAGCTGACGACCACGAAGGGGCCATGCGGCTGTCCAACCAAATCACTGACAGCTTGAAGACCATCTTCGCCCTGTCTGAAAGCTACCCAGACCTGAAGGCCAACACTAACTTCGCCAACCTGCAGGAAGAACTGACCAACACGGAAAACAAGATTGCCTACTCACGGCAGCTCTTCAACTCCAGCGCGGCTGTCTACAACAAGATGCTCCTGGTCTTCCCATCCAACATCGTGGCTAACATCCACCACTTCACTAAGGTTGACTACCTGGAAATCCCTGAAGAAGAAACCAAGGTACCAAAGGTATCCTTTTAAAGGCTAAGGGATCGCCATGCTATACCAACAAATTGCCCAAAACAAGCGGAAGACGGTCGGAGTCCTGGTCGTTTTCGTTTTGATCTTTGCCCTGGTGGGCGCGGGCCTGGGCCAGCTGATGTGGGGCAAGCCCCTGCCGGGCGTATTGACCGCCGGCGTCATTGCCTTGATTTACTCTTTCCTGGTCTTCCAGGATCCGGTCAATGTCGTCATGAGCATGAACCATGCCCAGCATTTAAATAAAGAGGACAATCCCCAGCTTTTTCATATCGTGGAAGACATGGCCTTAGTGGCCAATATTCCCATGCCCGAAGTCTACTTGATTCCGGACAAGAGCCCCAACGCTTTCGCGACCGGCCTGTCGCCGGACAAGTCAGCCATTGCTGTTACCCAGGGCCTGCTGGACATGATGAACAGAGAAGAGCTGGAAGGGGTCCTGGGCCACGAGATTTCCCATATCCGCAACTATGACATCCGCCTGTCCATGGTGGCCCTGGTTTTAGTCAGCGCCATCAGCTTTATCGCCGACTTCGCCCAGCGCTGTGTCTGGTTCGGCTTTGGACTTGGCCGGGACGATGATGACGACCGAGAAGGCGGAACGATTGGGATGATCATCGGCGTGATCGGGGTTATTTTCGTTCTGATCCTGGGGCCTTTGGCAGCCAGCCTGGCCCAGATGGCCCTGTCCAGAAACCGGGAATACCTGGCCGACGCCAGTTCAGTTGAGCTGACCCGGAACCCGCACGGCTTGATCAGCGCCTTGACCAAGATTGAGAACAGCCCGCCCATGCAGGCGGCCAGCAGCGCCAGCGCGTCCTTGTATATTGAGGACCCGATCAGACGGCACAGCTTAAGCCACTTGTTTGACACCCACCCAACTACGGCTGACCGGATCAAGCGCTTGGAAAAAATGTAAGTCAACACAAAAGCTTCCAGATGAAAATCTGGAAGCTTTTTAGCTCTGCCTATATTTATCTCCCGGCTTCTATTTGCTATAATGCACGTATTAAATGCTGACTTTTTAAAGAATATACGCGTGGTGCTAGTTAAAGAAGTTGAATTCATACCTCTGTAGGATGTAGCTGATATTGTAAGTTAATACAATTAACTCAACGGTTTGTTGGAAACCAACTATACTTCTTGCAAGTATATTTTCAATCCCGTAGTACTTTAGTACAGAAAACACACTCTCGATTGTTCTGCGAATTGCCATTAGCTCTCTTTTGTTATGCTGCTTAGCACCCTTCATATAAGTATTTGGACAATATCTCGGCAAACTTGGCTTTGTCTGAGCCTGACAAGCAGCAGGCTCGGGCGCTTTTTGAGAAAAAATTCCTAAGTTAGCCGGCTGCATCGGCATCAAAGTGAGAAATGAAAATATGAAAAAGATTACCAAATCTGCAATTTTTGTGATTTTTTGAACTATGTCTGGCAAAATGGTTTAAGATTACGTGTTAGGAGTAGAAAAATGAGTAATCTTAAAAAAACAAATATTTTCAAATTGTTAGTAGTTGCAGCCATTGCATTATCCTTTAACATGTTATATTACCTAAATAAGGGGAACCTTAGTAGACTGGTTGTAAACGCAGAAGAAGGAGCTATTACCGAGGAATTCGATAGATCGTATGAAAAAGTTAATGATATTGATTCTAACGATTTATCTGCTGATGAAGTAGAAGAACTGAAAACATATGTTAAACTAGCACCTAAGGTTATTGTTGCGGATGCTAACGAGGATTTGCCAGATGGCGAAATTCCAGGTGGCGATACTTTAGACTTATCTGAGGAAGTTGATGCAAGCGTAGGCAGTACAATTGGCAAGAAATTAATTAAGAAATTTGGCAAAAAATTTGTAACCAAGAAATTGCCTCGAATAATCTATGGCAAATTGCCAAAAGCTGTCATCAAAAAAATCACATTAAAGAAGTTCGAAAAAGCTTGGAATGATCTTTTCTTAGGTAGTGTAGCAGGAATAGTCAGCGAACAGGCATATAATTATATGGTGAAGAATCATGTGCCGAAGTGGGCAGCAAAATCAGCAGCCGCTGTGTTATATGGTGTAATTTGGTATTATCTAAATTAAGATAGGAGAAAATATGGATAAGCTAAAAAAGAAAATGCCGAAAAATAAGTATGCAAGAGCTGCTATCTCATTGACAATCTTTTTTGCCTGCATTCTGCCAATCCAATACTTATTTGAGAAATTGTCATTTAGTACATTTTGGTCAAACTTTCTTGGCTTAACTATTGGTGTGTACCTCTTTCGGAAAATCATCGTTGCTTTGGGAATTCAACGACACAATTTTTAAAATGTCACTTTATTTAGTGGCATTTTTGCCTTTTTAGCGTGTAGTAAGGGAAAAAGGATGGGTGAACTTTTAAAAAATGCGCGGCTTAGTTTAGGCTTGTCGCAAAAAGAAATGGCTGCGGAAGTGATGTCTGTTACGCAGTATTCTAGAATCGAAAATGATCAACAAAGAATTAGGTTTGATGATCTAGTAAAAATACTCCATGCTCATCAAATTGATATAGTATCTTTTATTAATCAATTTTTACTGAGGCGGAAATTAACAGATTGCAATCATGACTATTATTTGCAAAAAATTGAATCCATGTATTGGGAGCGTGATCTTTCGTCAATTGATGAATTACTTGATAAGTTAAAGCAGTTTGGGCAGCATAGGCTCTTAAATCTTTTGACTAAGTTGTTGATTGTGAATGTAAAAGATGGTTTAGATTGTCCAATGGCACAACAGTGTCGTCAGGAATTATGCCAACGCTTGCTAGCAGTTGATAAGTGGACAGATAATAACAACTTGTTGATCTTATTTGCATATGGAGTCTTCATTTTAGACTCTAAGCACTTAGATTATTTTGCTAAACAATTATTTGAGCGATATCAAAGAATCGATGGTATGCCGATTAAGAAAGTAGAAATTTTAGCAATTATCGCTGTTAATTATTTGGCAAATGACCTTCATAAGGGAAGGGGCAGCCATTCGGGTGAAGCTGTTGATTTTCTATACTCATTACCAGCTCATCCGCACTTTTTACTCTATAAACTGCTAGCCAAGTATTATAAAGCGGTAGCTTTAGAGAATGTAGAACAACAAAAGAAGATTTCTAGGATGTTAGCGGAATTTGGTTATAGGGATTTAATAGTTGCGTTTAGTACCGCACCATAATCATTTTTTATGCAAAAAGCTTTCAGATTTTTTCTGGAAGCTTTTACATTTGTCTCTATAAATTGATGCCCTGCTGGCGGAAAAGCTCCTTACGCTTGGCCGCCGGCGACATCCCGTAGTACTTTCCAAATTTTTCATAAAAGAAGGACTTGCCCCGGTAGCCAACCAGGCCGATGATCTGCTTGATCGACAGGTCTGGCCGGGCCAAAAGGCGGACGGCTGCCTCCATCTTCTGCTCGTCAACCAGCTCAATAAAGCTCTGCCCGGTCTTCTTTTTGACCAGGTCGGAAAAATAGTTGGGACTGAGCTGGTAGTAAGCCGCGGCATCCTTCACGCTGGTCGAGACATAGTTTTCACTAATATAGCGGCGGATCTCCCGCTCACTCAAGCTGCCCACTTCATTTAGTGCCCGCAAGGCCAGAGCCAGGGCAGTTAGCAGCTGGCTTTTGAGCAAGACTGAAGATACAGAATCGCTAGTCTGGTACTCATTCAAGGCCGCCAGGAAAGCCGCCCCAGCTGGCCCGTCAACCGCCACCCGGCCGTGAGTCCCTACTTCTTCAGCTTCTCCCAGCATGAGATCCTTTTTCAAGTCTTTCACTGAAAAAGCTTCTGGCAAGACAAGCTGGACTAGGAGCCCCTCTTTCAGACTGGCCTTGCAGTCCTGGCCAGCTGCCATCAGGAACCAGTCACCGGGCTTAACCTGCCACTTTTGCTGGCCAGCCCGGAAGTGCCCCGTCCCCGCTAAAAGCAGCAAGGCAGTCAAAGAGTCATTCTTCCAGCCTTCAGCCTTGTCGCCTAGTAAAACAAACGTACAGGCCGCGGTCTGCCCCTTCCCCTTGCTCAGCGGCAGGGTGGCATCCCCAGCTTCCTGCAATTTTTTCTGCAGCTTGGCAATTTCAGTCATCAGCTCTCTCCTTTCCAGCAAAAACTTATCTTCTTTTTATCCTATACTGGGTCTTACCAGATTTTACCGCTTGCCGGCCAATTTTTCTCCCGCCAGCGGGCCCAGATGGCCAAAAGCAGAGACAGGAAGACCAGGATAAAGGCCGCCCAGAAAATCGCGTGAATAGCCCCGTAGAGGATATTCTCCATCTGGACCAAATCCTGCTTGGGCAGGCTGGCCCGGGTCTTGGCGTCTGATAAGTGGTTGAGCATGGACAAAGTGATCTTGCCTCCGCTAGCCTTGACCCCTTTAGCCAAGTGCTCATTCAAGATGACCCCGAAGACGCTGGAAGAAATCGCCATGGCCAGCATCCGGATCAGGTAGGAGAAGGAAGTAGCAACCGGCACGTCCTGGCTTTCCGCGTCTTCTTGCACCTTAACCTGAAGCTGGTTGAACATGACCCCGTGGCCCCAGCCCTGCAGCATCCCGGCCAGCAAGATCCCCCAGTAAGGGAAATAGCGCGGAGCCACGGCCATAGCCAGGTAGCCTGCCGCCAAAAGCCAGCAGGTGGCCAGCATAACCTGGTAGGCTGACCAGCGCCGGCGCATTTTTTCCACGGACAAGGAGCCCAGCATGTCGGTAAGGGCTCCGGGAATCTGGGTCATCCCCCCGACCAGGGCAGTCGTGGCCATCAAGCCTTCAGCCCACATCGGCGCGTAGACGCTGTAAGCCGACATGGCGGCCCAGATCAAAACGAACAAAGTAAAGTCGACCACCAAGGGGATATTTTTGAACAAGCGGCCTGAAATAATCGGGTCCTCTGCCCGGCGCTCAATAATGACCAAAAGTCCGATGAAAATCAAGGCCGCCGCGAAGATCAAAAGCGCCGTGGCCAGACTGGCTGAACCCACCAGCTGGGTCCCC
>OGPW01002404.1_pt1 | contig 10662 bp, 11 predicted proteins | sample 1553061 | NCBI WGS metagenome assembly OGPW01 (sample SAMEA2580292, study PRJEB22360) | human gut metagenome | biome: human gut; feature: human-associated habitat; material: faeces | place: Denmark | collected 2008/2010
AACCGGCTCACCCGGGCCCCGGCCGAGCCCGGCATGCCTCTAGTTCCTGTGAAAGTATCCTCTGCCGATCCTCAATCTGATCGATGTTTGACCGGGCGGTCCCCTTCCAACCTCGAAAGCTTGTGGCGGTAAAGCCAAAGCTTTTTAAGGCATCCCGCGCGGCTTCCCCTGCTTTTCGGTGACAGAGTACCAGTACATATTGCAGCTCTCCGGCCCGGCCCGCCCATTGCACCTGGCAGAGCTCGGTCGTCTCGGCCAGGGCGGCCTCCACCGCCTGATGACTTGCCAGGCCGGAGAGCGTCCCGAACAGCACTAATACATGTTTCGTAGAAGCGGTATCCAGGGGAACGTCCAGCCCCAGCCAGGGCGTCAGGGCCTCTCTCTGCCCGATAAGCTTGTTCTGTTCAGCACAGATACTGTCGCGCTTTTTTTCAAGCGCGGCAACGCGTTCGACCGTTTCCTCCGCCTCCAGAACTATCTGTCGGTCAAACAGTTCCCGCTCCGTAATTCGGGGCCGGGAGGGGAAGCGACCTTTTTTATTTGTAGGGGAACAGCGCTTCAGCCGCTCCAGCGTGGCGCGAAACTCGTCCATCCTGAGCTGTGCATTTGCCAGCTCCCCGTCGCTCTTTGCGGTAAAGCCCTGCCAGCCTGGATCTGAACTTGGCTGTGTTGGCGCACGAAGTTCGACGCAGCCAAGATGCTGGAGTTTCCGAAGGAGTTCCTCACAGTCGGATGCCATGCCGAAGATACGCAGCCGTTTCATTTTGACAATAGACATGAGTCTCCCACAACCCTTCTGACAATAAGTGCGGCCGCGTCTGCAAGCCGTTCTTCCGCCTGCCTCCGCAGGCCGTCACAGGCACGCCGCGCCTCTGTCATAATCGCGTCTGCACGAAGCTGCGCAGCTTGTTCCGCTTGTGTATCCTGTTCCCGCCTCTGTGCCTCCGCCTCACGGAGCGCCTGCTCCAGTGCGGCCTGCCCCTGCCGCTCCGCATCAGAGAGCAGTTTCTTTGCCTGCTCCACAGCCAGAGCTTGGTATTCTTTCGCCTTGTGTTCAGCCTCCTCGATTTGCTGAACCGCATTTTTCGTCATCATTTCCTCACCGCCTTCCTGCATCTGCATTCCGCACACCCGGCAGTTCTCGAGATATCAGTTGCAGCCTGCCGGGCAGCTCCGAATGGGGCTGCCTGACAGGCTGCAAACTTTGGCACGTATCCTACCCGGGCAGCATAGTTCCGGTATCCAGATATCTCGTGTGCCAGGAGAGCGCCTGCTGGAGATTATGGGGAGTATGGCCCCCATATTTTGCGGCGTCCTTTAAGTATTCGCGCAGAAGCGGACGATATTGAGGGTGCGCACAGCGTTCCACGATCAGTTCCGCCCTTTGCCGCGGCGATTTCCAGCGCAGATCCGCCAGTCCCTGCTCCGTGACAATTACCTGCACATCGTGTTCCGTGTGGTCGATGTGGGAACACATGGGGACGATACAACTGATCGCCCCTTCTTTCGCCACCGAGGCTGTGGCAAAGATGGTCAGTCCCGCATTGCGTGCAAAGTCTCCGCTGCCGCCAATGCCGTTCATCATCTTATTTCCCATGATGTGAGTGGAGTTGACGTTGCCGTAAATATCCATTTCGATGGCGGTGTTCATGGCGATGACACCGAGCCGTCTGGCAACCTCGGGGCTGTTGCTGATCTCCTGGGGACGCAAAAGAATTTTATCCTTGAAGAAGTCCACCTCGCCCAGAAATTTTTCCAGCGCCTCGGGAGAGGGACTGAGTGCCGTAGTTGAGGCGAAATCGACCTTTCCGCTCCGAATGAGGTCCAGCATGGAGTCTTGAACGACCTCGGTATAGCAGGTCAAATGCTCAAAACGGGAGTTTTGCAGACCGGAAAGCACAGCATTCGCCACATTGCCCACACCCGATTGCAGAGGCAACAGGGAGTTGGTCAGTCTGCCGGCGGCCACCTCCTGCTCAAAGAAAGCGATAATATTCTCGGAGATCTTGCGCGAGACATCATCCGGCGGACTGAATGGCCGGGTCTTGTCGGGCAGGTCTGTCACAACGATGGCGGCGATCTTATCAAAACCGCACTTCATGTATGTAGTGCCAACGCGGTCAGATACCTTGCAGATATTGATAGGCGTTCTGTTGGGAGGATTTGGAACCGTGATGATATCTGCCATGCCCTCCAGTTCCAGTGGCTTCCGCGTGTTCAGCTCCACGATAACTTTCTTTGCCTGAAGCAGATAGGTGGGGGTATTGCCGACAGCGGTCGTGGGAATGATGTCGCCGTCTTCGGTGATGGCCAACGCTTCAACAATGGCGATATCCACAGGTTTCAGAGCACCAGAGCTGATAAGCTGGGCACACTGCGAAAGGTGCATATCCGCATACGCGACCTTCCCACCGTTGATATCCTTGCGGAGTGAGGCGTTCGTCTGATAAGGGAAACGCCTGCGGATGATACCTGCCTCCGTCCATGCGCTGTCAATCTCGGGACCAACAGATGCGCCGGTATAGAGATCGACCTTGAACTTATCGCCTTTCTTGGCTCGTTCAGCCAGTGCAAGGGGTACCGCTTTGGGATAGCCAGACGGAGTAAAGCCGCTGACGCCGATGGTCATGCCGTCTTTGACCAACTGAGCCGCAGCATCCGCCGTCATGAGGAGAGAAAACGCCCGCTCGTTGCGAAGTCTTGCTGCTAAAGTACTTTCATTTTTGTTGTTCATTTCTCCACCTGCCTAACTTGCCCAAATTTTCTTTCTGCACAATACACGCAGAAATTTTGTCCTTTTTTTAACGAAAACTTTTAGGCTTATTTGAAAAATAGCACAACTAAACGCAGAATAAAAATAGGAAAAACTGAGACTGTCATAGAAAAAATCAATGCGCTTAATATAAAAAAGCGCGGTTGTGTTGCTTGCTTTTTGTATAAATCTCACATATACTTGTCATCAAAGAAAGCGTGGTTGTTGGATTAGGACTACGTCCGGAAAGGACACTTATGAATCTGAACCATTTACAATATTTTCTAGAAACGTGTAGATATGGCAGTATAACCAAAGCATCCGAAGTGTGCCATATTTCACAGCCGTCGATAACCGCTGCAATCAATAATCTCGAAAAAGAGCTTGGAGCAAAGCTGTTTGATCGTGTGAATAACCGACTACGGCTGACGGTCGTGGGAGAAGGATTCAAGGATCTGACGGAGGAGTTCCTGAAAACCTTCGACGATTACTGCCAAAGTGCGTACGATATTGCCAGCAGCAGATACACAAAAATACGGGTTGGTATTCCGCCGTTCCTCAGCACGATCATCACCAAAAAGCTTTTTCCGGAATTTTCGGTGCAGCATCCAAATATCCGGTTAGAAATCGTAGAGGTCGGATTGATCGACGGGCTTAACAAACTGAACAGCTCTCAGTTAGATTGTCTGATTGGCGTATGCCGTTCCAAGACCTTTACGTGCAATTCGCGTTGCCTTTTTACGACCAAACTGACTCTGGCTGTCAATCGAGGCAGTGAACTTGTACATAGGCACAAAGCGATATCAATTGCTCAGATGGAGAGCATTCCTCTGGTCACGCCCGTTAAGGGTTCCTATCTGTATAGCTTGATCAACGAGATACTTGCGTCGGAAAAGCCGAACATCGTTATGCAGTCCAATCAGCTTACAACGCTCAAATATATGCTCCGTGTGGACTGTGCCGCGGCAATCATCTATGACGGTCTGTTCAATGACGATGAAGATATCGTCCATATCCCGTTTGAAGAGGATATTTTTTTGGAGACCCATGTTTTCTGGCAGGCGGGACGATATGTCTCGTCTTCTCTGAAATCGTTTATGTCTTATATCTCAAAAGTGGATTTCGGTTCCGATACGGGACTCACAGTCATACAACGCGAGAATGTCCCCCCCTGCATAAATATACATTTTGTAGACGTGCTTATGCAAAGGCGAGATATGTCAGAGGCACCGCCTCGCAAGATCAGTGCACAGCAAAATGTGGTATTTTCTGCAATTATTTGCCCGTTCATTTGTAAATAGTATCGAAAAAAATGATGCCAACGTAAAAATTTCTGAGGGCAAAAGTAAAAACTAATGATTGACTTTTTATAGCGTCTCTTGCATACTACAAGTAGCAGTTCGCATAAAAAAGCAAAGTAGAATGATGCAAAAAAGGATAAAAAAGTAATATGGAAATGGTTTTCACAGGAGGCAATCAGTACGTTGCGTCGGCGGAGCTGATGATGACCGTCAACATCGCCGTAGCGTTGCAAAAGCCGCTGCTTATCAAGGGTGAACCTGGCACCGGCAAGACCATGCTGGCCCAGGCCGTGGCGGACGCGCTGGGTAAAAGGCTCATCATTTGGAACGTGAAGTCTACCACCAAGGCCCAGGACGGTCTCTATGTCTACGATGTGGTGCAGCGCTTGTACGACAGTCAATTCGGCGGTCAGGGCGTGGACGATATCGCCAAATATATCAAGCTAGGCAAATTGGGCGAAGCGTTTTCTTCCGACGAGCAGGTGGTCCTGCTCATTGACGAGATCGACAAGGCCGATCTGGAATTCCCCAACGATCTGCTCTGGGAGTTGGACAAAATGGAATTCTACATTCCTGAGACTAAAGAGACCATCAAGGCCAAGCAGCGGCCCATCGTTGTAATCACCTCTAACGCAGAAAAAGAACTGCCCGACGCATTTTTGCGCCGCTGCGTGTTCCACTACATAGAGTTCCCGGATCAGGCTCAGATGGAAGCTATTTTGCGGGTGCACTTCGACAATCTGGAGGAAAAACTAATAAAGCAATCCCTTGCGGCGTTCTATCGGCTTCGCGAGCTGCGGGGTATTGAGAAAAAGCCTTCCACATCCGAACTGGTGGACTGGATCCGGGCATTGGTGGCAGGGGACGTGGACCCGAAGCTCATTGAGGACAATATGCCGTTTGCAGGTGTGCTGCTGAAGAAAGATAAGGATTTGCAAACGCTGCGGAAGCAAAAACGGTAAATCACATGTTTCTTAGTTTTTTTTATTTGTTAAGGCAAAGAGGATTGGATATATCTCCTAATGAGTGGATGACTCTTTTGGATGGAATAGAGAAGGGCTTACATTGTTCCTCTTTAATAGGGTTCTATCAACTTTGTCGTGCGGTTCTTTTGAAAAGTGAGATTGAGTTTGACCGATTTGATCAAGCATTCACGGAGTTTTTCAAGGATGTTCCCTTCAATGGTGAACTGCCCAAGGAATTTTTGAGTTGGTTGAATACTCCTGCTGATGATTTGAGGCGTTCCATTGAAGAACTGCGGGCAGAAGGCGGTTTTACAGATAAACACATGGAAGACCTTCTGCGCGGTCTTGAAAGACGATTGAAGGAACAGGATGATGAACATAACGGAGGCAGACGATGGATTGGAACTCAAGGCTTCACCCCATGGGGTAACAGTGGCTGGAATCCGAATGGTATCCGTATTGGGGGAGAATCCATGCACCGTACCGCAATGAGTGTTGCAGGCGAGCGAAAGTTCAGAGATTTCCGCAGGGACAACAAACTGGATACTCGGCAATTTCAGATGGCTTTTCGAACTTTACGCCAGTTGTCTGTTCAGATTGATAGTTCCGAGCGGGAATTGGACATCGATGCCACGATCCACGACACCTGCGAAAACGGCGGTCTTTTGAAGATGCAGACTCGTCCTCCGCGCAAAAACAATGTCAAGGTTTTACTACTGATGGATTCCGGCGGTTCCATGGAATATTACTCAAATCTTTGTAGCATGTTATTCCAAGCTGCTACCAAGTCTAACTATTTCAAGGAATTGCATACTTATTATTTTCATAACAGTATTGGATCTAATCTCTATACAGAGCCACGTCTTTGGTATGTAGATGCGGTTTCTACCGAATGGATTCTGGAGAATTTTGACAGCAGTTATAAAGTCATAATAGTAAGTGACGCAGCAATGAACCCAAATGAACTCCATGAAAAACAGTTTGTTTGGGGAACAGGAACATATATGCGCTCCAGTTACGAATGGCTATTATTGTTTCGCAAACAGTACCCCTATTTAATTTGGCTGAATCCAGAAACGATTCCTGAGAAGGCAAGCTATTGGACGCAAACGCAGGTTGAACTGGCTGATATTTTTCAGATGTTTCATCTTTCTGCAAATGGGTTGGAAGCAGGGATGAAGTGCCTTCTAGTTAGACAGTAAAATGACGATTTATATATGTGGAGTGGAGCGAATATATGGATTATTACAACTGTTTGCGGAACCAGCTCAACTGTGAGTATGCTTTTTGCAATCAAGGGATTTGTATCAAAAAAATGCAGGAAGGCTACGCACAAGTCGAAAAAACTGTTAAAAAAGAAGACTTGGATATCGACAGAACGCCTAATAACAGTCTCTATTTTCATTTGGCGAATGCAGCCTGTACTGCAGCAGCTGCTTCACATGGATACAATGCAGAGACTGTCAGCTTTAGCTTTACACTTTTGAATAATGCACACGTTGATGATCGACTAACCGCAAATGCGAGAGAGATGTTACAACTGCAGTCCATTCGTGTTTTTGACTTTAAAATTACCGACCAAAAAGGTACTTTGATCTGTAACGGCACTTTTACCATGAATCAAACTTGCGTGGCAATTTGATACATTTAAATTAGTTGGAGGGATTAATGGAATGAGAGATCTTTATGTTGTGAATTGCTGCAGAACCGCGATTGGTTCCTTTGGCGGCGCGCTGAAGAACACCCCTGCCGTCGATCTGGGTGCCATCGTCATCAAAGAGGCTCTGAACCGTGCCGGCGTGAAGCCCGAGCAGGTGGATGAGGTCATGTTTGGCTGCATCCTGACCGCCGCCCAGGGCCAGAACGTGGCCCGCCAGGCCTCCATCAAGGCCGGCATCCCCTATTCCGTCCCCGCTTACACCGTGGGCATGGTCTGCGGCTCCGGCATGAAGTCCATGATCGAGGGCGCCCGCTCCATCCTGGCCGGCGACGCCGACGTGGTTGTCTGCGGCGGCACTGAGAACATGAGCGCCGCTCCCTACGCCGTTCCCACCGGCCGCTACGGCGCCCGGATGGGTCACACCCAGATGATCGACACCATGATCAAGGACGGCCTGTGGGACGCCTACAACAACTATCACATGGGCACCACCGCTGAGAACATCGCGGACATCTGGGGCATCACCCGCAAGGAGATGGACGAGTTCGCCGCCTCCTCCCAGCAGAAGACCGAGGCCGCCCAGAAGGCTGGCAAGTTCGAGGCTGAGATCGTCCCTGTGCCCGTGAAGGTCAAGAAGGACATCGTGGAGTTCAAGGTGGACGAGTTCCCCCGTGCCGGCGTGACCGCCGAGGGCATCTCCAAGCTGAAGGGCGCCTTCCCCGTGGGGCCCGAGTCCCCCAATCCCCAGGTGGTCCACACCTTTGAGCCCACCGGCATCCAGGAGACCGACGACAAGGGTCAGCAGCGCGTGACTGCCGCCAACGCCTCCGGCATCAACGACGGCGCCGCCGCACTGGTGCTGGCCTCCGGTGAGGCTGTGGAGAAGTACGGCCTGAAGCCCATGGCCAAGCTGATCGGCTGGGGCCAGGGCGGCGTGGATCCCAAGATCATGGGCGTCGGCCCCGTGCCCGCCTCCCGTCAGGCCATGACCAAGGCCGGCGTGACCATCGACGATATCGACCTGGTGGAGGCCAACGAGGCGTTCGCCGCCCAGTCCATCGCCGTGGCCCGTGAGCTGGGCTTTGACATGAGCAAGGTCAACGTCAACGGCGGTGCCATCTCCCTGGGCCACCCCGTCGGCGCGTCCGGTGCCCGGATCATCGTGACCCTGCTGCACGAGATGCAGAAGCGGCCCGAGGCCAAGAAGGGCCTGGCTACTCTGTGCATCGGCGGAGGACAGGGTACCGCAATGATCGTAGAACGGTAATTTCTAATCGTTTTATCGTCATAAAAACTCAAATTAAAAAGCGGGGAAAGCGCGGCTTACAGGCGGCTCTCTCCGCTTTTTTTTGTGGTTCTTTCGTTATGCCGCGCCTGAATTCGGCGTGCGGTCTTGGTTGAAAATCGTTTGAACGGCGCGGGTATCTTTGAAGAATGGTAAAAGAAGGAGCCCAGCAGAGCCGCCACGGGAAGGATCAGGACGCACCCGCTGCCGCAGAGGGCGATGGAAATGATCTCCTGGGCAAATTCTTTGGAATTAACCATCTGTTCAAAGGAGTAGTATTCCATAAACTGCAAAAACAATGTGAAATACTCTGCCATAAAAATGAAGAACAAAGTGTTGATCGTTGAACCTAGAATATCTTTTCCAACAGAGATGCCGGAAAAGAATAGTTCTTTCCGCGAAAGCCGCGGGTTGTTGAGATGCACCTCATAAAGAGCGGAAGTAACTGCCAGCGCGGTATCGATAATGGCGCCAATGAGCAGCATGAGAAGGGCGGCAATCTGCAAAAGGCACATGTTGATTCCGATTTCCGGCGCATACCCGTTGGACTCTCTTATCTCGTACTGTCCGACAGGGAAGCCCTGTATGGAGGAAAATGTGCCGAGATACCAGAGAAATCCCATCAGAAGGGCGATAACAACCGCCACCGACCAGAAGGCGGCAACGGTCTTTTGGTTGACTTCGTTCTGATAAAACAGCGTAAGCAGGGTTACGCCCAAGCAGGAGACCAGCGCGGTAATCAGGGGATTCGCGCCCTGATAAATGACAAAGATACAAGCTGCCAGAATGGAGGCGTTCCCGGCAAGTGTTACCAGCGCTTTCGCGGTCCGGTCCCCTCCGATGAAAAGTACCAGGAGCACAAAAGCGGCTGCCAGAATCAGGAGCATTTTACGGCACCTCCTTTTCTCAGAAATGCGGACGCCGCGAAAATGGCCAGCGGAATGGTAATGATAATCCCGATACTTCCGGTCAGAAATCTGGCAATCTCAAAGAACGCATTGTATTTGATCACGGTGAAAAAACTGATTTCGTTTTTCATAGACAGAATAAACACCGGGATGCAGGAAGCGATGTTTGTAAAGAACACCACGTTGATCATGGTGCCGGTAATATCATCGGCAACCTGGCGGCAGGAATGCAGGAGCGCTTTCCTTGAAATGTGCGGATCTTTTCGGATCAGCTCTGCCGAACAGGCTGTAATGGTAACCGCGATATCCATGATAACGCCCAGCCCTCCGATTAAAATTTCGGAGAGAAAGAGCAGGTTGGCGTCGCTTCGCGTATAGGGTTCCGGCAGGTATTCCATGAATTCATAACTGATTTCAGGTCCCAGCCAGATAACCGCCGCGGAGAGGAGTCCGACAAAAGCGACAGCGCCGAGGGTCGCGCACAGAGAGATCCAGGTTCTGCGGTTTGCTCCGTTGATCAGGATCAGCACAATGCAGGAAAACAGAATTACCAGGACAATGCTGAGAGCAAGAACGTTAGGACCGGTGCCATAGAGCATCAGAAGCACGCAGAACAGCGAGATGTTGACGGTCAGGCCGAGGATTGTAAATATCCCCTGCTTTCCCCCTGCGAGAACCAGCAGAGCCAGCAGTACGATCAGCGTCAGGGCCACATAATAGTCCCGTTTCACTCCGGTGACGCTTCCGGTCAGAACTGCGGAATCATCTGTGTTCTCATCTGCGGAATGAATGGTAACAAAAAGGAAGTCCCCTTCGGAATAACGGTCATCATATACAAGCGACTCCTCATAGGTGTTTTCAAGGTGAATGGTCTGACCGCGGAAGTCTCCGTTTTTCACTACTCCGGTCAGAGACTGGTCAACCGATCCGGAACCGCTGGCTTTTTCGGAAACCTCTGTGACCTTCGCGATGGGAGTATCATAGCTTTCGCAGTTATTATATACACATAAAAACAGCAGAATGGAACAAAGCGCCACTGCTGCGGACTGGATTAAGATGCGTTTGCGCCTCATTATTCTTTGGCCTCCTTTTTTCGACAAAAACTACTATAAATCAAAGAAACAGGCGAAAGCAAGCACTTTCGCGATGATCAGAAATTCTTAAGATTTTCGTCAAAAGACTGACACATTTGTTCTCTATAATAAAAACTACAAAAGGGATAAAAGGTTAATTCAAGAAAAAGGGAAAGGGGAAATGTATGAAGCAAAAAGCCGTAGTAATGGCGACGGCGTTTACGATGCTTTTGGCAGTAGGCGTTACAGGACTTGGAAGTGAGGCGCTGCACCAGCATCCTGCGTACACCGGTCAGAATGCCCAGATTGAAATACAGCAGACGCTGACACTTTCCGCACCGGAAACAGAGACGCTGCTTCTGAGTGCGCCGTCCATAGAAAAGAAATAAATAAGATTTGCGAAAAAGGAGCTGAGGGGGCTCCTTTTTCATTGCATTTCCATCCTTACATAGGATATAATAAATAGATATATCATTTCACAGACGGAGAAATACTTAGGAGGAAACGTTATGGCAGATACAGAGAACAAAACAGCGGGCGCGGCAGAAGGCGCGTCAAATTTTATTCATAATATTATCGATCAGGATTTGCAGAGCCATAAATATGGAGACAGAGTGCATACCCGGTTTCCTCCGGAACCAAACGGATACCTTCACATCGGGCATGCGAAATCCATATGCCTGAATTTTTCCACGGCAGAAAAATACCACGGCAAATG
>OGPW01002405.1_pt1 | contig 10661 bp, 10 predicted proteins | sample 1553061 | NCBI WGS metagenome assembly OGPW01 (sample SAMEA2580292, study PRJEB22360) | human gut metagenome | biome: human gut; feature: human-associated habitat; material: faeces | place: Denmark | collected 2008/2010
TGCTAAAACCTTCTTTAAGAAAAAGCTCTTAAAAAAATAGATAAATGTTTGAATGTACTGGTAAAAATACGTTTTCAAACACTTCTGCTAGTCAATATTTCTCCATATTGCTTTAATTATATGGAGCACTTTTGGGATTTTAATGGCGAATAAAAGCGATGCATATGAAACATCCCCCCTCGTCTATAGGAAATGGAATACTTAAACAGTATTCCACGAGGATAGAAGAGGAGCAATGACGAGCAATACTGATCGGAAGTGCTTATATGCCGGTAACGACTTTTATACAGTGAATGCAATAGGTCAAAAGCCGATTCGCGTAGCCCAGATTGTCGGCAAAATGGTTGGCGGTGGTGTGGAGTCCGTGGTGATGAACTATTACCGCCACATTGACCGCAGCAAGGTGCAGTTTGACTTCCTTGTGGATGAGGATTCCACGCGTGTTCCTGAAGAGGAAATCATCGCTTTGGGAGGCCGTGTGTTCCGCATACCGCCGTATCAGCATCCGATTCGTTACCGTCGTGAGCTGATTCGCCTGATGCGTGAACAGCGGTGGCCGATTGTACATAGCAACATCAACACGTTGAGCGTGTTCCCGTTGTCGGCAGCGAAGAAAGTTGGCGTACCTGTCCGTATTGCACATTCCCATTCGACTATGGGCAAAGGTGAGTTTGCGAAGAACGTGATGAAGCTCGCGTTGCGTCCATTCGCAAATGTATACCCGACAGTTCGTTTTGCGTGTGGTCATTATGCAGGGGAATGGCTATTTGGCAAGAATGCGGATTTTACCGTGATTCCCAATGGTATTGAATTGGATAAATTCCGTTTTGATTCTGCAGTTCGTCAAGAAACTCGCAAAGAACTTGGTATTGCAGAGGATACATTCCTGATTGGTCACGTCGGGCGTTTTATGCCGCAGAAGAATCAAGCTTTTCTAGTGGATGTGCTTGCGGATGTACTTCCCAGCAAGCCCAATGCAATGATTGTTTTTGTGGGTGACGGTCCAGATAAGCCTGCTGTCCAGCAGCACGCTGAAGAGCTCGGTATTGCCGATCATATATTGTTCCTTGGGCAACGTTCTGACGTGAATCGCCTTTATCAGGCTTTTGATGTTTTTTGTCTTCCAAGCCTTTATGAGGGGTTGTGCATAGTCGGTGTTGAGGCACAACGTGCTGGCCTCCCATGTTTGTTCGCAGATGCAATTACACGAGAAGTTGATGTTACGAAATCATCTCGATTCATGTCTATGGAATCGGTTAAGGGATGGAGTTCCTTCATAGCGACGCTGGAATCTGGGGCACGTGTCAGTCTCTCTGAAGAGATGTTTTCTGACTATGATATTTCCAGAAACGCTCAGAAGTTAACTGCTATGTATATCAAACTTTTTGAGAAGAAATGAAAAGCAGTATGAATCCGCTAGTTTCAGTTGTCATACCTGTATATAACGTTGAGCCTTATCTATATGAATGTGTGACGAGTGTAGTCGAACAGACTTACACGAATATTGAAATTATTCTCGTAGATGATGGTTCGACTGATAATTCAGGAATGTTGTGTGACGAATTTGCCTTGTCGGATTCAAGAATATGTGTTTTCCACAAGAAGAATGGCGGACTGTCCGACGCGCGGAATTACGGTATTCGTCAGTCCCATGGAAGTCTGATTTCTTTTATTGACAGTGATGATTATGTATCATCTGATTACATAATGCACTTATATCAAGCGCTGGTCAAAGGAAAAACAGATATTGCGACCACTTCCATTTGCATTTTCCATGATGGGGAATCCCCTAAAGAGTATAAGCGCAATGCGGCAACTTTTCATGTGTATGATGCATGCGATGCGCTTGAAGATATGCTCTATATGAGGCATTTGGAACCTAACGCTTTCCCGAAAATATATAAGAAAGAGCTGTTCGGCACAATTCAGTATCCCGTCGGAAAATTGTATGAGGATATTGCCACCACTACCAGGCTTATCGATAAGGTCGGCAAAATAGCATATCTTGATGAGAAAGATTATTACTACAGGATTCGTCCGAATAGCATTCAAACAGCAAGTTTTAATCCCAAGAAGCTCGATTTGCTTGATCAGCTTAGTGTTGTTAAGTCGATAGTACAGACGAAGTATCCTGATGCTATAGGTGCTTATTATTCAAAAGAGCAAAGTGCTCTGTTCAATCTATGTATGAATATTCCTCAGAACAGTGTGGGACAGGTCCAAGAGATACGTGGAACTCTCTGGAAGCTAATTTGTAAAAATAGAAAGAGGGTCCTTTTGGATAAGAACGCTCGTGTTGATGCAAGAATTGCGTCTGTGCTTTCATATTTTGGTTGTTCTGTATGTAAAGATATATATAAATTTATAAGAAGATAAACAATGAAGAGTGCTCGGGGATTTTAAAAATGGTTATATATGTATGTACGTTTTTGCTTTCTTCTTTTTTATTCCTGCTTTCAACAAAAACAAAAAAAATGTTCTCGGTCCTTATGCAAGGATTAGGGATTGTGCTCCCGTGTCTTGTTGCTGCTTTCAGAGACGAGACTATAGGAACTGATTTAACGGTGTATGGCACATATGTTTATCAAGGGACGCAGCATGTATCTCTTTTTCATGCCATTAACGTATACTCAGACAATCCTGTGGGGTTTGTAACGTATGCTTGGCTGATAAATTTAGTTCACGGTTCTTTTCAGATTTACTTATTTGGAATTGAATTGCTGATTATTCTTCCTACATATTTGTGTTTCAAATATTTTGCCCAAAAAAATACATGGATATGTATGATAGTTTATTATTTCATCTTTTATGGAATTTCTTTAAATATAATGAAACAGATGATTGCGATTTCTTTGGGTATGCTCGCTTTTCGAATGTATTATGAAAAGCAAAACACAAAAGGAGTTTTGCTATCTATTTCAGCATTGTTATTTCATCAAACTGCCTTCGTTGTTTTCCTTATGTATCCTCTATATGAGATATATAAAAAATTTGCAAATTCATCATGGTTTAAAAAAATTGTTTTTTACTGCACTTCCGCATTATGTTGTGTACTGATTTTTGCATGTTTTCAAAGGATTATTGGCTTTATTTCAGTAATGAAAGAATCTTATTCTTTCATTACTGAAAATGAAGGGAATGGAGAATTCATGCTTTCGCCAATAATTTATTTGCTTTTCATTTTACTTCTACATTTCTTCTCTCGATATGCTTTGAGGAAAAATAACGAAACGTCCTTAGGGATATTATATAATACTTTTTTTTATTTTGAATATTTATCGGTGTTTGGTCTGATTTTTCTTGAGACACAAGTTCTTACTCTTGGTGTTGCGCGATTCGGTTACTACTTCGAAGTGTTTTTACCTTTATACATCGGTATGACCTTTACCAAGAAAAATGTTCTTTGGGTAAAGAGCATAGCGATTGTAATGATTCTCTGTGTCTGTATTCTTCAGACTCGTTCTTACCTTAATGGAGCTTGTGACATATATCCGTATACTTCCTCTTTTTTGCGCATTTACAAATAGGAGTTTTGAAGATAATGCTATTTTCCATAATTATTCCTGCATTTAATGCAGAAAAATATTTATGTGATTCTTTGGAATCTGTTCGTGCGCAGACCTTTACAGATTATGAAATTATAATTGTTAATGACGGATCCACTGATAAGACGCGTCAAATAGCAGATTCTTTTGCTGAAAAAAATTCTCAAACTCATGTGATTCACCAAAAGAATGAAGGGCCCTTACTTGCTAGGAGAGTTGGATTACAAGCAGCAAGTGGTAAGTATGCTGTTTTCTTGGACGCGGATGATGCTCTCTGTTCTACAGCTTTGCGGGATATTGCCGATGTAATTCATAAATACAATGTTGATATTGTCTCCTTTAGATATTCTCGGCAGGATAATTTCTTGACGTCTGATTCACCTTCGCCCTTAGCAGTCGGACTATATGATGGCAATCGATTTGAAGAAGCTAGACTTCATTTTTGCAAAGGGCGATTCAATGAGATGTGGGGCAAAGCGATAAAGCTTTCATGTTTTGATCGTGATGCCGATTATTCCAACTATGCAAGGTTGATGCACGGTGAAGATCTTTTACAACTTCTTCCTGTTTTTGATAGTGCCCACTCGCTTTATAGCTTGGATAAAGTTCTCTATTTTTATAGGCCTAATGATTCTGCTAGTACGGCTAGATATAAGTCCAGTCAGCTATCCGATATCAGAAAAGTAAATGCTCGTCTCCTGTCTTTTGCTATGCAATGGGGAAACGCCTGCTATCAAACGGCATGCCACGGCGAGGTCATGCAGTATATCAATCTTCTTAAGATTGCTGTTTCGTACCTCTCCTATGCTTCTTTCGGTGATGTATTTCGTTCGATACGTAAGGTGATGGATGATGAGGGATGTTTGGCACGCGCTCAACAATGTCAATTGAGGATTGACAATTCTATTATCGTTTTTTGCCTTATGCACAATTTCTGTTATCTTGCTTTTCTTGTTTTGAAAATAATAAATTGTATCAAGGGATAAAACGTAAGGATTTTTGATGATTAGAACAAAAGCTGATTTATTGGAATATATCCAAGAGGATAAGCGTATGCAGCCGCAGCCTTCATCTTTTGTGAAGCGTTATCTGGGTACGAGTGGAGCAGTGGTTCGTTGGAAAGAATACTTAAGGAAATGCGAGTACCATCACAACGTTTCCAAGAATATTTATCATAGGCTAGCATACTTAGTTTATCTTTTTTTGACAAAGAGATATGATCGACGTTTTTGTTCAGAAATCCCCATTAATGTTTTTGGCAAAGGATTGTTGATTTGGCATCCTGAGAGGATAATTATTAATCCTTTGAATCAAAGGTTGGAGATTACTGTGCACTTTCGAGTGGCGTTGTCATTGCACAGGCACATGGAGAATGCCCGACAATTGGTGATCATGTAGAGCTTATGATTGATTCGAAAGTGCTTGGAGGAATTACTGTAGCTGACAATGTAAGAATCGGAGCCTCTGCGCTGGTAATTAAACCGATAACGGAAGTTGACACAACTTGGGCTGGTGTGCCGGCAAAGAAAATTAACAATCAGGGAACTATTGAAGTGCCGATTCCTGTTTGCACTTATTAGTGCTACGAAGGTGAGATAGATGGAACAGAAAAAAGGCCGGCTGGTCAGCGTCATCTTGCCAGCATATAATGTGGCGAATTATTTAGATGACTGCTTGGAAAGTGTTATTTCCCAGACATATATCAATACTGAAATTATCATCGTTGATGACGGATCAACTGATGATACTGCAGGGAAAGCAGACGATTGGCTTTCTAAAGATGATCGTATTCGCGTTGTTCATCAAAAAAATGGCGGCCTTTCAGCGGCGAGAAATACTGGCCTTCGCTATGCGCAGGGTGAATTTATTCTTTTCGTCGATCCCGATGACCGTATTGATGAAAGCTTGATTTTCAAGTGCATGACGTTATTAAATGATGATTCGGTTTCTTTAGTCCATTTTGGATACCGATTAATTGATGAAAATGGATTATTACGCGAAAAAAATTTTCCGGATACCCTCGCTAATACTGATGAGCTGCTACCGGCAATTTTGAGTGACAAAATTCCAAGTCATTCTTGGCAGCTTTTATGCAGAAAAGAATTATATTCTGATATTACTTTTCCTGAAGGGCATAAGGCTGAGGATCTAGCAACGACATACAAGCTTATCGCCAAAGCGAAAAAGTGCGTTGTTTTACCAGATTGTTTGTATGAATATCGAGTTCGCAGTAGTTCGATACTTGGAGAGCTTGAATTGAATCATACGAAAGCGCTAAAATACTATGAAGATGAGCTTCTTGCGTTTCATGAGATGATTGATTGGGCTGTTGTGCAAAAGCGAGAAGATTATGCTGTTGCGGCTCGGAACAACATGATGAGACATTTGTTCTATCATTACAAGCATTTGCTTGCGCTTGATGATGCGCAAGGAGCTGACTGGATATGCATGCAGATCAAGGAAGAATTGAAATCTCTCTTTCTCCGTCGAATGGATCCGCTGAATAAGGTCAGATCATTCATGTTGAAGCTTAATTTTCTGGGCCTTTTTTATAGACTCAATAATCTATTGGAAAAAAACGTTAAGAAAATCCTGCATAAGATATAAGGGAGAATATAATGCCGAAATATACAGATGCGCGTAATGCACAATTGGTTATTGCACTATTAAAAGAATATGGTATTCGAAATATAATTGCGTCTCCGGGTACAACAAATGTTCCCTTTGTATACAGCGTACAGAATGACTCCTTTTTTAATATTTATTCTGCTATTGATGAGAGATCTGCGGCATATATGGCGTGTGGTTTGGCTGCTGAATCGGGGGAGCCAGTGGTGCTCTCTTGTACAGGTGCCACAGCTTCGCGGGATTATATGCCAGGCTTAACGGAAGCGTTCTATCGTAAACTCCCCGTTCTGGCTCTTACTTCTATGCATTTCACTGAGGACATAGGTAATCTGTCCACTCAGATTCTCGATCGTTCGGTTATTCCCAACGACATTGCTCGTTATCATACTTCTCTGGAGATGATTGAAAATGAGAGAATGGCTAAAGATGAGGAGCTGCGAATCAACATTGCACTTTCTGAGCTCACACGTGATGGTGGCGGCCCAGTGGCAGTCCAACTTATCACTGACGGCAATTATACGTTCAGTGCAACTTCTCTCCCTAAGGTAAATAGAATAAATCGTTTTCTTCCTGAAAAAATTTCAGAGTGGCCGGAATTACCGGATAACGCTAAAATCGCAGTTCTCTTGGGGGTGCATCGAACTTTTAGTGCTACTGAATCCGAGATGCTAGAGCATTTTGTCGAGACGCATGATGCGGTGGTGTTTTCTGACATCTCTAGTGGTTATCACGGCAAGTTCGCATTCGGATCAGCGCTCGCCTGTATCCAATTGCAGAATAACCCTATACGTTCCGCTTTTGAGCCAGATTTGGTTATACACGTCGGAGAGATGACTGGCGACTATAACACCATGGGATTTTTGACGGGCCTGAATTGCCCAGTTTGGAGGGTATCTCTGGATGGAGAGTTTCGCCAACATTTTGCTCGACTTGAAAATGTATTCCAATGTTCAATCGAGTTTTTCTTTTCCCACTATGCGAGCAACAAGTACGTGGAGTCGGGTTACCGTACCAAGTGGGAGAATTATGACATTCAGTTAAGAAAACGTATGCCAGAATTCCCATTCTCGAATATCTGGATGGCTCAGCAATTGCATTCTATGATTCCTGCTGGTTCAATTGTTCATCCGGCCATACTGAGTTCCTTGTCAAGTTGGGATTATTTCCCTCTCCCGAAAGATGTTCGCTCAAGTGCGAATGTGGGTGGATTTGGCATTGATGGATGCACTTCAGCATTAATTGGAGCAAGCCTTTCCTCACATGAATTGTGCTTCTGCATCACGGGTGATTTGGCCTTCTTCTATGACATGAATTCTTTGGGATGCAGGGAAATCGGTCCAAATTTGCGTATTCTTTTAATCAATAACGGTCTCGGCATGACATTTAAACTCTCTAATCATGTTGGTAGCCAAATTGGGCCGTCCGCTAATATATTTATTGCTGCAGAAGGCCACAATGCTGCAGCAAAGAGCGTTACGGGGAACCAATCGCCAGCTCGCGCTTGGGCTGAATCACTTGGGTTTAAATATCTTAGCGCATCTTCAAAAGAAGAATTCAATGCGGTTAAGGATATTTTTACTTCAAAGGATTCGGAAGCCCCGATTCTGTTTGAGTGCTTTACTCACGAAGAAGATGAGAGGACCGCACGAGACCTTATTGATTCTATCGATAGCAGAACTGATTCGAAGACGCAGCTTAAGAAAACGATAAAAAAGGTTCTGCCGAAATCGGTCATTGATTCACTGAAAAGCCTCAGACATTAAGCATCTTGAGGAAGGAAAAGCTTCTTGGGTAAATACAAGAATCTACTGGTGAATATCGGCTTATTCACATTAAATACGGTATCAACGAAATTGATTACATTTCTGCTGGTACCGCTATATACGTATTTCTTGACTGCGGCGCAGTACGGCGTGACCGACATGTCTCTTACGGTGGCGGGTTTGGTCACGCCTGTCGTTACCCTGTCCATCGGCGATGCCACCACTAGATATATCATCGATGATCCTGATGATAAGGAACGATATATATCTGTCGGGTTTTGGGTGACTTTGTTTGGTTGCCTGATTATGCTCCTTCTGCTTCCGCTACTGGGATTGCCCATATTCGGCGGACTCGGGAATTACAAATGGTTCTATCTTGCCTATTTTGCTTCATCCGCTTTCAATGCGTACTTGGCAAATGTGGCAAGAGGTTTGAACCAGATTAAACTCATCACCTGGGCATCTATAGCTTCGTCGCTTGTTTCGGCTCTATCGGCAGGTTTGCTCATCGGTCTGCTTAATTGGAAGGTCGAGGGATATTTTGTTTCGTTGATTTTCGGCGGGCTTGTTGCAATTGTTTTATATCTTATATTTGGTGGCTCATGGGAATACGTACGTATTCCCAAAAAGGAACGCGACCGTCATTTTCTTAGGAAGATGCTGCTGTATTCAGTGCCGCTGATGCCCAATGCTATCTTCTGGTGGGTTGGCACAAGTGTGAACAGGTTCTTCATTACCAGTATGCTCGGTATCGGTGCTTCCGGCTTATTTGCTGCGGCCAGCAAGATACCGAACGTAATGAATATGGTCTCTTCCACGTTTTGGCAGGCTTGGAGCTTGTCTGCATTCCAAGAGTTCAAGAAGACTGATACCGGCAAGTTCTATAGCAATGTGTTTGCGGTGTTTCGTACATTCTGTTTCCTCGCGGCATCAGGACTTATGTTGTTGACGCCGTGGCTCGCCTCATTGCTTTTGCAGAAGAAATTCTATGATTCGTGGCCTATTATTCCTGTCTTGATTCTTGCATTTCTGTTTAATGTGTTCGCAGGATTCTATGGAACGGTCTTTACTGCAAGTATGAAAACCAAACATCTAATGACATCGACTGCTGCTGCTGCGATCGTCGTTGTTGTTCTGACCTGGCTGCTCGTCCGTATCATGGGACTGCAAGGAGCTGCGTGGGCTATGGTCGGCAGCAACCTAGTTATGTATGTCATGCGTGTGGCTATGGCTCATCCGATTGTCAGGATAGCGGTGAACTGGCCTCTTATGCTGATCAATATCCTGATTGTAGCTGTTCAAGCATGCATAATGGCATGGCATCCATCCAGGTACTTGTTGATCTCTGGTGTGCTCTTCCTTCTTGTATGCATAGTATCTGCGTTGGATGCCTATCCATTCGTAAAATCTTTGGCAACTGCAATCAGCGGAAAGTCACTGCATAAAAATGGCAAACATGTCGGGAAATAGGGATTTAAGGAGATGAATAATGAGGATAGGAACCATTACCTTCCATTGTGCATATAATTTTGGTTCTGCACTGCAGACTTATGCACTCAGAAAATATCTCACGAATTTAGGCCATGATGTACATGTTATCGATTATCGGAGCGCAGATTTCAATGGGTATAAGATTTTTCGTGGAATAGGGGTTAAATCATTTATTGCAGATTTGCTCTTTCTTCCAGGTAATTTACGCAGGCGCAGCAGTTTTCAATCTTTCTGGCATAAATGTTTTGGCCTGACGAGCCGGACTTATGAGGGGGCTGATGCAGAGCGTTCTCTAGCTGAGGATTTGAAGGATTATGATGCACTGATTTGTGGTAGCGATCAGATTTGGAATTTGGATTGCACCTTAGGGCCTGTTCCTCCGTTCTTTCTTTCTTTCGCTTCTGATGGAACAAAGAAAATTGCGTATGCGCCTAGCTTGTCGCATGCCAAGTTTGAAGAAAAGAACTTCACTCTAGAAGATAAGAAGCATGTCTCCGAGTGGTTGAATCGTTTTGATGCACTTTCTGTGCGTGAGCTTTCTGTAGCAGGGCAGTTTCAGCAACTAACTAATAAGCATATTGTTGAAACGCTTGATCCGACGCTTTTGTTGAATTTAGAGGATTATCGACATATACAGGCTCCGCGACTTCCAAAGAAGCTGGAAGCAGGCAAATATATATTTGCATATACGTTATGGCCGAATAAAGATATGGTGCATTATATTGATAAATTGGCGGCAAAACGTGGACTAACTATCGTTTATTACTCTCAGAAGCCGATTCGGTATCAATCGCACGCGATCAATGTATGGGGAATTGGCCCAGCTGATTTTCTTACATTGATTGATAAGGCAAACTGTGTGATTTCGAACTCTTTCCATGCAACGGTGTTCTCCATTCTCTATGGCAAGCCATTTCTTACGTTTGGTACGGAAAAGAGTAGTTCTCGCATGAGAACGTTACTTGTCAAACTGGGTTTACCTGAAAAGCATCTTTTGCCTCCTGATTTCGAGGACGGAAGTAATGTTGAACCATTTGCCTCTGTACTGAATATGGCTCGACTTAATAATCTTCGTGCAGATTCTGAACGGTTCCTTAATGATGCACTGATGTAAAAACTCTCAACTAGTATTTGGCATGGAATTTATTGCATGCTGCTTTTTCAATTTTCATAGCATGTTTGAGTTAAGGAGTGCGGATATTTTCTTGGAGAGATAGTCATACAGCTCCTTATC
>OGPW01002422.1_pt1 | contig 10604 bp, 8 predicted proteins | sample 1553061 | NCBI WGS metagenome assembly OGPW01 (sample SAMEA2580292, study PRJEB22360) | human gut metagenome | biome: human gut; feature: human-associated habitat; material: faeces | place: Denmark | collected 2008/2010
AATACAAAAGCGGACAGTCCATATCGAGTTATGAGGGCGGCAGCGGAAAGCGGAGAAGTATTATCATTCCAAGATAAAGTATGTGCCATTCCAATTGCTCCTTTTTGGAAGTCAGCCTTCTGTTCTTGTCTTTCCATAGATGTTTCCCATTGTTTAGGGTCATCTTCCGGTCTTTGAATTATTTTATCCAAGAGTCCGATACCCCAAAATGTGAAAGTTCCCATTTTTTTTGTTGGCAAGTTTATCTTAAAAGCCAAATCCTGATAATTAAGCCCCTCGTCAGAACCACTAATCTTATCTGCCAAACCAGAATATGAGTAACGGTAATTAAAGAGGTACGAACTTCCACTTTTCTTATTTATTGGTCTTTCTGATGATAAATCAAATCCCCAAATGCCTAATTGAACAGCATGTGCAAAATCCGTAGTATTGCCATTTCGCATTTTCATATCAAAAATTCCAGACAACGAATTAGAATACTCTGCTGGATAAGCACCATAATAGAAATCCGAATTTGCCATTGTCTGTAAACTTAATTATTTATCCTGTATTTTTCTTTTCCCATGATAAGTTGTCATCCAATAAACACAATGTTTCCATGACTTCCTGGATCGATGCAGTCATTTCAAAATCAAGAGAATACCGAGCGAACGGATAAGATACATTGTTTTCAACCTCAAATTATACGGAAAAACCCATACCTTTTTTATACCTTTGCCCCCAAAAGAAAACAACAGACATGGAACTATTCAATAAAATGATTGCCGCAGCCCTGAAGGTTTCCGTACATCAAGTAGACAATACATTATCTCTACTGGGCGGGGGAGCTACCATCCCTTTCATAAGCCGATACCGGAAAGAGGCAACCGGAGGGCTGGACGAAGTACAAATAGGCGAAATTAAAGACAGAAATGACAAGTTGTGTGAACTGGCCAAGCGAAAAGAAACCATTCTTTCTACCATAGAAGAACAGGGCAAACTGACAGAAGAATTGCGCAAACGCATTGAACAGAGTTGGGATGCCACCGAAGTGGAAGACATATATCTGCCCTATAAGCCGAAACGTAAGACCCGCGCCGAAGCGGCACGGCAAAAAGGACTGGAACCGCTTGCCACCTTACTGTTATTGCAACGCGAAAACCATCTAGACAGCCGTCTCCCCGCTTTTGTGAAAGGAGATGTGAAAGACGAAGAGGATGCGCTGAAAGGCGCGCGCGACATCATAGCCGAACAAGTGAGCGAGGACGAGCGCGCCCGCAACCAACTGCGCAACCAATTTTCCCGACAAGCCGTCATCACCTCCAAAGTGGTGAAAGGCAAAGAGGAAGAAGCCGCCAAATACCGCGATTATTTCGACTTCAGCGAACCTTTGAAACGCTGTTCCTCCCACCGTCTGCTGGCTATCCGCCGGGGAGAGTCGGAAGGCCTGTTGAAAGTAAGTATAAGCCCCGATGACGAAGAGTGCGCCGGACGGCTGGAACAAATGTATGTCCGTGGCAACAATGAATGCAGCCGCCAGGTAGGCGAGGCAGTGCGTGATGCGTACAAGCGGCTTCTGAAGCCTTCCATCGAAACCGAATTTTCAGCCTTGAGCAAGGAGAAAGCCGACGAGGAGGCAATCCGCGTCTTCGCCGGAAACCTGAGACAGCTTCTGCTGGCTCCTCCTTTGGGACAGAAACGGGTCATGGGAGTTGATCCCGGCTACCGTACCGGATGTAAAATAGTCTGTCTGGACGCCCAAGGCTCTTTGCTACACAATGAAACCATTTATCCGCATCCGCCCAAGAATGAATACTCACAGGCAGCCCGCAGCATCGTGAAATTGGTAGAACAATATCAGATAGAGGCAATCGCCATAGGCAATGGCACCAGCCGTGAGACAGAACAATTCATCACTTCACAACGCTATGACCGTGAATTGCAAGTATTTGTAGTAAGCGAGGACGGAGCATCCATTTACTCGGCCTCGAAAACCGCCCGAGACGAGTTCCCTGAATACGACGTGACCGTGCGTGGAGCCGTATCCATAGGCCGCCGGTTGATGGACCCGCTGGCCGAACTGGTGAAAATAGATGCCAAATCTATCGGAGTGGGACAATACCAGCATGATGTGGACCAGACTTTATTGAAGAAATCATTGGACCAGACAGTGGAAAGTTGTGTGAACCTGGTAGGTGTGAACCTCAATACCGCCAGCCGTCATCTGCTGACTTATATATCGGGGCTAGGTCCTGCCTTGGCTCAAAACATTGTGGATTACCGCACCGAGAACGGGCCCTTCAGTTCACGCAAGGAGTTATTGAAAGTACCCCGGATGGGAGCGAAAGCGTTTGAGCAATGCGCAGGGTTCCTGCGTATCCCACAAGCGAAGAATCCGCTGGACAACTCGGCCGTGCATCCCGAAAGCTATCCCATAGTGGAGCAGATAGCCAAAGACCTGAACTGCACCGTAGACGAACTGATAAAAAGCAAAGAACTGCGCAGCCGGATTGATATCAAGAAGTATGTCACCCCGACAGTGGGGCTTCCCACCCTGACAGACATCATGCAGGAATTGGACAAGCCGGGACGCGACCCACGGCAACAAATCCAAGTTTTTGAATTTGACAAGAATGTAAAGACCATAGAGGATTTGACTGAAGGAATGGAACTGCCCGGCATTGTGAACAATATTACCAACTTCGGTTGCTTTGTAGATATAGGAATCAAAGAGAAGGGTCTGGTGCACGTATCACAACTGGCCGACAAATTTGTGAGCGACCCCACCACCGTAGTCAGCATCCATCAGCATGTACGGGTGAAAGTGATGAGCATAGACCTAGAGCGCAAGCGCATCCAGCTCACTATGAAAGGATTGAATCAATAATTGCAACAAGGTAAAAAAGAATATGGAAGAAGATATAGAAACCTGCGGGTGGTTCGTTTTTTATAAGGATCAGCTGCTGATAGAGAAAAAGAACGGAATGTACACCATACCTTTCGGAACAGAGCCTCCCATGCCTGTTCCGGTGGGAAGCACTATCCACACCATCGGAGAGATAGAGGGACGCACTGCCAAGACTTTCTCCGTACATGCCCCGGTGCCCGGCAGCGAAAATGACCGCCACCTGATGATGGATCTCCGGAGTTCATACGACGTATTGCCTTGGGAAGAGTACAATGTGGGTGGAAAAGCCTTCCAGATACTGAATTGGGACAAGAACAGCCGCTATTGCCCCATGTGCGGCGTACCTACCGTACAGATTTCTCCTATTGCTAAAAAATGCCCCCAATGTCGTCAGGAAATTTATCCGCGCATCTCTCCTGCCATCATTGTATTGATACGCCGGGAAGACAGCATACTGCTGGTCCACGCCCGCAACTTCCGGGGAACCTTCAACGGTTTGGTAGCCGGTTTTCTTGAACCGGGCGAAACTTTGGAGGAATGTGTGCACCGCGAGGTACTGGAAGAAACAGGATTGGATGTAAATGGCTGTGTGGGCGGTTATATGTTTACCTATCACAGAGAAAATCCTGGAGAAGGCGACAATTATTTTGTAGATGTCTATCGTTTTGAGAAGGATTTTAAAGAAGAAGACCTGCATCTTCAGACAGAAGAGACTGCAGGATATAAGATTGCAACAGCTGATGAGATCAAGGCTCTGGCTGACGAAGGAATCTTCCTGCATTATGATAGTATCAAACGTGTTTTTGAAGAGTAGAAAAATGAGCTGGCTTATTCGGCCAGCTCTTCCCATTTTTCATATAAAGTTTCAAGTTCAGCGTCAATTTCTGCACGTTCTTTTGCAAGTTCCTGACATTTTACTGAATTCGTATAAACTTCCTCTTGCGCCATTAGAATATCAATTTCAGCACTTCTATCTTCCAGAACACCGATCCGTTCTTCTGTCTTTTTGAATTCATTAGCGCGTTTCCGTTCTTTTGCCTGAGCTTCTTTTTGTTCCTGCCAGCTTAACTTTGAATCAGAGGCCAAGTCAGCAGTTGCAGAAGAGGAATTATTTTCTAAGCGAGACGTATTGGAATATGCGGCTGTCAGTTCTTCTTTTTTCTCAAGATAATAATCATAATTTCCAATATAATTTACAAACGTATGATTAACAAGATCCATGATACGTGTTGCAGTCTGATTGATAAAGTAACGGTCGTGTGAAACATAAAGAACCGTTCCCGTATAATTATTCAGTGCATGTTCCAGAATCTCTTTTGATGTAATATCCAGATGGTTGGTCGGCTCATCGAGAATCAGGAAGTTCGCTTCAGAAAGCATCAGCTTTGCAAGGGACACGCGTCCACGTTCGCCACCGCTTAAGTCACTAATAAGTTTAAATACATCATCTCCGGTAAATAAAAATGCTGCCAGCACTTTACGGATCTGCGTGTTATTAAGATTAGGATAGTCGTCGGAAATCTCCTGGAAAATAGTTTTTTCCATGTGTAGAACGTGGTGTTCCTGATCGTAGTAACCAATCTTTACATTAGAACCGAGACGGAAACTTCCAGAATCAGCTTTGAGTACCTGATTTAAAATCTTAAGGATTGTTGTTTTTCCGGTTCCATTATCTCCGATGATCGCGACATGTTCCCCACGCTTGATTTCGAAGCTGACATCTTCAAATAAAATCTGTGGTGGAAATGCTTTGCTTAAATGCTCGACACTTAAGACATCATTACCGCTGACACAGGAAGGTTCCAGTGTTAAATGCATATCTGTATGTAGTTCCATCGGTTTTTCAACCGGGGTCATCTTATCCAGCATCTTTTCACGGCTTTCTGCACGCTTGATGGATTTTTCGCGGTTGAAGGAGCGGAGCTTTTCAATGACCGCTTCCTGATGCTTAATTTCCTGCTGCTGGTTCAGATACTCTTTCATTCTGGCTTCACGGAGCATTTCTTTTTTTTGGGCGTAATCTGTATAATTGCCCATGAAAGTGGTAAGCTTGCCAAGTTCAATCTCGACGACTTTTGTTACAACCCGGTTCAGGAAATACCGGTCATGAGAGACAATCAGTACTGCACCGGGATAATTCAGAAGATAAGTTTCCAGCCATGAGATGGAATTTAAATCCAAATGGTTGGTTGGCTCGTCCAAAAGCAGAATATCTGGCTTTGTGAGGAGCAGTTTTCCGAGAGAAACACGGGTTTTCTGACCTCCGGATAAAGTTGCGACCGGTTTTGCGAATTCTTCTTCTGTAAATCCCAGTCCTTTTAAAACACCAGTGATCTCACTTTCGCAGGCGTATCCATTTTCACGTTCGAATGCTGCTGTAAGCCGCTGGTATGTATTCATACGTTCTTCCAGACGTTCTCCGCTTAAATGCTTCATTTCCTGTTCGATCTCACGAATCTGCCGCTCCATGTCGAGAATATCGGCTTTTGCTGTGCGCACCTCTTGATAGATCGTATGGTCATTATTCATATCCTGATGCTGTGCCAGATATCCCATCGTCTTGCCGCGTGTCAGAACAACATTGCCGCCGTCCGCCTGTATCTCACCAACGATCATCTTAAGAAGTGTTGTCTTTCCGGCACCGTTCGGTCCTACGAGAGCTGCTTTTTCGTGGTCTTCTATATGAAAGGAGCCGCCGGAGACAATTACTTCTTCTCCAAAGGCTTTTTCGATATTGTGACATGCAAGTATCATCCTATCCTCCTTGATAAAAATCCTGTGATTTTGAGAAATAAAGATGCCGCAGGGCTGCGTCCGGCGCTGCGACCGCATAATTTTGGCATCATCTTATACTATTATAACGAAAATACTACAAAAAACAACTAAAAAGTTTGACATTATACTAACGATTGCCTATAATAATGAGTAGAAATTTTTGAAGGAAGGAGGTACGGATCATGCAAAACAGGGGAATTTCACAGGCAGTTATCCGTAGATTACCCAGATATTATAGATACCTTGGGGAGCTAATCGAGCAGGGAGTAGAACGAATCTCTTCCAATGAGCTTAGTAAAAGAATGAAAGTCACAGCTTCCCAGATTCGTCAGGATCTTAACAATTTTGGCGGATTCGGACAACAGGGATATGGCTATAATGTAAAATATCTGTACTCAGAAATCGGAAAAATTCTTGGATTGGAACAGGATCATAATATTATTATTATTGGTGCTGGTAATTTGGGGCGTGCACTTGCGAACTATGCGTCATTTGAAAAGCGTGGATTTATCTTAAAAGGATTGTTTGATATCAATCCGGAGCTTGACGGGCAGGAAGTTCGTGGTGTTCCAATTCAGATGATGGACGAGCTTCCGAAATTTGTAGATGAGAACAGTATCGATATTGCAGCATTGACGATTCCAAAGGATGAGTCAATCAAAGTCGCAAAATTTCTGGCAGATCACAATGTTCACGGAATATGGAATTTTGCACATACAGATCTGAATCTCCCGGAAAGTGTGATTGTTGAGAATGTACATTTATCCGAGAGTCTGATGAGGCTGTCATATAATATATGCCGCTACAAGGAAGAACATAATTAAGGAGATAACGTGTAAAGACAGGTTTGTTCAGATTGCATCCTGGCTTTGCACGTTTCTTTCTATCAGGAGGAATCAAAACTATGAGATATTTGCCAGATGCTAAACAGATGAAAACGGCAGATTCATTTACGATAAATGAACTTAAAATCCCGTCCCTGGAACTTATGGAACGGGCTGCCAGAGCATGTGTAGATCACATTAAAGACTGGAAAATTAATTTAAATAAAATATGTGTCCTCTGTGGTTCTGGAAATAATGGCGGGGACGGCTTTGCGATTGCCAGAATGTTTGCATGGGAAGGGTGTGACGTAACAGCAGTTCTGGTCGGAAACAGAGATCACTGCACACCAGAGACTGCCCATCAGATAGAACAGTTGAAAAATACAGGAGCACAGTTTAAGGAGCGGTTTGAGCAAGAAGCATTTGAAAGTGAACCGTATACTTTAATTATCGATGCAATTTTTGGAGTTGGACTTTGCCGGGAGGTTGGAGGCAGATATGCACAGATTATAGAGTGTGTGAATCAGTCTGATGCAGTCCGTATGTCCGTGGATATTCCTTCCGGAATTTGCGCAACTACAGGAAATGTATTAGGAACTGCAGTGCGTGCAGACTATACTGTGACAATTCAGGAGACGAAAGTTGGTCTTGTACTTGATCCGGGAAGAAGTTATGCAGGAATCTGTGTATCCGAGGATATCGGAATTGTATCACTTCCACTGGAAAGAGATGAGGAAACAGTTTGTACACTGGAGGGCAGTGATTATGCAGCACTTCTTCCGAAACGAAATGCGGACTCCAATAAAGGAACTTACGGAAAGCTTCTTATGATCACCGGAAGCAAAGGTATGTCAGGTGCTGCATATCTTGGCGCACTTGCAGCTTACAGGACAGGTACCGGGCTGGTGCAGATCTATACTGCTAAAGAGAATCTCGTGATCTTACAGAGCCAGATCCCGGAAGCAATCATTACAACTTATGAAAAATATGATGTCAATGAACTACATCGCTTGATCGACTGGGCAGATGTCGTAGCTATAGGTTCCGGACTTGGAACAAAGAAGACTGCAAGGAAGATTTTAAAAGAAACCATTGCATATACAAAGAAACCTTGTGTCATAGATGCAGACGGACTCAATATTTTGTCTGAACATATGGATTATCTGTGTGGTGCAGATTGTGAACATTTTATCTTTACACCGCACATGAAAGAATTTGAACGGATCAGCGGTTTGAAGATTGCTGAAGTAAAAAAAGATCGTATTGCAGCACTTCGTACATTTGTTAAAGAATATGACGTTACCTGTGTACTGAAGGATTCCAGAACAACCATTGCAAAGCCGAGAGAGCGTGTAGCGGTAAATCTATCCGGCTGTGCGGCTATGGCAAAAGCTGGATCCGGGGATGTGCTGGCAGGCATTATCGCATCGTATCTCGCACAGGGACTTTCTGAATGGGAAGCAGCGCTTCTCGGTGTTTATATTCACGGAAGAGCTGGTGAGATTATAGAGAAGGAACAAGGCGCATACAGTCTTCTCGCAAGGGAACTTGCACAAAAGGCAGGAACAGCCATGACGATACAGGAGGAAAACTAGATTATGAAACAATACAGCAGAGTATGTGAACGAGTGGATCTGGATGCAATTTTTTATAATTTCCAGATGATGAAAGCAAATATCAAAGATGGAGTACAGATGATCGCAGTTATCAAAACAGATGGATACGGACATGGTGCAGTCCAGATTGCCCGGTTACTGGAACCGGTAGACTATATCTGGGGCTACGCGGTTGCAACACTGGACGAAGCTGTCGTCTTGAGAAAAAATGAAATAAAAAAACCAATTCTTGTGCTTGGATGCATTTTCCCGGATCAGTGGGAAGCAATGATTGAAAATGAAGTCCGGATGACCACTTACACAGTAGAAATGGCGAAAGGAGTTTCGAATCTTGCGGTCAAAATGGGAAAAGATGCATATATTCATATTAAGCTGGATACCGGAATGTCAAGACTTGGTTTCCAGATTCATGAAGACAGTGTAGATGCAATTGAAGAAATTTCAAAAATGCCGGGACTTAAATTAGAAGGAATGTTCACACATTTTGCAAAAGCAGATGAAACAGACAAGGCATATACAGATGTTCAGATTGGAAAATACAACTATATGCGTGATGAACTTAAAAAGCGAGGTGTCACATTTCCGATTTACCACTGCTCAAATAGTGCCGGTATCATTGATATTAAGAAAGCGAACATGGATCTGGTACGTGCCGGAATATCCATTTATGGATTGTATCCTTCCGAGGAAGTAGAAAAAAAGAATGTTCCGTTAAGACCGGCCATGGAACTGATCAGTCATGTCTCTTATGTAAAGACAGTTCCGGAAGGAACTCCGGTTAGCTATGGCGGAACCTATGTGACAGAAAAAGAGACTTCTCTTGCGACCATTCCGGTCGGCTACGGAGATGGATATCCCAGAAGTCTTTCTAACAAAGGTTATGTACTGATCCATGGCAAAAAAGCACCAATCCGCGGAAGAGTTTGTATGGACCAGTTTATGGTCGATGTGACAGATATTCCAGATGTAAAATTTGGTGATAAAGTAACACTGGTCGGTAAAGATGGTGATGAATTTCTTCCGGTGGAGACTTTAAGTGATCTGTCTGGAAGATTTAACTATGAATTTGTCTGTGATCTCGGAAAGAGAATTCCAAGAGAATACATTCAGAATGGGCAGGTCATAGAACAGGTCGATTATTTTGATGTGTAATAGTAAGAAAGGGTAAAAGCCCAGACTGAGATGCCTGTGAATGGATTTTGCTTTATTCTTGCATGAAAATATAAGAATACTTCCGAAAAAGCTGGAAATACTTGTAGTATCATAGTAAAATCGGAGTGTGGACATTGTGCAGGTAAGACGTGGTGATATCTATTATGCAGATTTGAGTCCGGTGGTCGGCTCAGAACAGGGAGGGATTCGTCCGGTGCTGATCATTCAGAATGACGTAGGAAACCGTCACAGCCCGACTGTCATATGTGCGGCGATTACTTCCCGTATGAATAAGGCGAAGCTGCCGACTCATGTAGAGATAGATGCAAGAAAATATCAGATTGTAAAGAATTCTGTGGTATTATTAGAACAGATCCGAACCATAGACAAACAGCGCTTAAAGGACATGGTTTGTCACCTGGATAAAGAAATGATGTACAAAGTAGATGAAGCAATCAAAGTCAGTTTTGAGCTTCATACATAATCAAAGGAGTGAAAGAAAGTAGAATTATGGACGAGGCCAGACAGGGGACCGCGGATAAGCTGATCCGTAATGTGTTCCGATACATGGATAAGAACGCCCGGGATATCATGACTCACAGGAAGAATATTGTGGCGATAGATGAGGAGGAATCTCTGGAAGATGCACTGCATTTTATGCTGGAGACGAATTATTCAAGATTTCCGATTTACAGAGGAAGTATTGATGAGATCATCGGTTTTATGCATTTGCGTGAGGCCATGACATGCTATTTGAAAAACAATTACAGAAATGTTCCGGTCAAAGAATTGCATTCTTACATAAGACCTGTAGATTTTATACCGGAGTCTAAGAATATTGACCGCCTTTTTAAGGAGATGCAGGCAAAGAAAAACCACATCGTAATTGTTATGGATGAATATGGGCAGACTTCCGGTCTTGTGACACTGGAAGATATACTGGAAGAAATTGTCGGAAATATTATGGACGAGCATGACGTGGAAGAAGAATTGATCATTGTACTTTCTGCCAGTTCCTATATCGCGAGCGGTATGCTGGAGCTGGAAAAACTGGGAGACCTTTTGCATGTTACATTTGACACGGAAGAGTACGGAACACTCAATGGCTTTATGATCGACAAGCTGGAACGTATCCCGAATGAAGGCGAAGAGTGCATTGTAGTATATAAGAACTACCGATTTACCGTTCTGGAAGTGAATGATAACACAATTCAAAGAGTAAAGATTGAAAAACTTCCGATCAAAGAGCAGAAAAAAATTATCAAAGTAATTCATACATTATTGGAAGAGTAATATGACAAACTGGGAAGAGCAAGTAGCTCTTCTTTTTTTGTCCTTTTTATCCAATTT
>OGPW01002427.1_pt1 | contig 10585 bp, 9 predicted proteins | sample 1553061 | NCBI WGS metagenome assembly OGPW01 (sample SAMEA2580292, study PRJEB22360) | human gut metagenome | biome: human gut; feature: human-associated habitat; material: faeces | place: Denmark | collected 2008/2010
CCTTGAAATCGGTTTTGCTGACGAAGGCAAAGATGTTGTTATTGAATTTGATGGCTTCCTTATCAAATCCCTGGGCGGCTTCAGGAGATTTGATTTCCGATGCGCCATGCAGCTGGGGGCTGGAAATGGAGTTGATTTCCTGGTTGATGTAGTTCCGGAATCCTTCCGTCTGCCTTCCTGCAACGCATAGAAGCAATGCGAAAAGGTACAGGGGGATAAACCATTTCATCTTCATGCGCTTTTTCTCTACTGCAAGGTACAGGAGACCACCCAGGACTGTGGACGCCGCTCCGATGGCAAGCATGCCGGGCCATCCGGGAGCATGGAGAAACCACGAATGATAGAACGCGATGAGGGGCATATGCACCAGGTAAAGGGAGAATGAGATTCCTCCAATCCACAGCAGAAGTTTATTGTTGAAGCAGTGAGCCAGCCTGCCGGGTTCCGCATACCGGATTACCAGGCATGTCCCCAAAACTACGGCCGCCGAGCAGAGGGAGACATCCTTTCCGCGGGAAAGGGCAGGCACGAGGATGCATAATATTCCAAGAAGAAAGAGGAGAGCGTTTTTCTTGCGGTTTTCGCAACGTGTTGAACTTAAGGGGGGTAGATTGCTAACAAAATCCCCGCGCAAACCTCCCATAAACGGGGCAGCGTCATGTAATGGGAGGTGGGGCGGACCTGCTCCCAGACGGGCACTCCGATTTCCTGCAACAGGTTGTGAATGGGATAGGAATAGGCCCAGAGAAAGGACCCGATGCCGGCGATCCAGAAAAGAGAGGCGGCTGCCCGTTTGGGAAGGTAGCGGTACAGGACGCATCCCCCCGCGAACAGAAGATAAATCTGCGCCGTCACCGCCAGGTACCACATGTGAAGGAACGGATTGCCGGAAGAATCCTGCGCGAAATAGTCGGACTGGATGACGGCCAGGAACCTGTTTGCGGCGCCTATCAGCGTATATCCGCCTGTGGAGCTGGCTGTCGCCAGGTCCGTGTAGTCCAGAAAGAACATGCCGGCCAGGAGGGTAAGCGGAATGATGACGGCAACCGGGGTAAACAGCCTTAACACTTTTTTACGGGCAAATTCCCCCAGACGGATTTGCATCTGCTGTTTCTGGAAGGATTTCATAAGCAGGTAGCCTGAAATCACCAGAAATACTTCTACGCCGAAGTAGCCGTAGGGGAAATGCTCCGGATTGAGATGGAAAAGAATGATCAGAATAATCGCCAGCCCTCTGAGTGAAGTGATTTGCTTCATATGGATGAGAATTTTGGAAAATATCTAATATGTTTTGCGTTTGGCGCTTATGAAACTGGGACTTTCTTTTTTATTCAAGAACCATCCATGGAGCTGTCAGGTATGGGGCGCCGTGAATTTCTTTACTTTGGAGGCGGTTTGACGCCAAACAGCCAGGACGCAAGAAAGTTGCTGGAACGAAATACATTGCTTATCAATAAACAGAGGGTGATGATGGCTGCTGATACGGTGATGCCGACAAACAGTTGAATGATGACCGTATTGCCTGTGGTTAAAAATGGCTGTAAGAATTTCAGATTGGGAAGGAAAAAGAAATGGAGAAGGTAAATGTCCAATGTGCGCCGGCCGATGTATTCCAGAAGATTACCAGAGATATTGCCTTCGTTAAAGTATCTCTCCTTGCTGAAGAAGAATGAAACTACGACTATTAAACCGGCATATCGTACAAGAATGCCGACTATCTTGGTGGAATTGGTGTGGGGATATTTGGGAATTTTCAATTAAATTCATAAAACAAAGACACATCACAAAAATAACTATGAAAAAGGTTTTAAACCAATCCTTTGTTAATAACCGTGCAAACTGGTTCCAGTACTTGCGGCAAAAGATTCCCAATGCAAAAAACTGGAAATAGCGGGTTACCTCATACTCACACAATATGCCTCCCAGCGGGGAATCCCAGAATTCTCTTATTACCGGCACCCCAAAAGAGAGGAAATAGACGGAAGAAACGAGCAGGAGCCCGATGTCCAGCATGCGCTCCGTGCAACATAACCTGGATAACAGAGACAGGAAGATTAAAAACATCTGAAACAGGGTGATGGTAAACCAATATCCCTGGAAACCCGTGTGCAGCCATGTAAAGATTCCCTGACCCTGACAAAACAGGAACAGGGAACAAAACACAATCGTTCCAATTACCTGTGCCTGAATCTTCCTTTTGATGACGTCACCCACAAGGGAGGCGGTCCATTTCGTGCAAACCCTGTAGGCGAAGAAGCCGCTGACAAAAAAGAACAGCGGCATCCGGAAAGTCATGATCACCCAGTTTACAGTACTGTCCTTCACGTCGGTCAGGCCCATGGAGAAAAGTACTACATGACTGAATACGACGAAAATCATGGAAAAGCCCCGGAGGGCGTCAAAGTATCTCAGCCTTCCTGTTTTCTCCTCTATACATTTATTCATGTTGATCGGAACGTGTTTAAATCTGAAAGGTGTCGCATTTCAGACGATTACTATGCAGGTCTTTGATAATCAGTTTATTCAGGCAACTGTTAAGACTTTTCAGAGTGGTTTTTTTCTTTTCTGCCGGCAAGGAACAGTGAGCGGTAAAGAATACATTTCAACACGGATTTTAATTTCGTCTTTATCTTTGCAAGAAGCTTAGGGCGAAAATATGATTCCATCAGATTGACCGCCGCCTGATCGGAACGGCATTTGGCCAGCTTCCGGAAAAAGGAGTCCCGATGAGGGTTTTTCCGGGGATCAAAACGTAATCCCTCATTATGCGCTGCCGCCCATTTATATTCGGCAGGACGTAAAACGGACAGAGAGCCGCGCACAGATTCCAGCAATGCGTGAGCCCTGGGCGTCTTGCAGATAATGATGGAAAGCCCCTCTTGCATGACCAGATCCGGAAAATAGTTTTCCACTCCCCAAAAATCTCCAAGCGTGATATCGCTGCCGCTTTCCATATTTTTGGCAGGGCATTTTTCACATGACGGGCGGGAAAACATGCCTTCCAAAAAACCGCGTCCGTAGGCGGTTTCATAAATGGAATCTTCAAGGGGTGGGGTGTTGGTTGATTCCACCACGAAGGAATCACATCTCCAGCCCCGCGCAGGAGAGAAAGTCTTTTTTCTCATGAAAACGCCGGAAACATCGGAAATCCTGTTCTTGGCGATCAGATTGCGGAAAAAGGACTTCCAAACCTTCGGAGACGGTACGCTATGGCAGGCAATATCAACGGTAATTAAAAGTTCGGAGTTTTTCCGGATGACTTTTTTCAGCCCTTGAATTTGGCACGGAGTTCCGGAAAAAAGGACTTTACGGTTTGATTTCAGAAAATCACGGACCTGAAAGAATGCGTTTCCTATGGTGGATTGGACATATTTGCTGCCTTGGAAAAGATACAGGTCTTTTTTGTCTGTGATGAAATCGTGCCGGACTCCCATGAAATCTTCGTCCCACCTGGCTCCAAAAACGACTCCTCCCTCATTCAATACCTTCTCTGCCAAAATGGGAAATATTCCTCCGGAAGCGCTGTTCTGCGCCGTTAGGCTATCTCCGCTGCGTGCGGCATACGCTTTGATTGGTTCTCTGTCTGCCTCTTCCGCGGCGTTTTTTCTTTCTTCCTTCTGTGAAATCATGGGGCAGACGTTCTCGCACAGATGGCAGTCCACGCAGAGGTTTTGATCAGTTGACGGATAAAGGAAGCCTTCCTGATCCGGATGCATGGAAATGCATTTCCGGGGGCAGATTGTCACGCAGGCGTGGCAGCCGCAACAATCGTATTTGTTTTCCAAAATGATCATGTTCGTGAATGAAGAGTTAACGGTGAAGGTATTTTTTTGCCTGCACGATGACAATGCGGCGTTCTTCCGAGTTGAGGCCTAGGATGTAAATGCCTCCCATGGAAATAAGACAGGAGAAGAGAAGCACGAGGATATTCCCATATGGAAGGAGTGAGCGAAGATTCAGCAACATGAAATTCAACGCGCTGACCAGGAGAATAGTAAGAAGCGTTTTGAGAAAGACGGAACGAAGAAAGAGAGTAATGGAGAAGGAAAATCTTTTCTTTAGCAGGAAAAGTCTCAGGGCAGACGCAGCGAACGTCAGAATAATGGATACTACAAGGAAAGAAACGGGTGGATATCCCCATTGGAAGGCCAGATAGCTTAACGGGACGTTCAACAGGAGGATTGTTCCCACGCTGGCCTGGTAGAAAGCGATTTTCCCTGTAGCAAGGAGAACGGTGATCAAATAGGTGGAGTAGCTTTCCGCCAGCACATTGGCCAGGAAAAGGATAACGAAGATGTTGGTGTACGCGGGAATTTCCTTGAGCCAGAGAGATAGGATGAAATCAATGTTGAAGCACAGGGGGAGAATGAAGACGGCCAGCAGAAAGAAGCTGTAGCGCGTTCCGTTGAAGACAAGTTTCCACATGTGTTCGTAGTCTCCCGCCGCGTAGCTTTTCGTGATTTGCGGCTGCATGGCGCTGGAAAAACTTCCCATCAGGGCCGTGACCCCGGCGGATACCTGGGACGCCACGGCCTGCGCGGCGTTGATGAGTACGCCGAAAAAGAGGTTGATGACCACGTTGATGCCGGAACCTTTCAGCAGCCAGGCGATGGAGCCGAAGAGGTTCCATGAATAAAATGCTCCCATTTCCTTGAGGAATGGCTTGTCCAGGATGGCCCGGTAGCGGCAGATGGGGTAATGCCGCATGCAATAAAAGACGTAAAAGCCGCTCGAAGCCAGGGTGAGCAGGAAGCTGTACCCGGCAAAGTAAATCAGCCTGTCCATGGGAACGTAATACAGCAGGATGACGCATATTACTTTGACCCCTGTCAACAGGATTTCTACTGTCGCCAGCACCCGGAAATTTTCATGCGCAGCCAGCGTAGCGGTGTACGCCACGTTGAGCAGGCTTACCAGGAATGTCATCAGGGAAATCTGATAGACCCAGTTGACGGCATTCATTCGGTCCGCGGGAAAAACCATGCGGCAATTAATTGCCCACAGCCCCACGGTTTCTCCCATGATGAATATCACCAGGGCAAAAATGAAGAGGATGCTCAGGGAGGAGGAAAAAACCTTGTTCAGCCTTTGGTTGTTGTTCCTTCCCAGTTCATAGGTGATGAACCGGCTGATCGCCGTGTTCAGACTGCCGTTGAACAGGCCGAAGAGCGCCACCAGGCTGCCGACGACGTTGTAAATCCCGTAATCCGGTATTCCCAGCGCGTCCAGGGTAAGGCGCGACGTGTACAGCCCGATGACCAGATTGATCAACGAACGGGTGTAAAGCAGTATGGTGTTGCGGGCAATGCGTTTGTTGCTGTTTTCTTCAGCCATGGCGGGTAGCGGAGGTGCATTGTTGAATGGCGTTTTTCAGGAACTCCATGGAATGAATGCGCAGAGCCTCCCAGTTCCGTTCGACGGCCGTCCAGTTAATGGGACGGTCCAGTTGTTCGGCCATGGAGCCTTTTTCCGGATGGTAGATCCTGTCTTCCAGCCCCAGAGATTCCAGCAGGGAGAAAATACGCGTGTTCTGGACGGCTGTTTCTCCTTTTTGAAGAATGGTTATAAAGGGCTTGCGCATGATAAGCGCGAATACTGTGCCATGGAAGGAATTGGTGATGATGCAGAGGGCTTCCTGGAAGGCCTGCAGGAATTCATAAGGATCCGGGGAGATGGAATATTTTTCCGGGATGCAGCATTCCGCTCCCTGGAGAGGAATGACGCGGAGCGGGGCGCGCATTTTTTTCCCGGCCTCTTTCACCTGCTTCCAGGGAAGCCGGGAAAGCTGGCCTGTGTTGAGAAAATAACCCAGGACGCACGGTTCGGAAAAGTACGGCGGCCTCCCTTCCGTCAGCCGGGAGTATTCCCGGCGGTCCAGGAGCAGTGTGGGGTCCAAAACAACTTCCACTTTTTCTGCGCCGGCTTTCCGGCATATTTCCACCCCGTGTTTTTCCCGTACGGAAATGGCGGAGAATTTAGGGAATTCCCGCTGGGCCAGAGCAAGCCATTCCGGGGGCTGCTTCCCCCATGCCGCGCTGGCGGCATAGGCTATGCGCTTGCCGGCAGGGGCGAAATCCAGGAGTTTTTCCGGTTCGCAGGATGTCCATATCTGGTCGCTGCCCGCCAGGTATGCGTCAAAATCCAGTTCTTGCGCGTTGAGTTCTCCGGGGAGGAAAATGGGGGACAGGGAATGTATCTCCTGTTTAATAAAGGATTCAAATGAAGGGGCAGGCCGCGGGGCTTTCCGTTCCGGTTTCAGGGAACGGGCGCAGCGGGCAAGCAAATTCCAGGGATGCCGACAGTAATAGTCCAGTTTTTGCCGAGTTGTGGGAGGGGGGGGGACGGGAAGCGGTCTGGGGAGCTGCTTGATCAGGGCGGATTGAACGGACATTCCTTCCAACACCTGCTGCATGGCATATAACTGCATCAGGGAGCCGTAGTTGCGGGTGATGAACGAATAATGGATGGTGATAATGCCTATCTTCATTGGGCGTCAGCTTTTAAAAGAGTTTCTAACGGCGTTTGAGAGAGCCTGAAGACGGGTTCCGAGGCCGAACTGCATTCTGAGGTGCCGCAGAATCATCTGGAGAGAAGCAAGCTTTTTCCCCCTCCTCAGGTAATTCATGTAAGGGAAGGAGGTTGAGGCCGCGATGGCAGCCTGATCCTTGTGGTCAAGCTGCCGGATGATTTGCCGGTAGAAGTTTTTTCCGGAAAGGGCCCTTCTCAGCGTGCCTGTGATGCGTTCCCTGCATTCCCCGCGTTCCAGGCCGGAGGGGACGCACCGGTAGAGGCGGTAGATGGCATTGATGGAATTGATGAAATCCGACGTTTTCATTCTTCCGCGGACAATATTGTTCATAATGCTGCTTTCGTGGCCGGCACGGTAATGGTACAGGGGTTTCCGGATGATGGAGACGCGGCGGCTGTGACAGAGCATCCGGGTGGAAAATTCCATATCTTCGGAGACTTTGAGTTCCGGCGCAAAGTGGATTTGATGGGCGCGGATCGTTTCCACGCTGAAAAGTTTCGCCCAGATGGAGACGTCTACCAGAGCCGCTCCGGAGAAGGATTTTTCAGTCACCGCGTATTCGTCCCGCATGTTTCCGGAGGGAGGGTAAGGCGTTTCCATGGAAACCTCCTGATGATTTTCCTGATGGATGCAGATGGAACACATCACCATATCGGCGCAGGATTCCTCCATGGCGGAAAGGAGGCTTTCCAGCGCGTCGTCCTCAACCCAGTCGTCCGAGTCAATGAATGTCAAATAAGGGGCGGAGGCCAGTTTGATGCCCAGATTGCGTGCGGCGGAAACGCCCCTGTTCCGCTGGTGGATGATTTTGAAACGCGCGTCTTTGTTTCCGTATTCGTCCAGAATGGCTCCGCTGCCGTCCGGCGACCCGTCATCTATGCAAATGCATTCCCATTCTTTCAGGGTCTGGCGGAGAACGGAATCCAGGCATTGGCGCAGATGGCGTTCCACATTGAACACCGGAATGACGATGCTGACGAGAGGCTGGGTCATATTGTTGAAAGGCTGTGTATGGGCGATGCCGTTTGGATGAGGGTGCGCAGAGGGTTAAATGTTCCTTGCCTTCAGCAGAAGGTGGGCCATCCGGTATCTGCGCGCCGCCAGCAGACGGCAGACGAGGTGGAAGTAGCGGCCGCACAGGGGAAGCTCCGCCTTGCGGGCGGCCAGGCCGCTGGAAAGGAAGTCCCGGAATACTTCCCTGCGCGCGGCATAAGGCTGCCGCTGGAGGGCATGGAAAATCACGCTGATTTTTTGCAGGATGTAGCCTTTGACAATGGGAATATCTTCCTGCGGAAGGGAAAGGGTGCTGGCCCAGGCCAGGAATTTGGTTGTGAGCGCGTCTATGTCCCGGACGAGATTGAAGCGGCTGCGCTTGGCCGCTCCGTTTTCCGTTTCCTGGGCGCGGTAATGGTAGAAGGCTTTTTTGAGCAGGATGATGTCCGGGGCGCAGGCGGAAAGGTAGTCCAGGACAAACTGGAAGTCTTCAAACACGACGGCGGAGGTATTGAAGAGAATGCCGTTTTTTTTCAGGAGTTCCGTGCGGAACAGTTTGTTGCAGGAGGATTCCATGTCCAGGCTGGTCAGCAGGTAGCGCAGGAAAGCCCCCGTTTCCCCCGCGGGGATGTGCTGGTTCCGGCTTGGAAGGGTGGTTTCCGTGCGGATGAGCCGGGAGCCCGCATGGAAGTCCTTGCTGATTCCATAGCAGAGGAGGGCGGCTTCCTGCGCGCGGAGAGCTTCCTCATGGAGGCAGGCCAGCATGTCCGGCTCCACGGTATCGTCCCCGTCCACAAAGGCGGTCCAGTTTCCCCTCGCCACGGAGAGCCCCGCATTGCGCGCGGCGCTTACGCCCCGGTTGTCCTGGTGGATGGCGGTGAAACGGGCGTCCTTCCGGGCGTATTCGTCCAGGATGGCTCCGCTGTCGTCCGGGGAGCCGTCATTGATGCAGATGCATTCCCAGTCCGTCAGGGTCTGGTTCCTGATGGAGTCCAGGCAGTCCCTGAGGAAGGGGCCGGAACGGTAAACGGGGATGATGATGGAAAAAAGGGGGGGCATGGAGATAAAGCGGGGTAATGGCGGTCAGCGTTCCGTGTTGGCGGAGCCTTGTTTCTGTTTCTCGAATTGCCGGGCATCCACGAGGGTCCTGTACCACCATCCCTGCATGAAATGCCATAAAAATCCTTCCCTGCCGTCCAGAAAACCCAGTTTCAGGAAGTAACGGTAGCAGAAGTAGGCGAAGGAACGCCAGAAGAGCGGCTGGCGGGCGTAGCGTTCCTTCATAGCGCGTTTTCTGCCTGCCTGGCCGTCGATGCCGGAGGCCGCCGCGGAGGAGGAGAGGATGTCTTCAATATCCGCCGCTTCCCGGGCGGAATAGTCCACGTGTTTGTGCGCCCACCATCCCAGGTCATTCAGGTTTTCGTCCACGAAGTCATATTCGAATTCAACGGAGCGGCCCCGGCTGAGTTCCATGTGTTCGTCCATATGGCGCTGTTCGCACCTGGCCGCGCCGTAGCGGAACAGCCGCAGCAGTTTGACCGGGTAAACGCCGTGCTTCATCCACCGGCCCAGGAAAATATGCCTGCGCTTATGGATGATTCCGGTGACGTCCGGGGAAAGGGCGGGCAGTTTTTCCTTCAGCTCTTCCAGGGCTTCCGGCATGAACCATTCGTCCGCGTCCAGCCTCAGCACCCATTCTGCGGTGATGGGGCAGTTGTCCAGAGCCCAGTTGAACTGGAGGGCGTCCAGGCCGGGCCATTCATGCTGGATGACCTTCACCCTGGGGTATTCCCGGCAGATGGCGGTGGTGTTGTCTGTGGAAAAACAGTCAATGACAAAGACTTCTTTAGCGACGGGCAGAATGTTTTCCAGACAGCGGCGGATATGGAGTTCCTCATTTCTGGCGAGGATGATAACGGAGAGGTCAAGCATGGTTTAGCGGAGCGTGCGTTGTTTGATGAATCGGGCCGGGTTCCCGCCCACAACCGTCCAGGGAGCCACATCCCTGAATACGGCGCTGCGGGCTCCTACCACGGCTCCCCGGCCAACCGTCACCCCCATGCCCACAAAGGCCTGCGCCGCCACCCATGCCTGGTCTTCCACGGTAATGGGGGCAGAGATAAGGGCGTGGGCGGGGTCCGAGATGTCATGGGAGGCCGTGCAGAGGAAGGCCCCCTGGGAAATGACGGCGTGGTTTCCGATGGAGATGGGGGCCTTGTTGTAGATTTCCGTATCAGGGCCGATGCAGGCGTATTCCCCTACGGAGAGATTCCATGGCGCCCAGATTTTACTGCTGGGGTAAACGAGGGAGGCAAGCGGTATGTTTGCCCCGAACAGGCGGAGCAGCAGATTCCGGGGGACTTTCATGGCGTTGGTGACCAAGAGCCGGAAGAGAGTCCGGTTGACGATGTACCAGCAATACCGTTTGAGGCGGTGGCTGAGGGAGTAGTGTTCCTGGTAACGGGAAAGATCCATGGCTGGGGGTGGAGGTGAGTGGTGAAAGAGGGGTTATGGCCGGGGTGCGGCGGCTGGTTCCGCGTCTGTTTTTATTCCGGTGGAAAAGGGGGCCAGCGGCCCTTCCGCGGACTGGCCCGCCTTTTGGAAATAGATGTTCCGGAAGGCGCGTCCTTCTCCGGTTCCCCAAAGCGGGGCGTTCCAGGGATGTGCCGGATGGTGGAGATGCCCCTTCCATTCCCGCTGCATGTTGGCCAGCCGCGCGGGCTTCGTCAAGGCGAGCGTGGGTGCGGCCTTGGCGAAGACGGAGAGGCTGGGGAGCGCGGCCAGGATCAGGTAACAGACGCACAGCCGGCGCCACCGGGGCGGCCCCATCCGTTCCGAGAAGATGCGGGTGAAGAGGAGAGCCAGGCAGAAGAAGCTGACGCTGGAGGCCTTGTAGCAGAATTCATTGTAGCCGCCCACGGAACCTATGTAAATGAAGTAGGTAAGGGTGAGAATGGCCAGGGCTGACCAGAACAGGGCGTCTTTTTTGAAGCGGTTGAAACCACAATTCCGGTCATGCTTGGCTATTTATTTGTCGGCATCGCTTTTGGTATGCTGTTTCAG
>OGPW01002430.1_pt1 | contig 10574 bp, 8 predicted proteins | sample 1553061 | NCBI WGS metagenome assembly OGPW01 (sample SAMEA2580292, study PRJEB22360) | human gut metagenome | biome: human gut; feature: human-associated habitat; material: faeces | place: Denmark | collected 2008/2010
GACGAGGCTGCTCTGTTTGCAAACAGCCTGTACCGTATGTACTCGATGTATGCAGAAAGCCAGGGATGGAAGATCGAGGTGCTCAATGCCAATCCGACCGAGCTGGGCGGCTACAAGGAAATCAGCTTCTCAATCAACGGCGACGGCGCTTACTCCAAATTCAAGTTTGAATCGGGCGTACACCGCGTACAGCGTGTGCCGGAAACCGAGACCCAGGGTCGTATCCACACTTCTACCGTTACCGTAGCGGTACTGCCGGAGGTGGACGATGTAGAGGTCGAAATCAATCCGAAGGATTTGCAGATCGACACCTATCGTTCGGGCGGTGCAGGCGGTCAGCACGTCAATAAGACCGAGTCCGCTATCCGAATCACCCATCTGCCTACCGGCACAGTGGTTGAGTGTCAGGACGAGCGCAGCCAGTACAAGAACAAGGACAAGGCGATGAAGATTCTGCGTTCGCGCATCTATGAGAAGATGCAGCGCGAGCAGGAGGAGAAGATTGCCTCCGAGCGTAAATTGCAGGTCGGCGCAGGCGACCGTGCCGAGCGTATCCGCACCTACAACTATCCACAGGGCAGGGTGACCGACCACCGCATCGGTTTGACCCTGTATAAACTCGAACAAATTCTCAACGGCGACCTGACCGAGCTGTTTGATGCGCTGAATACCTTTGACCAGGCAGAAAAGCTCAAGGAAAGCTCCGGCAGCACCGGCGGAGAGAACTAATCGCAGGGTCGGATGAAAAGAGGCGATACCATGGATCAAAACCAAACGATGAGAACCTGTGATACCCTGCTGCTTTCGGCAGCAGATGGACAGCAGGCACTGCAAAAGGCAGGACAGCTCATCCGACAGGGTGGGCTGGTCGCCTTTCCGACCGAAACGGTGTACGGGCTGGGTGCAAATGCCCTGGATCCGCAGGCGGTGCGGGGAATCTTTGCTGCCAAAGGGCGCCCGCAGGACAATCCGCTGATTATCCATCTGGAGGATGCGTCCCAGACGGCGCTGTATGCCAAAAATATTCCGCCGGTCTACTACCGGCTGTGCGAACAGTTTTCTCCGGGACCGCTGACCATCATCCTGCCCAAAAGGGAAAACATCCCGCTGGAAACCTCCGGCGGATTGGATACGGTGCGCATCCCCTCCCATCCGGTAGCCAGACAGATCATCCACTGGGCAGGCGTACCGGTGGCAGCGCCTTCGGCAAACCTGTCCGGCTCTCCAAGCCCGACCACTGCCGAACACTGCGTCAATGACCTGTGGGGAAGGGTGGATGCCATTGTGGACGGAGGCGCGTGCAGCGTGGGACTGGAATCGACCGTCCTGTCTCTGGCGGGGGAGCACCCTGTCCTGCTGCGTCCGGGTGCAGTGACTCCGCAGATGCTCCGTCCGTTTTTACCGGATTTGCAGCTGCATGAAGCCATTACTCACAAGCTTCGGGAAGGGCAGACCGCTGCCTCCCCGGGGATGAAATATAAGCACTATGCACCAAAGGCACAGATCACGATTCTGGATGCGGACAGCTGCGAGTTTGTCGAGTATGTCAACCATCACCGGGAGGAAGGCTTGTTCGCTTTGTGCTTTGAGGAGGACCTTGCGGGACTGCAGGTGCCTGCCATCAGCTTGGGTGCAGACGATGAGGACCAGGCGCGGCGGCTGTTTGCAGCTCTTCGCGAACTGGACCGGCGCGGAGCAAAGAAGGTGTACGCCCGTTGCCCCGATAAGGATGGGGTAGGGTTGGCAGTCTATAATCGTCTGATTCGCGCAGCAGCCTACCATGAGCAGTCGGTGGATGACCCAAAGCAGGAAAGGTATGATGGATAAGATGAAAAATTTGGTCGTTGGACTGACCGGACAGACCGGAGCGGGCAAAACAACCGTTTCGGACTATCTCAAGGAGAACGGCGTCACCATCATCGACGCGGACCACATCGCCCGCGAGGTGGTGGAAAGCGGCAGTGCCTGCATCGCAGACATTGCGTTGGAATTCGGTTGTGAGTACATCAATATGGATGGGACGCTCAACCGCAAAAAGATGGCAAAGACAGTATTTACAGACAAGGCAAAGCTCAAAAAGCTCAATGCCCTGATCTTTCCGTATATTATAGACAGCATCCGTACCCGCACCGCCCAGCTGCGCCGCGAGCAGCAGGGAATCATCGTGCTGGATGCCCCTACTTTGTTTGAAAGCGGAGCGGACAGGGAATGTGACTATGTGGTTTCCATTACCGCTCCCCGACAGCTGCGCCGCGAACGGATTATCCGGCGTGACCGGCTGACCGAAGAGGAAGCGGACCAGCGCATCAACGCCCAGCACGACGAGGAATACTACAAAAGCCGCTCGTGGCAGGTGTTGGAAAACGACGGGAGTGTCGATGAACTGAAAAATCAGACCTCGATGCTGCTTTCCCGATTGGAAACGCTGCTGGAGCAGACGAGTCAGTAGCTGTTTGAGCGAAAACAAAGGAGTTTGGTGTCTTTGAAAAAAAGGCGTACCTCAAAAGGCAAAGGCAGACGGACAGCCGTTTGGCTGGGACTGGCAGTGCTGCTGGCAGCGGCAGGCTTTGTACTGATGCGTCCTGCCACCGACAGTGTTTACCGCCAGATGTACCCGCGCAAGTACAGCCATTACATCGAGCAGTACAGCAAGGAGTATGGCGTGGACAAAAACCTGGTGTATGCGGTCACCCGCATTGAGAGCAACTTTGACCCGCAGGCGGTGTCCTCTGCGGATGCGCGCGGGCTGATGCAGATGACCAGCGATGCCTTCGACTGGGTGCAGTACCGCATGGGGGACGACAGCGGCGTCAGCTATGAGCAAATCTTCGAACCGAAGGTTGCCATCCGGTACGGGACTTATATGCTGCACCTGCTGCTGGAGGAGATGGGGGACGAAAAGCTTGCCATCTGCGCCTACCACGCGGGTATGAGCAACGTGCGCTCCTGGCTTTCGCAGGAAAACTATTCGAAAGATGGAAAAACACTTGACAAAATACCCTATTCTGATACAGAATGGTATTATGATAAAGTTTCTCAGGCAAAGCAGATCTATGAGGAGCTTTATTCTTAAAATTTTGATCTCTGCCGTGTCCTTGCAGGATGCGGTGCAGATAAATGCCTCTTTTCTCTGAAGGAGAAAGACTCTGCAAGGGAAAAGTCCCCGACAAAGGGGAAAAGGCTCAATTTTATCAATCAGGAGGATGAACGATATGGATAAGACCAAAGGCGAGCTGCTCCAGGAAGAACTGCTGTTCAAACAGGAAAACGGTACCACCCGTCTGTCTGATGAAGAAATCGACAAGGCGTATGCGTTTGCTGAGGACTACAAAAAGTTCATGGATGCTGCAAAGATCGAGATCGAGGCTGTTAAAGAGGCAATCAAGCTGCTTGAGGCAAACGGTTATCATGAATTTGAGAGAGGCAGAAAGTACCTGCCGGGCGAAAGATTCTACTACAATAACCGCGGCAAATCTCTCATCTTCGGCACCATGGGTACACGTCCAATCGAAAAAGGCGTAAAGATCCTGGCTGCTCACGTAGATTCTCCAAGACTGGACCTCAAACCAAACCCACTGTTTGAAGAAGCTGAACTGGGCTTCCTCAGACCACATTACTACGGCGGCATCAAGAAATATCAGTGGCCGACCATTCCGTTGGCACTGCACGGCGATGTTTACAAGAAAGACGGTTCTGTTGTTACCATCACCATCGGTGAAGATGAGAACGACCCAATCTTCTGCGTAACCGACCTGCTGCCACACCTTTCTTCCAAACAGAGACAGCAGACTCTGGGCGAAGCATTCAAAGGCGAGTGCCTGAATATCCTCATCGGTTCCAGACAGTTCAAGGATGACAAAGCTTCCGAGAAGGTAAAACTGAACCTGATGAAGATCTTCAACGAAAAATACGGCATCACCGAGAGAGATTTCCTCGGCGCAGAGCTGTGCGTAGTTCCTGCTGACAAAGCAAGAGACGTTGGTCTGGACAGAAGCATGATCGGTGCTTACGGTCACGACGACCGCGTTTGCGCTTACACCGAGATGATGGCTGAGATCGACAACAAGAACCCAGAGTGGACCTCCGTTGTTATCTTCGCTGACAAAGAAGAGGTTGGTTCCGACGGCAACACCGGTATGCACTCCAGATTCCTCGAGTACTTCCTGGCAGACCTGGCAGAGCCATACGGCGTTCCGGTAAGACGCGTTCTGAGCAACTCCAAGTGCCTGTCCGCTGACGTAAGTGCAGCATTCGACCCGGCATTTGCAGACGCTTATGAAAAACAGAACTCCTCCTTCCTGAACTACGGCGTATGTGTTGTAAAATACACCGGTTCCGGCGGCAAAGGCGGCACCAACGACTGCAACGCAAAATTCACCAGCAAGGTATGCGCAATCCTGGATGAAGCAAACGTTGTATGGCAGATCGGCGAACTGGGCAAGGTTGACCAGGGCGGCGGCGGCACCGTTGCGAAATTCATCTCCGAGCTGGATGTTGACACCATCGACATCGGCGTACCGGTACTGTGCATGCACGCACCAATGGAGATCATCTCCAAGGTTGACCTGTATGAGACCTACCGTGGCTTCTACTCCTTCTTGGTAGCAGCAATCGACTAAGACAGGAAAACAAAACCCTCCGCAAATTTTGCGGAGGGTTTTTTGTGCTTTTGGGGGAATAGAGGAGAAGGTTGTATGAAAATGGAAGATGGAAAAGCAGAGCAAACAGCAGCTGGATTGGATTGCTGCTGCACAGAGGAAACTTTTTATACACCGGCAGATTGCAGGAAGAAATCCGCTGTGGTACAATGAAAAAAATGAGAGGGGGAAGGCGAATGTTTTTCTGGATGGATACTTTATTCCCGGTTTTTTTCTTTGCAATTACAGCAATCGTTGTAGCAACGTTCGTGGTGATATTTGTAAAAGGAATCAGGGAGTGGAACCACAACAACCATTCTCCGGTGCTGACAGTGCCGGCAAAGGTGGTGGCAAAACGAGAGCACCGCTCGCACAACAGTGCCGCAGGGGACGACATCGTCCACACCAGTACCAGCTACTATGCCACCTTTGAGGTAGAAAGCGGGGACCGCATGGAGCTGAGCCTTTCCGGCAGGGAATACGGGCTGCTGGCGCAGGGGGATGTGGGGAAGCTGACCTTTCAGGGAAGCCGTTATCACCGCTTTGAGAGAACCCGTGTACAGACAGGGCAGCCAGAAGAGCCGACGGGAAATGATTGGTAAAAATTTGGCATATATAAACAAAACTCCGATTAAAAAATCGGAGTTTTTCTTCAAGCCCGCAACAGGCAAAAGATTGACTTTAAGGACAAAATACAATATAATATTATAATGTATCAAAATGGCTACTTATGGATTTAACCAAATATATTGTAGCACACAACAGTTGAAAATTCAATACCTTCTTGCAGGATATTGAATTTAAAGGGAAAAAAGTTGTACACAATAGACAATTTTCAAATAAGCGGATTGGAGTGGATAAGCCTATGGTGAATGTTAAGCCGGTACATCTGGGTAAAAATGTTCGAATGAGCTTTTCTCGGATCGATGAGGTTCTGGAAATGCCAAACCTGATCGAGGTGCAGAAAAACTCCTACAAATGGTTTCTTGAGGAGGGATTGAAGGAAGTATTTAAGGATATTTCCGAGATTTCGGACTATCAGGGCAATCTGGTGCTCGACTTTATTGACTACCGTCTTGACGAGACCCCAAAATACACCATCGAAGAGTGCAAAGAGCGTGACGCGACCTATGCGGCTCCTCTGCGCGTTCGTGCAAGCCTGCTGAACAAGGAAACCGGAGAGGTAAAAGAGCAGGACATCTTTATGGGTGATTTTCCGGTCATGACACCAAGCGGCACCTTCATCATCAACGGTGCAGAGCGTGTCATTGTTTCCCAGCTGGTTCGTTCCCCCGGTGTTTATTATGGAGTATCCCGCGACAAAGCCGGTAAAGAGCTGTTCTCCACCACAGTGATTCCAAACCGCGGCGCATGGCTTGAATATGAGACCGACTCCAACGACGTTTTCTATGTTCGTATTGATAAAAACAGAAAGCTGCCGGTGACCACCTTCATCCGTGCTCTCGGACTTTCCAGCGACGGACAGATCCTGGAATTCTTTGGAGATGACCCGCGCATCGTTGCGACCATCGAAAAGGACAGCACCAACAACACCGAAGAAGCACTGCTGGAAGTATACAGAAAACTGCGTCCGGGCGAGCCGCCGACAGTGGACAGCGCACAGAGCCATCTGAACGCACTGTTCTTCGACGCAAGAAGATATGACCTGTCCCGCGTTGGACGTTATAAATACAATAAAAAACTGGGCATCGCTTCCCGTATCAACGGACACATTGTTGCCGAGCCAATCATCAACAGCCGCACCGGCGAAGTGATGGCAGAGCCGGACGAAGTGCTGACCCGTGCAAAAGCAGAGGAGATCGAGCGCGCAGGCGTGGACACCGTTTTCCTCAAATGCGGTGACCGCATTGTCAAGGTCATCTCCAACGGCATGGTGGACCTGCTGGACTATGTTTCCTGCTACACCGAGGATGAACTGGAAGAAATCGGCGTCAACGAGAAGGTACGCTTCAGCGTGCTGTGCGAGATTCTGGACAGCTGCAGCTCCGACGAGGACCTGCGCCAGATGATTAAGGACCGCGCAGATGACCTGATTCCAAAGCACATCATCAAGGACGACATCTTTGCGACCATCAACTATCTGTGCTGCCTGGGCAACGGCGCCGGCTCCACCGACGACATCGACCATCTGGGCAACAGAAGAATCCGCTCGGTCGGCGAGCTGCTGCAGAACCAGTTCCGCATCGGCTTCTCCAGAATGGAGAGGGTCATCCGCGAGCGTATGACCACACAGGCACAGGATATGGAGGTCATCACCCCACAGGCGCTGATCAACATCCGTCCGGTGGTTGCTTCCATCAAGGAATTTTTCGGTTCCTCTCCTCTGTCTCAGTTTATGGACCAGAACAACCCTCTGGCAGAACTGACCCACAAGCGCCGTCTTTCTGCGCTGGGTCCTGGCGGTCTTTCCCGTGACCGTGCCGGATTTGAGGTCCGTGACGTACACTACAGCCACTACGGAAGAATGTGCCCGGTAGAGACCCCTGAAGGTCCGAACATCGGTCTGATCTCCTACCTGGCTACCTTTGCAAGAATCAACAAATACGGCTTTGTAGAGGCACCATATCGCCGCGTGGACAAAGAAACCGGCAAGGTGCTCGACGAAGTAGAATATATGACTGCTGACCGCGAGGATGAGTTCATCGTCGCACAGGCAAACGAACCGCTGACCGAAGAAGGCACCTTTGCCAACAAGATGGTATCGGTTCGTCACCGCGACATGGTTAAAATCGTAGAGCGTGAACAGGTAGACTACATGGACGTATCTCCAAAGATGGTTGTATCGGTTGCAACTGCGATGATCCCGTTCCTGGAGAACGACGATACCAACCGTGCGCTGATGGGTGCGAACATGCAGCGTCAGGCAGTTCCGCTTCTCAAGACCGAGAACCCAATCGTTGGTACCGGTATGGAGTATAAAGCGGCAGTTGACTCCGGCGTTTGCGTTGTTTCCGACGTCAACGGCGTGGTTGACCGCGTAGACGCGACTAAGGTCGTTGTCAGAACCGATGAGGGAGAGCTGAAAAACTTCCACATCATCAAGTTCATGCGCTCCAACCAGGGCACCTGCTTCAACCAGCGTCCAATCGTCAGCGCAGGCGAACGAGTTACCGTCGGTCAGGTACTGGCAGATGGTCCTGCGACCAGCAACGGCGAGATTTCGCTGGGTAAAAATGCGCTGATCGGCTTTATGACCTGGGAAGGCTACAACTACGAGGACGCGGTTCTGCTCAACGAGAGAATGGTCCGCGACGACGTATATACCTCCATTCATATCGAGGAACACGAAATCGAAGCGCGTGACACCAAGCTCGGACCGGAAGAGATTACCCGCGACATTCCAAACGTGGGCGAGGATGCTCTGAAGGAATTGGACGAGCGTGGCATCATCCGCATCGGTGCAGAGGTACATTCCGGCGACATTCTGGTCGGTAAGGTTACCCCGAAAGGTGAAACCGAGCTGAATGCAGAGGAAAGACTGCTGCGCGCCATCTTCGGTGAAAAGGCAAGAGAGGTCCGCGATACCTCCCTGCGCGTTCCACACGGCGAATACGGCATCATCGTGGATGTCAAGGTGTTCACCAGAGAAAATTCGGATGAGCTTTCTCCGGGTGTCAACATGGTCGTTCGCTGCTATATCGCACAGAAGCGTAAGATCTCCGTCGGAGATAAGATGGCGGGACGTCACGGAAACAAGGGTGTTGTTTCCCGCATCCTGCCGCAGGAAGATATGCCGTTCCTGGAGGACGGACGTCCGCTGGACATCGTGCTCAACCCACTGGGCGTACCTTCCCGTATGAATATCGGTCAGGTTCTGGAGGTCCACCTTGGACGTGCGGCAGCAGAGCTTGGCTGGAAGATCATGACACCGGTATTTGACGGTGCAAACGAAAACGACATCAAGGAATGCCTTGAGATGGCAGGACTGCGCGGCGATGGTAAGACCATCGTTTACGACGGACGTACCGGTGAGCCGTTCGACAACCCGGTTACCGTCGGCTATATGTACTACCTCAAGCTGCATCACCTGGTAGACGATAAGATCCACGCACGTTCCACCGGTCCATACTCTCTGGTTACTCAGCAGCCTCTGGGTGGTAAAGCTCAGTTCGGCGGTCAGCGTTTCGGTGAGATGGAGGTGTGGGCGCTCGAGGCATTCGGAGCTGCCAACATCCTGCAGGAGATCCTGACGATCAAGTCCGACGACGTAATGGGCCGTGCCAAAGCTTACGAAGCGATCGTCAAAGGCGACAACCTGCCGCAAGCCGGTATTCCCGAATCGCTCAACGTGCTGCTGCACGAGCTGCGGGGTCTGGCCATCAGCGTCAAGCTGGACTAAGGTGCTTAGCCGGAAGGCTGCAGCCGGAAGCAGAAACAAAAGCAAAAGGCACGGGGAGCGTTCATCGTCTCCCGAACCGGTTTCCTGCCCCGGAGTCGCACCGCACACGGCTGACGAAGTTTGATGAATAAATAAAAGGAGTAAAAATATGTCATTCAAGAAAGACAACAAGGCACAAAGCGGATTCTCGAAGATTTCGATTGGTCTGGCATCTCCCGAGGAGATTCTGGAAAATTCGAGCGGAGAGGTCCTCAAGCCTGAGACGATAAACTACCGTACGTACAAGCCGGAACGCGACGGCCTCTTTTGCGAGCGCATTTTCGGTCCGGTCAAAGACTACGAATGCCATTGCGGCAAGTACAAGCGTATCCGCTACAAAGGCATCGTCTGCGACCGTTGCGGCGTGGAAGTGACCGAGAAGAAGGTGCGCCGCGAACGTATGGGGCACATTTCGCTGGTCGTTCCGGTAGCGCATATCTGGTATTTCCGTTCGCTGCCCTCGAAAATCGGCTACCTGTTGGGGATCCCGACCAAGAAACTCGAAGCGATCATTTACTACGAACGTTACGTAGTGGTTCAGCCGGGAGCCGCCGCTGTGAACGGCGTGGCCGAACTCGACCTGCTGGCAGAGAAAGAGTACCTCGATATCGTCAATGCTTTGCCCAAAGGCAACCAACAGCTCGACGACTCCGACCCGGACAAGTTCATCGCCATGATGGGCGCCGAAGCGATCTACACGCTGTTGCAGCGCGTGGACCTCGACGAGCTCTCCTATTCGCTGCGCCACAAGGCCAGCACGGAGACCTCGCAGCAGCGCAAGGCCGAAGCACTCAAGCGCCTGCACGTCGTGGAAGCATTCCGCGAATCGCGCGAAGTGAATAAACCCGAGTGGATGATCCTCAAGGTGATCCCCGTGATCCCGCCAGAACTGCGTCCCCTCGTTCCGCTGGACGGCGGCCGTTTCGCCACTTCCGACCTGAACGACCTGTACCGTCGCGTGATTATCCGTAACAACCGCCTGAAACGGTTGATCGAAATCAAAGCACCGGATGTCATCCTGCGCAACGAGAAACGCATGTTGCAGGAAGCCGTGGATTCCCTGTTCGACAACTCGCGCAAAAGCAATGCCGTGAAGACGGAATCGAACCGCCCGCTCAAATCGCTTTCGGATAGTCTGAAGGGTAAACAGGGACGTTTCCGCCAGAACCTGCTCGGTAAACGTGTCGACTATTCGGCCCGTTCGGTAATCGTCGTCGGCCCCGAGCTGAAGATGCACGAGATGGGTATTCCGAAGGACGTGGCGGCCGAATTTTAAAAGCCGTTCGTGATCCGCAAGCTCATCGAGCTGGTGACGCAGTCCCACAACGGCGCGGCGCGGTACAATCTGGCGGTGGCCAACGGCGGCGCTCCAGCGGAGATGGAGATTCTGCAGGGCAAGCTCACCACCGCCCTGCCAAACTACGACCACATCTGGAGCGGCGAGCTGGATGGTACGTTGAGCGTCTACATCGGCGACGGCGTGCTGGGAGCCGCGGTACAGAGACTGGAATAGAGCGTGAAGATAAAGGATCGGAAAC
>OGPW01002434.1_pt1 | contig 10562 bp, 2 predicted proteins | sample 1553061 | NCBI WGS metagenome assembly OGPW01 (sample SAMEA2580292, study PRJEB22360) | human gut metagenome | biome: human gut; feature: human-associated habitat; material: faeces | place: Denmark | collected 2008/2010
TACGCGTATCAAATACTCGTTTATTGTTTATACTTTTAAGTAAGTGATTGTCCCAATAAAAGGAGGTCTTACTATGAAACGTAAAGTAAGAGTTGCCCAGTACGGGTGCGGAAAAATGAGCAAATATCTGATGCAGTATGTACTGGATAAAGGCGCGGAGCTTGTAGCTGCTTTCGATATGAACCCTGAAATTATCGGAAAAGACGTAAGCAGTGTCATTGGATGCGATCCGGTGGGAGTGAAAATTTCCCCGGCGGATGAGGCGGACGCCATTTTGAAGACGACAAAGCCGGATGTGTGTGTGATTGCCACCCGCAGTACAATGGCTGAGCTGAAGGAAGCATTTTCCGTCTGCGCGAAGAACAGCGTCAATGCCATTTCCACCTGTGAAGAGTCCCTTTATCCATGGAATTCTTCTCCTGACATTACAAAGGAACTGGACGCTCTCGCAAAGGAACATGGCTGTACGCTGTGCGGCAGCGGCTATCCGGATCTTTTCTGGGGCACAATGATTACCAATCTGGCGGCTTCTTCCGCTCACATCACAAAGATAAAGGGCAGCAGCAGCTACAACGTGGAAGACTACGGGATCGCGCTGGCTCAAGGCCACGGAGCCGGTCTGACGTTGGATGAATTTGAAAAACAGATTGGCAATTACAACTCCCTGTCTTCGGACGAAATCGGGAGTCTGGTGGAAAAAGGAGAGTACATCCCGTCTTACATGTGGAATCAGAATGGCTGGCTCTGCAGTAAGCTGGGGTTGACCATTACTTCTCAGACGCAGAAATGCGTGCCGCACACTTATGAAAAAGACCTGCATTCTGAAACACTGGGTATGACCATTAAGGCAGGCGATGCTACAGGAATGTCCGCGATTGTAACGACCGAAACTGCCGAAGGCATCACATTGGAAACAGAATGTATCGGAAAAGTATACGCGCCGGAAGAGTTTGATAAAAATGAATGGACTCTTTACGGGGAGCCGGATACGACAGTTATTGTCAACAGACCGGCAACAGTAGAGCTGACATGCGCTACGATTTTAAATCGGCTGCCTCAGTTGATCGACGCTGAGGCGGGCTACATCAGTACGGATAAGCTGCCTTACAGCCAGTACATGATAAAGCCCCTTCACGAATATGTGAAGAGCCTCTGATTTTGTCATCTTCTGACTTACAATATTGCTTATATAGCACAGGGAAGAGCCCCGGTTTGCCAGGCAGGGGCCCTTTTCTTTTTTGTTTTTTGGTTTTTTCACGTTTCCGTCCGGGGCTCTCCTGCGCTCCGTCCGGGGGGTCTCCGTCCAGGGGGGCTCCGTCCGAAACAGGTTAAAAACCGGAGATTTGGTACAAAATTTGTGGGCCAGAGGGGTTGGGAATCGAGGATGTGGGGCGATCCGGGCAGGTTCCCGGGTTACAGGGCGCGGAAACGGGAAAAATTCGTCCCAAATCTTGAAAATCCGTTCAGTTTGGGACGAATGGGGGGCAGACAAGGAAACAGGGCAGATTTTCAATAAAAGAAGAGGCTGTCACAGGAATGTGGCTTGCCCCTTCTTTTAAAAAGATTCTTATGGTATTAACTTATGATTTTTTCAGGACTTTTTCCGCTTTCTGCCGAGAGCCAGAACTCCCATCAGGGTGAGAGCCATCAGCATAGTCAGAATCAACAGGGTCATATTGCTGTTGTCGCCGGTCTGGGTTCCGCTGCCGCCCGGGTTATCCGATGTATTCGGAGCGTTCGGGTTGCCTTTCTTTTCTTTGTCGTAAGAGTTGACGATTGTCACATCGCCTTCGGTATCCTCTGTATCGAGAACTACCTTGCCGCCCTTTACAGACGCTTTGTATTCCAAACCTTTGGCGTCTTTCACCGGAACGCCGTTTTCATCGACTTCGGTGATATAGTATTCCGCGGAATCCGCTTTGTTAAACGGTACTGTGATTTCCACCGTTGTTTCACTCTCGTCATCCAATACCAGCGGTACAATATACTGAGAGCCGTCATCATTTGTCAGCGGATCTTTATAATCCTTGTCGTTGAATATACCCGCGTAATACACGTCTTTTACATTGTAGTCATCGCCCTTCAGCAGTACCTGCTTGGTAATGCGGACGGTTCCTTCATAGTAGTAACCTTCATAGTCCTGAATGTTCCGGATATCCATTCCGGTTACTTCCGGAGTATAGCCATCTACGTATCCTTCTTTGACAGAGTACTGGTAAGCTTTTCCGTCTTCATCGTATTCCGGCAGATTTTCAAAGGTGTAGGTCCAGTTATCCGCCGCGGTTACCGTCTTAATGTACTTGTCACCGTTGGCATCCACATAGTCCTGACCGTTCTGCTGCAGGATTACCTCGATGGAAGCCGGACGCTCGCTTGCGTCTTCATCCTCCCAGGTCTTGGTCCCGCCGATGCTGGCAAGGGTGTTACCAAAGGCATTAGTAATGACTGTCGGATCCTCCTTGTTATCAAGATGCTTGATGTCAAGACTGATTTTTCCTTTTGTCACTGTCGCCTGGTACTTGAAGCTGTTATCAACCGGGGTTCCGTCTTTATCTACTTCCGCTACATAATAGGTAACCGGATGTGTTGTCGGACCTACCGGCATGTTGTCGATGGTCACCGTCTTGGAAGATTCACCGCTGAATTCAATGGCCTTCATCGCTTTGTTTCCTTCATAATCGGTTGCCATGGTCGTCAGCTCTTCATCTTCAAACAAGGCTACATAGAAGGTGTCAGTTACTTTCTGCGGCTGCGGATTTCCTTCCGCGTCATTTACCACAACGTCCTTGCGGATTTCCACCTGACCCAGGCACATGTACTGAGGCGGCGGGGGGTAGTTGGTAATCGTCACTTCTCCGGTTTCGGAGTCTGTCGCGTAAAACGCGGTGTAATCGTCATTGTACGCTCCTTCATGCTCCACCGAGTTGCCCTCCGCATCCAGTTCTTTTACCGTATAGTGAATCAGGTCATCACCATCATACTTCGGCAGGTTCGTCCAGGTGTGGGTCCATCCGCTATCTTTATTTAGTTTAACCGTTTTACCATTTACCGGCTTCGCCTCTCCGTCTCCGATCTTCGCGTAAAGCTGCGCTGTGATGTTCGTCGGTCGCTCAACCGGGTTCTCTAAATCTGCTTCATCATCGCCTTCCCAAAGCTTCGTTACGGTCTGAGAAGTAACCAGCGTGTTGGTGGCAGTGTATCCGTTTTCCTGGTTGCCGCTGTAATCTACAACGTAATCCTTGTTATAATCGCCGCCGTTTTCAACCGCGTCGCCGTCTTGGTTCAGTTCTTTTACGGTATAGTGAATCAGCTTTCCATCTTCATATTTCGGAAGTTCCTTCCATGTATGCTGCCATCCATTACCACTGTTTAACGTAACCTTTCCATTATTTCCTGCTGCCGGCTTCTCTCCCGTCTCTCCGTCCAACGTCTTATAAAGCTGTGTAACGATCTCACCCGGGCGCGTATTTTCCGTATCACTGCCGTCTTTCCAGGTCTTGCTTACGGAAACTTCGGTTTTACCGGTCAGCGTGTTGGTGAGCTCATAATCCGCATTCGCGGTTCCTTCGTTGGAAGCAGCGTAGCGGTCATCGCCACCCGCGGTCGGAATTGTTTCTTTCACGGTGTAAGTGTACACATTGCCATTCTCATCCGCTTTCGGCAGATCCTTATAGGTGTACGTCCACTTGTCTGTGTTCTTGTTTTCCCAAGTCGGAGTCGCCGTTACCGTTTCCGGATCGCCTCCCTCAATCTGACGGGTCAGAGTCAGCTCCAGTTTTTCCGGTCTGGTCTGATACTTGTCGCTGTTGTCCACCCAGGTCTTGGTACCGGTGATGGAAGTCTTTCCTACATTGACAATCTTTGTCGTGTAAGCAGCGGTATCTTTCGCTTCTCCATCATGATTGTGTATATAGAGATCCGCTTTTTCCGCCGGTTCGCCGCCAATATTCAGCTCGCGGGCGTAATAGGTGTATTCAATTTCCTTTCCGTCACCGTCTACATCGTATGTCACCGGGCCATCGAATGTGCCCTTCCATCCATTTCCGGAATTCAGCGCCAGAGTAACCTGTTTACTGTCAGAGCCTTTTACCGCGTCTTTTGTCTCATCCTTCTCGCCTGTCGTGCGGTACAGTCCTACTACCACTTCTTTCTGATCCGCAGTTTCCACGCCGCCCCATACCTTTTCAACATCCAGGGATGTCAGCTGCGTATTGGTGATGTCCAGATCGGTTACCTTATTTGTGTAGCCGTTCGGCAGTACTTCGTCAACGGTGTAGGTAATCCGCTTTCCGTCCTTGTCATACTCATCCAGATTTTCGAATGTATATTTCCAGGATCCTGCCGTGCTGCTGCCCGTAATCTCCTGTCTTTTAACTTCCTTATCGTTCGCGTAAAGGATAACGGTGATCTTTTCCGGACGCTTGTTATCCGCATTACCTCCGTCTCTCCATACTTTTTCGCCGGAGATATCGATCTTATCGGTCAGGGTGTTGGTAAAGTCGGTTCCGTTCTGCGTATCCGCGTATTCGTCGCCGCTTGTCGCCGCGTCCTTCGGTGTCGGAACGGTTTCTGTCACCTTATACGTGTACTTGTTTCCCTTCTCATCCGCTGCCGGCAGATCGGAGTATGTGTACGTCCACTTGTCTGTATCCGTATCTTTCCAGGTCGGTTTCACATTCACAGTTTCCGTCTCGCCGCCCTGAATCTGGCGGGTCAGAGTCAGTTCCAGTCTGTCCGGTCTGTTCTGATACGCGTTTCCGTTGTCCACCCATGTCTTGGTGCCGATAATGGAAGTCTTTCCTACGTTGACAATCTTTGTCGCGTAAGTAGCCGCCTGTTCGTTCTCCGAATCGTAGTCATATACCTTATAAAGGTCTGATTTTTCTACCGGTTCGCCGCCGATGGTCAGTTCACGAGCGTAATAGGTATATTCGATTTCCTTTCCATCACCATCTACATCGTATTTCGCCAGGTCATCGAATGTGCCCTTCCATCCATTTCCGGAATTCAGCGCCAGAGTAATCCGTCAGAGCCTTTTACCGCGTCTTTTGTCTCATCCTTCTCGCCTGTCGTACGGTACAGTCCCACAACGACTTCTTTCTGAGCGTCTGTTTCCACACCGCCCCATACCTTTTCAACATCCAGGGACGTCAGCTGTGTATTGGTGATGGTATTGCCGTTTACCGTCCTACTGTAGCCTTCCGGCAGTACTTCGTCAACGGTGTAGGTAATCCGCTTTCCTTCGGTATCGTATTCATCCAGCCCGCTGAAGGTATACTTCCAGGTTCCGTCTGCCGTAGCGTCGCCGCTGTCAATCGTTTTGGTCTTAAATTCGGTTCCATTCTTGTAAAGTACAACGGTAATTGAGTCCGGACGCTTGCCATCGGCGTCGTTTCCGTCTCTCCATACTTTTTCGCCGGAGATGCTGATTTCACCGGTCAGGGTGTTGGTCAGGTTGTTGCCGCTCTGACTCAGCGTATATCTATCATCGCCGCTTACCGGCTTTGGTACCGATTCTTCAACAGTATAAGTGTACGGTTTGCCATCTCCATCTGTCGCTGGTAGATCTTTGTAAGTGTACGTCCACACGTTGCCGTTTTGCGTCCATTTCGGAGTCGCGTTTACCTTTACCTTTCCGGAGCTTCCTTCTGCCTGACTGTATAATGTTAGAGTCAGCGTATCCGGTCTGGTCTTGTATGCGTTATCGTTATCCTTCCAGGTTTTTGTCCCGGTGATATTAATTTTTACGACATTGACGATTTTCGTTTTTCCATTCTCGTCATGTTCATAGATGCCGCTAATATAGTCCACTCCGCCTGCCGGACTTCCATCGATTGTCAGTTCGCGGGCATAGTAGATATAAAGAGCTCCGCTTGGACTGTACTTCGGAAGATCGCTGAAGCTTCCCTTCCAGGATTTATCTTTCGTCAGGGTGACCGTTTTCTGATTCCCGTTAGAATCCTTTACTTTATAGGAATCTCCCGTACCTTTATCTTTTTCATCCGTTGTGCGGTACAATCCTACTACAATCTCTTTACCTTTTACAGTGCCGCCCCATACTTTCTCTACGGAATAGCTGACCGCCTCTACGTTTTTGTAGATATAGGACGGGTAGTTTCCTACTTTTCCAATCTCCGCGTCTTCCTGAACGTATCCGCTCGGTACAGTTTCAATCACTCTGTACTGTGTCTTTCCGTCTTTCAGTTCGCTTCCCGGCATTACTTCCGGCAGATCGTTCCATACCGCCTTCCAGGATTCGTATTCGTGGAACGGTACATACTGGGATGAAGTTGGATCCATCACTGCTGCGGACGCCGGGGTTCCGTCTACCGTCACCGGACTGCTGACCGTTTTCCAGCCAGAAGCGGTCTTATACTGCGCGGTAAGTTTGACGGGTGTAGTCTTTCCCGCATTCAGGGTTCCCGGATTCCACTGCTTTTCGCCGTAGACCTTTGTCGAATTCAGTGTATTCGTAGCCGTCGTTTTCTTATCTGTCGCGGACTTCGGGTCATCATAGGTCACAGTATACGTCTTATTATAGGTATCCTCATTCTTAAGCGCTGTCTGATCCTGATCGGTATTCAGTTCTCTTGCCCGATAAGTATAAGCCTTCCCATTCAGATCCGTCTTCGGCAAGCCTTCAATGGTCGCCTCAACACTTGCATTACTGTTGGTTCCATACAGGGTGACGGTCAGATCCCTTTTCGCTGATTCACCTGCTGCCTGTACCTTTACATTTTCCCAGCTATTTCCATCGGTTGATTTCTGGATTACAAAAGTCGTTTCCCAGTCATAGCCACCGCGTCCGGTGTCCGGACGAGTATTGTACAAGTTGTTATTGTCGCCTTCCCATACTTTCTCAACCGTAATATCCGTAGTCGGCAGACGGTTGGTATGGGTTGTTGTATTGTCACTGACAGCGTCGGCTGTGCCCCATTCGAAGATTCCGTTCCCATAAGAATACTTATAGGTCGTCTTTCCCCTGTCATCCGTAACCGTAATGTCCTGTGTTGCCTTCGGATCACTGTTTCCGTACTGAATGGACACTTCCACTACGCGGTAGTCAACTTCTCGTTCTTTATCCTCCTTATCCTTGATCCAGCCGGGAAGATTGCTGAAATATCCAGTCTTCCACGCGTCCGCGTTATTAATTCTTCCCTTCTTTATTGCCTCAAAGCTATAATTCGCAAATGCCGCTTTATATGCGTCATCTGTCAGGTTTGTTTCAAAATAGGCTTTCGCATCCTGCCAGTCAGCCGCTTCGCCTTCTTTCGGTTTATCCGCCGCCTGCAGCTTGAAAGTTACTGCAAGCTCCGTGTCCAGATAATCATCTGTAACCGGATTTCCATCGGAATCCACCCACTTCTTTGTAAATGGCTCGGAAGTCTTAATGCTGTTGGTCAGATCCGCCATATTTATAGTATTCTTTCCATCGTTTGAACCGCTGACAGTTCCATTGGACGGAGTTACATTATACTTTGGAACATCCGCTTCTTTCACCTGATATTTCCACGGCATACCGTTCGGCGCGTATTTTTCAAGCTCGTCATTGCCGACTCCCTTGATGGAATATGTCCATGTGTTATCTTTCTTTACCCAGTCAATCTTATAGTCCGTATCCTGTGTCAGGGTCTGGCTCATTTCGTTGCTTTGCCCCGGCTGATGAGCCGCGGATCGGCTTACGGTCAGTTCAATGTTCTCCGGACGGAATTTGAAGGCATTGCTATAATCATTCCATTCCTTATTTCCTTTTAGAGTCACCTGCTCCGTTTTACCCTGCTGGTTTTTAAAGGTCGCCTGAATCTGGGAATCCGTTTTCGGCTGCAGTCCTTCGACTTTCACGCCTTCCACATTGCACTCTTTCACATTCAGATCACCTTTTCCTGCCCAAGTATCATATCCGTTCAGGTTTGTCTTCACTTCCTCAACCGTGTAGATATAAGGAGAACCATTCGGTGCATAAATATCCAGGTTTTCGAAGCTATGCGTCCACTCTACGAGACCTTCCTTCTGCTTCTCCTCGCTCAGCTTTTTATATGCGTCTTGAACAGCTGCGGATGACCACGTTACCGTCTTCACGGTTTCCGCAGTGGAAGTTTCTCCTGCGTTTGTCGTATACGTCCGAGTCAGCTTAAACTCCACTGCCGGATAAGCTTCCGGCTCGTTCCCCTCCATCGGCAGATAGAGGAATTTCTTGATTTTCAGCTCACCTGTCGGAGGTTTATAAGCATTCGACATGCGGTAGGTATTGGTGGAACCCTGGAAAATATTCTCCCATTTTCCTTGATACCAACCGTCATCTGGCTCAAAGGTTACCTCTTCCTTTAATTCATACTGATATAGCTTGCCGTTCGCGTCATATTTCGGAAGCAACGGAGCCTTCCCGTCTTTATTTACAATCTTCCCTTCATCATTGATATAATTATCACGTTCTTGCAGAATCTCAAAGATGTAAGAGCCATTCTGATTCAGATCTGCCCACTGATCTTTCTCCACTTTCAATGTTGCAACTGGTTCATCTCCCTTGTCATCCCGCATTACATAGAATGTAACTGCCGGCAGATCCAGTTCCTTATAGCCATTCGGCAGGGAAGACCATACCTTCTGTCCTTTGATTGTAATTTCATTCTTAATGATGTTCGTAAATGTGCCTTCTTCTTTCAGCGCGTAGTGATCCTTTGCGGCGCCTTCCTGGTCTTTCACATTCACTACATCCTCATCTCTAGTCGCCTTGTCTGTAGGTTTGAATTCTGTTCCAATTTTCTCTAAGCCATTATCTCCATCTACCGCGTACTCTACATTCTGGTAGTCAAAGTCCGCGGCGTTGACTACAGTATGTTCAGTTGCGTAATAGAAAATTTCATATCCATTTTCATCGTATTTCGGGACGCTTTCCAGTTCAGCGGTCCAGTAGTTTATCTTATCCGTTTCATCATTTTTGGTCCATTTGTAATCTTTCTGGAACAGCGTTGTGGTGCCGTCATGTTTTACCTGGTAAATATTCAGATAGATATCCGGACGCTGTCCGCCTGTATAAGTGTAATCGTCCCTCCATTGTTTGTGCCAATGAATATCCTTAGAACCCTGCAGGCTGTTGGTTACAGTAATCGCCTGCTGGTCCTCATCATGCTTATCTCCTACATGATAGGCTGTCTGCGTATAGCTGTTCTGATATTCGGAAAGTGCTTCCGAAGCATTCGGATATTCCTTGCTGCCTTTTTTTACGTCTGACCAAGAAAGAATTTTTCCTTCTGTATCCACAAACACTTCTTTTACGTCGTAATTTACAACCTTGCCCTCCTGATCATATTTAGGAAGGTTGTAGAAATAAATTTTCGCGTCATTTCCAAACGGAACACTTTGCAGGGAAGATGCATTCTCCCCGCTATTATCCTTGATTGCTACCGGATGTCCGTTCTTGGCAACCGAAATCGTATCCGGTTTATTCAACCCGTTATTTGTGATCTGATATCCATCCCCATTTGAATGGTCAGCGAACTGAAGCTGGACAGCTAAAGTAAGCCCATCCGCCTTTAGTGCATCCTTCAATACATCGCGCTTTGCTCCGTTTCCGTCTTTCCAGTCTTTTGTTACGGTCAGATCCACATTTCCGAGTCTGCGGTTGTTCACCGTGTAGACCGTTTCACGTCCCAGCGTTTTCTTAAAATAGGTCGCTTCGTATTTATGATTCTCTGTATCATACTGGATTGCGGTATATCCTTCCTTGTCATATTCAACCGGAGCCTGCGGAACATCCGGATTTTCTTCTGACAACGGAACATTCGCATTTCCGACTTTTGTCTCCAGAATATAGACATTGTCCGGCTCTATCTCACCAATTCCAACCCAGTCAAACCAAACATTTCCTTCATTCAGTTCTGTTTCCGCGATTTTCTTATTGGCTGCATAGGTTCTGTCGCCTATGGTAACTTCCTCTTTCACATATACGCCGATTGTTACCGGCTGTCTGTGGATAATATCACTGTCATCCGTCCACTCTTTGCTCACCAGAATACGATTTCCCTTTCCCGGCGCGTTTGTAACTGTGGTTTTGTAGAACTTGCCCTTTCCGTCTTTCCCTCTTATGGTTTCATAGGTAGGTACAAAATTTGTATTATTTTTGGTTTCCAGCAGCAGATATTCGTACTGATGTCCTTCCTTGTCATATTCATTCAGCGGGTTTACGGTAGCAAACCATGGGGATGTTTCCTGTACCGTAAGATCGATTCCCAGGTCTTTATCTACAACCGTAATCGGCTCCTCATCAGCCACGCCATCCAGCGTTACCTCCACTATCGGCTGAGCGGTTACCTCTCCATTCAGAGAACGGTAGATTCCAAAGGTGACTTCCGCCCCCTCCGGAGCATCGGTTTCTTCTCCGTCCGCGTTTTTCCAGATTTTTTTAACATCGTAACGAACCGTATTCGCGATTGTATTGGTAATAACAGTATTCGTTCCTTCTGTTTTGGAATCGGAGCGATATCTCACGTCCTCACCGTTCTGTTTCAGGGTAAAATACTGTTCACCGTCTTCGCCCGCTTTATCCTCCAGAAGGTTTTTGG
>OGPW01002448.1_pt1 | contig 10535 bp, 8 predicted proteins | sample 1553061 | NCBI WGS metagenome assembly OGPW01 (sample SAMEA2580292, study PRJEB22360) | human gut metagenome | biome: human gut; feature: human-associated habitat; material: faeces | place: Denmark | collected 2008/2010
CGTCTTTGCGGATATTGCCGGGATTGTTGTTGCGAATGCCTCTTGCGTTACTCATAGTCTCGGTGGTTGTCTTTGTAGGCATGTCTGAACCGTGCATTTGTCATGTTCGGCAATCATACGCGCCTCTCGTTCGTTAAGTAATTCTATCTTCATTGCGGAAATCTTCTTGCTTAAATCGATCCATTTTTCTCTCTCGGAGTCAGCGATGCCCTGAAGTTCGACAATTTGTTTGTACGCATTGTCGAGCATTTGATCTTGCATCTTATCATGTTTTTCATCCAAGTCGAGTTCTATACTCTCTGCTTCCGCTTTTCGCTTTCGCCGTTCGTAACGGTAATAAATAAATTGAACACCCCAGCCGGTACCGAATACCGTGGCCAAGATTGCCAATAATGTCTCCATGGTTTCAAATATTGTCCCGGCTGGGAAAATTGCCGGAAAGTTATCCGATCATCATGATGGCCCACATAACCAATGCCCCGGCCATCACGGGTACAAAGTCTTTCCAGAACTTCGGTTCAACGTAGTTAGCGTTTTTGTCCTTGTACTCCTTACCGGAGGTTTGTTTGATCCCGGCCCAAGCAATCGCCACGATCAGCGCAGGAAAGAACGAGAACGCGCCCATGTTCAGGATTACTCCACAGATTGCAGTCACCACCATCCCGATGATGATCTGCCAAAGGTTTGATTTTGTCATTGCAGTTTGGTTTTAGAGATTACTTTTTCGTTTTGGCCGCCGGTTTCTCCGGAGCTTCCGGCTCGGGCTGCTTCACCAGCTCATCGAGCATCATGCGCTCCGAAGTGGTGAGTTTGTTTTCCTCCCAGAGCGCATCGGCCCCGGCCTCCGAAAGAAACGGCTTGAGTTCGACATCCGACGTGTCCACCTTGTTCATATCGTCGAGGAATGAAGCGACAGCCGTCTTGTCGTTACCTTCGGCAATCCTTCCGGTGTTCGGGTCGATCTCGATTCCGTACTTCTTCATCGCCGTGCGCATCTTCTCGTCGCGCATTTCGAGGTTGTATTTGGCAACCTTCATCACCTCGAGCAACCCTTTGCGCTCATCGTGAGAAATGCTGCCGGAACTGATTTTGCCCAAAAGCTGGGTCAGTGCTACAAGTTCGATCTTTTTCATTGCTGATTAATTTTTGGTTGCAGGATTGAAGTTGTCAGCGGCATACGTCCGTTTACAGGCCACGTGATCCCATTCGGTAGTTTTGACGTTGTCAAACACCTTAACGCCCCCTGCGACACTCAACTCGCCATTGATTCGCAAGTTGGCCCCTGTTGCCAATGCGCGCTGTACACGTTTGAGGAACCGCGCGTCTCTTTTCTGTCGGAAGTAATTGATAATCTTTTTCATCTTTTTGAGTTTTTAGGGTTACGCTTCGATTACTGATTCAGGCTGTTCGGTCATCGTCAGCGCGATGGCGTCCATCTTCTGCATGAACGGAGTGAGGATCGCCTGCGCCTGCGAGAAGTACTCCACATCCGCGCTGATCTGCATCTTGCCGTCCGCGTACTGGTTGAACGACGCTTTGACTTCTCCGTTCTCGGTGATCTGGCCGCCCGTGTAGGAAGCGACCACGGCATTGGTCATCGTTACCTCCGCCGAAACTTCGGCCGAACCTACGCTTGCCTTGATAAGCCGCTGAATCGTTTGTGCGGTGATCTTGTTCTCGTTGATAATTGCATTTACTGTTGACATAATTGAAAGATTTTATTGATTGATAACAAATTAGATGTTCCTTGCCTGTATCTGGAAGGTTCCGGTCTGGTCGAGCAGTTCGCCGAATCCGAGTTTGATGTATGAGTTCACAACGCCGGTCGGATAATTGTCCAACTGAAAGTCCCCGTTATGCCATGCGAATTGCTCGATTTCCAGCACATAGTCCCGGCTTTCCCCGGCAGCCAAAACAATCATCGAAACCCTGTTTCCCGTTGTGGCATCCAATACGAGGGGCGTCCCTTTTTCGACCGTCCCCCAGAATGATACCACTTCCACTTCTTGCAGCGTGGTGTATCTTACTTCGTGTTCTGCAATATTGGTGATCGTCACCTTGACATACGCATACTGAGTACCGTGGAACAGCAACGGAGAGGATGTAAAGTTGCTGAACGGATAGAAAGTGTATTTTGCGCCGTCGGTGTTTATCCCGGTCATCTTGGCCGAAATCAGGATCGAGTTGAAGATATTGAGCGGAACCGGATTTATGAACGTGCTGTTGTGATACACTACCAGCGGATCGACTTCCAGATCGCTGATGTTCCATTCGTCCTGATTCGTCCATGTGGACTTCTTTTTGCTCAGCACGAAAAGCATGTATTTGTGGTGCGTTCCTGCTCCGATTTCGAAGAAGTCCACGGTAATACTATTGCCGCCCTCGCCGATGGTCTTGTCGCAAGTGATTAGTTTCCCCTCGGTAGCGGTCAATGAGGTAAGCAAGGCAAAACCCCAGTAATAGTATTGAATCCCTTTCATGTTCAGCGCCGAAACATTCGTCTTGCTGCTTGCTGGGATCTGCTCGAAGGTGAACGTGCGGGAGGTATAACCCGTATCGGACATATTGACGCTGACGGTTCCCGTACAACCCGAACTGAGGCAGGGCCGCGCGGTGTGCTCGTAACCGCCGAAATCGGTCAGTCTGTACGGACTGAGCCGTCCGCCGACGGGTTTGTCCCGCGTCCAGTTCAAAGCCGTATCCACGGGCAAAGTGAGTTCCGGGATGTTGATCCCGAAATTCTGCTTGATGTTGGCCGGCCAGTCCGTATTCGGATCGGTAGACTGAGCCTGCGAATCGATGGGTTTGTAGTAGGAGAACATGTTTACCTTATCCTCCAGGCAAAGCCCTCCTACGTTTGTTTTCGACGATCCGAGCGTGCGGCGCACGAGGTCGATTGAAATATTCGTTTTTCCGAGTGCCATAGTTTTATTGATATGCTGTTACGCCGCCTGTAGCGACAAGGTTTCCGTTCACGCGCAGCGCGCCGTTGTATACGTCGATAGTTATTCCGCCGATTACGAGCTTGGTGGCCGTCAATGTATTTGCAGTCCAATTCGTATCACTCCTGTTGGCGTTATGCTCTCCAAAAAGGGCCACCCATGAATAGGCGGTGCCACTCACGCGCCTACGAGTATAAATATCGTCGCTATAAAATGGGAGGGCCAGCGTGCGATTGTAATAAGTGTCACCGTTGCCGTGGTTGAACTTTAAGATGTGATACCAATTACTGTTCGGCAGGTCTCCGGCGTCATTTTGGGATAGCGTTTGCATAAATTGCAGACAATTACTTTCGCCCGCGCTATTATTGATTGCCAAACCATAGCAACGGGTGGCCGTACCGGACAAAGCACCCACAAAGGTCGGTGCAGTGACAGTGCCGGCAGCGGTAATGTTCTTCGCGGCCCAGTCAACGGTCGAAATGTTAGAATTGCTGGAATCGTAAATAATAGTATTTTGTCCTCCTCGCCAATGCTGTAGATCTGAATCGTTAGATACGATCCGGGTGGCATGCCCGGCATCCCCGAACTCAGATAAGCCGTTACGTAAACCGATAAGGTTGCCCCCGCTCTGGTTGGTAATCATAACTTCGTTGGCCAGCGCAACATTACCCGTAATGGTTTTGCCACCTGACAACGGCAGGTAATTCTCCGGATTGAAGTTTGCCGAAGTCCATATTTCAGCCCACGCCGTTTTTGCAGTCGGTGATGTACCGCCCCCTCGAACAAACCAGCGGTTAGAATAAAAAGAACCGTATATTTGGTTGGCGGAGTTATAGGCTGCTGTGCCATAAAATAGCGTACCGGCCTGTTGTATTGGATAGTGTCTTTCAGCAGTAGCGGTGACATTTGCCGAGCATGTCATTATTCCTTTTCCGTTGACGGTGTCGAGATCGACTGCCGATGATTGATCGGTACGCGCGAAAGACGAGGCATGCAAATTGTCCACCGTGTCGGCATTGCCTCCGTTAGCAGGAAGGGACGTAGGCCGGTCGGTAATATCAGCCCACAGGTGCGTGTGCACTTTGTCCGCATAAGTATTCGCCAGCTTGCCCGTCAAATAGGTTTTGTCGATGGCTCCGAGAAATGAAGTTGAGATCGTGAACGGATAACCGTCCGGGGTGATCGCGCCGGTAAGGGCCTGTTTGAGCAGGTCGTAATCCAATCCGCCGCCTCCACCACCCGAAGATGGGCCGGTAGCATAAGCTGAAATGCCGTCGATGCCGAGAATGGCCCGTTTTACTTTCAGTACTGGAATGTTGTTTTCCGTGGTCACCTCGAAAATAGCATCCCAAACGGACTTATCCAGCTTGGACGAGGGATTGAAATTACCGGAGTGGTACATTTTAACAGAGTCGCCCCACACACCGTTAAACATATTTCGAATCCGGATGTCGTTGAAGTTGTTTCCCGTAAAGAATTCAATCATGTAGTCCTTCTTACCCCATTTGAGGAAAGGCCCGCTAAAGGATGATCCTGTTTCCGTGATGGTATAACCATTGCCCACGACATTATCACTGTCGTTAACATTCTCGAGGTTGTTAAATTTGCTGTCCGGATTGAAGTTGCCGGAATGGTATATTATTCCGTCGTTGGTGCCATTGTACCTCCATTTCAGATCGTTGCCATGCCGAAAAAGCAGCCTCTCTGAATTATCCGCTGTTGCGCGAAAAGTTAACTGAGGGTATGCACCGCTATTCGCCAGGATGAACGAGCCGATAGTGATTACATTACCGGTTAGGGTGCCTCCGCTCAAAGCCAGCGCCCCGACTTCGGCGGCGGTATAGGTCGGCTTCGAGGCCGCTTTTGCCCACGGGTATACGTCAGAGGCCGGAAGAGATGTAGGTGCACCGGACACGTCCGCCCACCGGGTCGGGTAATACTCCGGTTTCCCGGTGATCTGATCCCACGACGATGCCCCGGCGATGGACGAGACCGGCACGTTTACAAAATGCGTCCCGTTGTACTTGAGAATGTCCCCGGAGGCAAGATTAGTCACTGCTACGTCCACCAGATCGACCAACGCACCGGAAAACCCGCCGGAGAGGGAACCGTCCGCATAGGCTGTGATTCCTTTGAGCCCGAGAATATCGTACTTGACTTTCAGCGCCGGTGTGCCGTCCACCGTGACCACTTCGAATACGGCATCCCATGTTGGCTTAGGCAGATAGTTGCCCGTTACAACGTCATCGGTAAACTGCGATAGCTTCGTAGGCCGACCTGTCACACTCGTCCATGTTGTAGGATATACGGTCGGTTTATCCGCGATATTCGCCCAACTCGTCGGGTAAACCGTAGGCTTACCGGAAAGGTTGGCCCAGGTCAGATAACTTGAAATATCGCTTGCCTTGAGGTAGCTGTTTGCGGTCAGGTATTGTGCAAGGGCCGCAGTATCGAGACCGACCAGATCGGCGAGCGGCTTTGCAGACCAATGTGTAGCCCCGGCCAGTTGTACCATCACCCGGTCGGCGGTAGGCACAGCGTCGGCCCACTGCCCGACGTTGACCAACTCTCCGAGGGAACCGGATGCACCGCCGCCGGAGGTGGAACCCAGGCCGTAAGCGCTGATGCCTTTGAGGCTCACGACATCATATGGGGAACGCACAAACCATACATCCGGATTGGTTTTATTTGGCGTGGTGTCTTTAGACTGATCCAATATCCACATATTAGCAAGTTTCGCAAGACCTTCGGTTATTTGGTTTTGCGTTCTTGCATATAGATTTTGAACCGTCTGAGCTACATTGTTGTACGCCTGAATGATCTCAATTGTACTCGAAGCATTTACGACCTCTGTTTCTACGCTGGATATTTTACCTTGCGGGACGCTTTCTCCGACACTAATATCCACTTTGGATGGATATTCCAAAGGGTATTCAATTGATAAAATCCGAGATTGCAATATTCCTGTTCCGTGATTGAGAGTAATCTTCCGACCGACATTGACCGATGTATTATTTTCAGCAAATGTAACGGGATTGGATTTGAAACTATAGGTATTGTTGTCGCTCAGTAGCTTCTTCTCGATGTAATCATCCAACGCCGCTTCCAACCTGTTTTCAGCTGAAGTCACATATTCGTCCGGCATTACGATATTGAACAGAACGACTACATCATTGTCTTGTGGCAATAATGTTTCATTCGGAAGCTTAATCGCGCCGTCTTGGTTGACAATTATTTCATATTCTGAGGTGTCTTTGTGATATGCCAGCTCGAACTCCCGTCCTTGTAGGTGGCCTGTTAAGAAGTGGACTTTAAGCTCAAGTCCCTTAATGCGAAGATTGTCCGTGAATGTAATTCCTGCTATTTTGAAGAAATATACGGGCATTGAAGCATAAATCGGATTTCCGTTCTCGTCCTTTCCAACCTCTGTAGTCGAGTCAACGCTAACTTTCACTCTCACATCCGAAATCGCAAAATCAGAAGAGGGGTATATATCATCGAATATCACGGTTTTTTCGATGATTTCCTCCGGGGACAAATTCGGTTTGATATCTTTATATCCGTTCGGGTATTTACCTGCCGGAAGTGTTAGCCGCTTTTCAACCAAAGCATTCGTTGTGCCGCTGTTTTGATAATCCTGAGTAATGTTTCGCGTCGATCCGAAAGCATAGATGCGTGTTGCATATTCAGATGAACGTTGCACACTCGGAACACCTATATTTTGGCCATAGGTCAAAGCCAACGCATCGCCATGCTCGCAGCGGGATAAATGTATCACAGTACCTTCAATCCACCATTCCGTCTCAAAAGCATCGGCAACCATCGACAAAGCTTCAAGGACAGTCGTATTGTTGAATTGCAGGTCTTTTGTAGCTGTCAGGCTGGAATCGTAAGAAAAAGTGTAAGTTTTCCCCGTTGCCCGTGAAATGTTCTCCACGATCATTTGCAAAAACAAGTCAGGAGTAGCCGTCATTGACCAACTTGTCTCGTTTTTCTGGGAGAATTCGTTGATGTAAAAATAGGTAATACCTTCCCATCGCATCCAATCGGCTTTGAATTGGATGCTGTATTTATACCCGCCGTCTATGATATCCGGGGTAACGGGATTGGTGACGGTATACCTGCTCCCGTTGTACTCCACATAGGCTCCAATAGGAATATCTATCGCCGTGACCTCATTAAACACCAATTCGATGTATTCAGAGGACATCAATTCATGATGAAATACCGCATCTTTGGTTACAGGAGCGGCATACAATAAGGAACCGTCTATGTTCTTAATATTGATCATTACAGGTTGCTTCTGTTGGTCGGATTAGGTTCTCTGAATTTTACTGCGATTTCACAGGCATGAAGCCGATAGTTGCCGAATTTGGTTACACTCGAATACAACAATCGGAATGTTTGATTTAAATCTTCAACAAACAGCGAAACTTGTCCGGTGTATAACTCGGAGAGAAAAGCATTATACCGGGATATATATTCGGCCTGACTGCTGCCAGTAATGATAAAATTCAGTGTTACCTCCTTTTCATCCTGCCTGGGATTGCTAATAAGAACGTCAGTCCCATCTTTCGATCTGTCCTTATTCTCCAGGAAAGACTTTAAGGGGGCAGGTGTCATCAATTCCGCGTAAGCTCCACTCAACATTGTAGCCCCGAATTGAGAAAGGGGTTTACCGTTAATTGTGTCCATCCTACAATTTTTCGTTCATAATTTTTACCATCCTGCCGAGCTTATCGTCCATTTCTTCGAGGTGGGAAGTGTGGCCTTTAATGATTGCAACATTTCCATTGAGTTGAATAGCTATGTCTCGGATGTTGGTCATTTCGTTTAATTTTTGGCCGTTCTGTGCAAGGATCAATCTGACATCGTCTCGAATATTGGCCGTGTACTCCTGTATTGCTGTAAACCTTCCGTTAAGTTCCTTTCCTGTGTCTTGAGACAAGGTTTGGAATTCGCCGGAAGAGGCTTCTTGTGAGGATAATTCTTTATTACTTGTTAGGTATTTATTAGCCCAAGAATATTTATTGTCTAATTGGTTACCGATATTATCAATCATTTGATTTATAATATCTTCTTCAGATGGAGATATAATCTTGTCAGACCAGAATTCTTCCAGTTTATCTCGAATATTCTGCATGGGTGTTGAAATATCCATTTTCATAGCCTCGACGATCATTTGTTTAATCATGTTTTTCACAAAATCCTTCGAGGCTGCGGCCCGGTCTTCACCAGACGCCCATGCTTCAGCGTAAGCATCCGCAAAATCACTGATTGCCGATTGAATATCTGAGCCAAATATTACATCTTGAGCTTTTGCAATATTGTCTTCTATGGTATTATTTATTTCTTCAATCTGTTCCTGCCATTCTTTAATTCGGTCATAGTCAGTTCTTTTTTTGCTTTGTTCTTCGCGGATTTGTTGTTGAATAAGTATTTTTTTCTGCTGGAGCATCTTATTCTGATCCTCGATCAACTCTTTTGCATCATTTGAATATGCTTTATCAATAGCTCTGTCTAGTTTTTCATATGATTTCTCAAGAGCATCTACTTGATCTTGTAGTCTTGCGATACGTTTTTCGGCACGCCTGTCCTTGCCGTTAAATATGCCACCAATCAGAGAGGAGATGCCTCCAATGATCCCGGTAACAATAGAAAAAGGCCTGGTTACATCAATAGATGCTATCGAATTGAAGGCGTTCACAACTCCATCTAGTTCAGCACTCTCGATCCCGAACTGTCCGAGAAGATCGGAGGTCGCACTAAGAGTTTGTCCCATTTCTCCAACTGTGGCGGCAACGCTTTGCCACGCTTCTTGTCTAAGTTTTATCGCCCGTAGATCATCCCCCTTTGCTAAGGAATCTTTATATGCCTTAAAATTTGCGCTAATAGCTGCAAATGGATTCTTTTGAATTACTTTTTCTGAAGCCTCATCCAATTGATCCGTCACTGACTTGAGGTTGATTGGATCTAGGTTAGCATTCTTAAGTTGTTCATTAATGTTATCTATAATCCGAAGAATTTCTCGGCTTGAAAGTGCATCGAGATTTTGAAATAGGTTGATCCAGTCGTCGGTTTTCATTAACTCGTCGGCTTTTACTTGTCCTATATCCTGTTGTTCCTGTTTGTCGATTTGAGGGATCAGGTCGGTGCGATTGTTTTCGGTCGCTTTTGCACGGGCTGCAGCCGCCTCTTTCTGAATCTTGGTAATCTTATCCTCGGCAGAGCCATATTTGTTGATCACGGCTTTTAAATTGTCGGCAATTTCGTTTTGATCTATCATGCCGAACCATTCTTTAGCTTTCTCCTGAGAAATACTTCCACCGTCAATAAGACGGGTTACTGTATCCCGTAATTCCTGGTATTTTTCCTTGATTCCTCTGGATTCTCGATCAATTTCAGACAGACTGCTATCGGTGATTTGTTTGTAGACATCATCGAGTTGTTTGGCATACTTTAATTCAACAGCAATGCGCTGGTTATTCGTTGCGTTATTTGTATTTTTGAGCTGTTCTGTAAAACGTTTTTCCTGCTCTTCAGAAAGCGGCTTGCCTCCATTCTTAGCAATCAAGTCCCGTCGGGATTTTTCGATTTGTTGGACGGCTTTTTCGTTGTTCAATTCGATCTGCTGCAATTCCTTTTCCTTTCCCTCTGCAAGAATATCAATACGGGATTGTTGCAAGGCCAGATCATTGGCAAGGATAGCGTCGGAAAGTTCTTTCTGTGATTTTGTGGTTGCTTTTATGGTTTTATCATCAACCCCTGCAAGCTTTTTAGCTTCATCTAAAGCTTTTTTTGCGTTATCAACCGCATTCTGCTTTTCCTTAACAACAGATATATCACTTCCGTCTCGACGAGCCTTATCTAAAGCTGTCTTTGCATCAGAATATGCCTTTTGGGCATCCTTGAGATTTTCCGTTACGTTGATAATTGTTTTACCTGTGGAGTCTTCGACAGCTAGACTGCTTGCAACAATTTCATCATTTAGTTCCCTGATTATGGGAGCGGTCTTCAGATACGCATCCATGCGGATCTTCTTCTTCTCCTCAGGCGTATACTCCCTGCGCGTAGTATGAACGTTCGACGGGCCTCCATATATACCTGCCGAGGTGGTACCCGTTCCCGCACTGATAATTTTCTCGGCCTCATTCATATCCTTGCGCTGCTGTCGGTAGGCTTCCTCCAACTCTTCGCGGGCTGCCCGGAGCTTTACAGACTTCTCAAACTCCTTTATATAGTTTTTGAGTGCCTCTGTATTGTTATTTATCAATCGTCCCTCCGAGGTTAATTCTGCATGATAACCGGGAACTATTTCCTTTAGTTCATCCAGTGCTTTCTTTCTCTCGGAATAGGCTGCATTAGAATTGTTTACAATATCTTGTAAAGCTTTAATTTTGGCGGTTTCGACATCCACTTCGTCTGAGGCCTTCTTGTTTGCACGCGCCAATCCGAGCGTATTTTCCGCCGCTTCGTTTGCGCCCTTCGCATACCTGTAGATGGCAGTTCCCAATCCTATCAACAGGCTTAAAGCCAGCATAAGGGGATTGGACTTCATCGCTAAGTTGAGCGCAGCCTGTGCATCGGCAGCCG
>OGPW01002457.1_pt1 | contig 10509 bp, 8 predicted proteins | sample 1553061 | NCBI WGS metagenome assembly OGPW01 (sample SAMEA2580292, study PRJEB22360) | human gut metagenome | biome: human gut; feature: human-associated habitat; material: faeces | place: Denmark | collected 2008/2010
AATATGCCCTTATAGGGCTTTCTCAAACCACCCGTTTAACGGGTGGTTTTGATTAATACGGGAAATATTCCCGGCACTTATTTCTGATAACCGTTGGGATTGTTTTTCTGCCAGTTCCAGGTGTCACGGCACATATCCGCCAGAGACTTTTCTGTTTTCCAGCCCAGCACACGCAGTGCCTTGTCTGCGTTGGCGTAGCTCTCCGGCAGGTCGCCGGCTCTTCTCGGACCGTAAACATGGGGAACAGGCACATTGTTGACCTTTTCGAAGGTTTCAACGATTTCGGTCACGCTGTAAGGCGTGCCGGTTCCCAGGTTGAAGACCTCCACACAGTCATGCGCCAGGATGTACTCGATGGCTTTGACGTGACCCTTTGCCAGATCGACAACATGGATGTAGTCCCGGCGGCAGGTTCCGTCCGGCGTGTCGTAATCCTGTCCGAAGATCGTCAGCTTGTCCCGTCTGCCCACTGCGACCTGTGCCACATACGGCATCAGATTGTTCGGGATGCCCTGGGGATCTTCGCCGATCTTTCCGGATTCATGCGCACCGATGGGGTTGAAATAGCGGAGCAGGATCACGGAGAGCGCCTCATTTGCCTTGGCAGCATCCTCCAGGATCTGTTCCATCATGACCTTTGTCCAGCCGTAAGGGTTGGTACAGGTGCCACGCTTCATTTCCTCGGTGTAGGGAACCGGGTTTTCTTCTCCGTAAACCGTTGCGCTGGAAGAGAAGATGATGTTGTTCACCTGGTATTTCTGCATACATTCCAGGAGAGACAGCGTGGTGTCGATGTTGTTGCGGTAATAGAGGAGCGGTTTCTGTACCGATTCGCCCACTGCCTTCAGACCGGCAAAATGGATGACAGCATCGATGTGGTTTTCCTGGAAAACCGTTTCCAGCTTTTTGCTGTCCTTGATATCGACTTCATACAGCTTTACAGATTTTCCGGTGATCTCCTCCACACGCTTTACTGCCTCCGGGCAGCTGTTGGAATAGTTGTCGGCAACGACAACCTGGAAACCGGCATTCAGAAGTTCAACCGCAGTGTGACTGCCGATGTATCCGGCGCCGCCTGCAAGCAAGATCGTTTTCATGGGGTTGCTCCTTTCCTATTGTCAAAAATACGGTGTATCCCTTGTGTACATTTTTAGTATACACCATTTTCAAAAAAAAGTCAATGTCAAAAATGATGCAAGATATGGGGATGAAAACCGTTTTTTTGATTCATTTTGTCATGCGGGACCAGTTGTTCACTCTGATTTTTCCCGCATCAGTGCGATCTCTGCCGCATAACCTGCGTCCTCATTCGGTGTTTCCAGAATAAAGGGAAGGTGTTTCAGTGCAGGATGATTGACCACACGCACCAGTGCGTCCAGCCCGATGCAGCCCTGTCCCAGCTTCTGGTGGCGGTCTTTGTGCGCACCGCAGGGGTTCATGCTGTCGTTGAGGTGTACAGCATACAGGCGGTGCAGTCCGATCACCTTGTCAAACTGGGTCAGCACACCGTCCAGGTCGTCAGCAATGTTGTATCCGGCATCCCAGATGTGGCAGGTGTCCAGGCATACGCCCATTTTTTCTGACAGTGTCACACGGTCCAGGATTTCACGGAGTTCCTCAAAAGAGCGTCCCACTTCGCTGCCCTTTCCAGCCATAGTCTCCAGCAGGACGGTGGTGGTCTGTTCCGGCGTCAGCGTCTGGTTCAGTGCATCGGCGATCTGTGAAATGCCGGTTTCAGCGCCCTGTCCGGTGTGGCTGCCGGGGTGGAAATTATAGTACTGTCCCGGTGTGTACTCCATGCGCTGCATATCATCCTGGAGCATATTCAGCCCGAACTGACGGATGTCCGGCTTGGCGGAACACAGGTTCATGGTGTACGGTGCGTGCGCTACCAGCCGGTCGATGTCATGTTCTTTCGCATAGGCGAGAAATGCCTGGACATCTGCCTCGTTGATCGGCTTGGCAGTGCCGCCTCTGGGGGTTCGTGTGAAAAAGGCGAACGTTGTTGCCCCCAGTTTCACGGCGTGTTTTCCCATGGCGAGATAGCCCTTGGAAGAGGGCAGATGGTTTCCGATTCGCAGCATCGTTAATCCTCCTTTGCTGTGGTTACGGTTGTGACCGCAGTTGTTTCCGGTTCGGTCGTGACGATATCTTCCGGCTCGGTGGTGTTGTCCAGATCGTCCATGATGCGCAGAAATACCTTTTCTGCCACATCATAGGTCTCCTGCATTTTTTCTTTGCTGTCCGAAGTCTTGACCGGCTTGCGCAGACTGATGGCAAGGTCACGGTCTACATTGCCGGGGTAGTCGATTTTCGTGGCAAAATCCGTATGGCGCAGATAATAGCCGTCTTTTTGAATGTTTTCATGTCCCGGATATTTTTCGCTGAGATCAGTCAGCGTCTCCGATGCCATAATGTAATCGTTGGCTCTGGTGTCAGTGAAGAGCATGACTGCCTCACCCATCTGGAACTCTGCGGAAAGCTTGGTGGCGTTTCCGGTGTAGTAGTCCATATCGTTGATGTTCTCACTAACGGGGATGGGATACACGTCCACGTGAACCTTGCCGTCACCGTTTTCATCGTCTGTGAACTGCTCCAGATACTCTTCCAGCTGCTGGGTGTGGCTCTGCATTTCGGCATCATCGGTGAGCAGCAGCACGATCATATCCGGGCGCTCTTTGGTGACAAAATCCACAATGAGGAACACGAAAATACCTGCAATAAAGACAGTGATCCCCAGCCACCACTTGTTGTGATATAAAAAGTTGGAGATCTTTTTCCAAAAGGAAAGCTTGGGTTTCTCTTCCTTTTCCTCATAGATGGTGTCGCTCTCGGTAATGATGCCCTGTTTTAGCCGCATCAATTCGATGCGGTCCTGCTGGATTTTTTTGGCGTATGCCTCTTTTTCTTTTTTCTCACGCTCTGCGAGAATTTCCTGCCGGCGTTCTTCTGCCTCAGCCTCTTTCTGCGCCTCTTTGGCGTCAATTTCCCGCATGGTTTCGATCAGAGACTTGCCCTTCTCTTTTTTGTGCTTTTTCGGCTGCTCCGACGGCGTGCCGGAAGAGCCGTTTTGTTTTTCTTCTTCCTGCATCAAGTGACCTCACTTTTTTAGAGAATATAAAAAGGGGGAATGCACACAGATACAAATGATCTGTACCAATTCCCCCTTATCATTTCAATGTATTGCTTTTGCTTACGCCTCGGTTTCTTCTTCCGCAGCGTCCTCTTCATCCTGTCCCTGTCCCAGCTTCGGCAGCGGCCGCATGGTGGGGAAGAGCAGTACGTCACGAATAGACGGGCTGTCGGTCAGGAGCATCACCAGTCTGTCCAGACCCAGTCCAAGACCGCCTGTCGGCGGCATACCGTATTCCAGTGCGGTGACGAAATCTTCGTCTACTTCACCGGTCATGTCGCCCAATGCACGGCGAGCCTCTACCTGCTTGACAAAACGTTCCTTCTGGTCTACCGGATCGTTCAGCTCAGAGAACGCATTACCCATTTCACGGGCATAGATGAAGTACTCGAAACGCTCCGTGAACGCCGGATTTTCCGGCTTGCGCTTTGCCAGCGGAGAATTCTCTACCGGATAATCGTAAATGATAGTCGGCTGGATCAGCTGTTCCTCAACAAAGGCATCAAAGAATGCGATCAGTACATGACCCTTGGTTGCGTTTTCGCCCTCTTCGACTTCCACGCCCTTTTCCTTGGCGCAGGCTCTTGCGTCAGCATCCGTTGCCCAGTCGTTGTAATCTACGCCGGCATACTTCTTGACAGCCTCTGCCATGGTCAGACGCTCCCACGGTTCGCCCAGACGAATGTCTGTACCCTGGTAGGAAATAATATCCTTGCCGCAGATCTTCTTTGCCAGTGTGCGGTACATATCCTCGATCAGATCCATCATGCCGTGATAGTCGGTGTATGCCTGGTACATTTCGATGGTGGTGAATTCCGGGTTGTGCGACGGATCCATGCCCTCGTTCCGGAAAATGCGTCCCACTTCGTACACACGGTCGAAACCGCCGACGATCAGCTTTTTCAGATTCAGTTCGGTTTCGATGCGCAGGAACATATCCATGTCCAGCGTGTTGTGATGTGTGACAAACGGTCTTGCAGCCGCAGCGATCTGCAGGGGCAGCAGAACCGGTGTCTCTACTTCCAGATAGCCGATGCCGTCCAGATACGCACGGATCTCCCGGACAATCTGACTTCTGGTAACGAAAGTCTGCTTGACGTTCGGGTTTACGATCAGATCCAGATAGCGCTGACGATAACGGGTATCCTGGTCTTTCAGACCGTGCCACTTTTCCGGCAGGGGCAGCAGGGACTTGGAAAGCATGGTGATCTCTGTTGCATGAATAGAGATCTCGCCCTTGCGGGTGCGGAAAACAAAGCCCTTGACGCCGACGATATCGCCGATGTCCCACTTCTTGAATTCCTTAAAGTTTTCCTTGCCGATGTCATTCATGCGGACGTAAACCTGGATGCGGTCGGTGGAATCCCGTACATCAATGAAGTTTGCACGTCCCATGTCACGCCAGCTCATAATACGGCCGGCAATGGAGATCGGCTGTTCCTTCAGCGTATCCAGCTTTGCCTGGAGCGCCTCTTCGTCCTCGCCGGCCTCTTCCTTGAACTTTGCCTCGGTGACTTCATAGTCCGCCTTGATGCTGGCTGCCTTTGCAGTTACATCATACTTGGTGATGGTAAACGGGTCGTTGCCGTCTGCCTGTCTCTGCCGCAGCTTATCCAGACGAATCTGGCGCAGGGCATTGCTGTCCTGTTCCTGCTCCGGAACGGACGGTGTGTTCTGATTTGCCATTGGATTCACTCCTATATCTATTTTGAATTACTTGCTGATTTCCAGAATTTCGAACTTCAGTTCGCCGGCAGGTGCCTCGATCATAAAGCTGTCGCCGACTTTCTTTTTGAGAGCGCCCTTGCCGATGGGGGACTCGTCAGAGATCTTGCCCTCTTTGAAGTTTGCCTCATTGCTGCTGACGATCTGGAGAGTCTCGATCTTGCCGGTGCGGAAGTTCTTTACCTTGATGGTAGAACCCAGACCGACTTCGTCGATGGAAATGCTGTCATCGTCTACGATCTCAGAGTTGTCCAGGGTGTACTGGATCTCCATGATCTGTGCTTCCATGATCGCCTGTTCGTTCTTTGCCTCATCGTATTCGGCGTTCTCGGAAAGGTCGCCCTGCGCACGTGCCTCTTTCAGTTTCTGTGCCATTTCTGCACGGCGGACGGTTACCAGAAAATCCAGTTCTTCCCGCAGCTTTGCTGCACCGGATTTTGAAATCTGTTTCTTTGCCATAATCTCATGCTCCTTTGATTCCAGGCAGCAGGTGCAGAACGCCAAGTGCCGCCGTGGTTTGGTTTCTCGTGATGGGGCAGCACTGCAATAAATCCGCCTGTGGGCTTTGCACAGTGCTGCCTAGAGTCCTGCCGCTGCCGCAGATCCTGTACTGTGTTCCGGCAGACTCTCAGACATTATTTTATTATAGTATATTTTCAAGGAATTGTCAACTATAAATTTTCCCAAAATCGCCCTTGACAAACCGGCGGAAAACCGATATAATAAGAAATGTGTGAAATGCAGGGAAGAGGAAGAGTATTCTGCGGCTGACTCTGACAGAGAGAAAACGGTTGGTGCAAGTTTTCGGGCGGCGCAGAAAAAGGTAGCCTCAGAGCAGTGCAGGGGAAGCTTTCCGGAAAACGGAAGGTGCGTAGTCTGCACCGGGTGCGCCCGTGACAGCGCAGCAATGAGTGCGGCGTTTTGCCGAATTCAGGTGGTAACACGGACAGCCCAAGCTGATTCGTCCTGAGCAATCTAATTTCCAGGATTGCCGGGGCTTTTTTTATTGGCAGTCGGCGATTCGAATAGAAAGGAACGAACATTTATGAAACAGGAACTGGCAAAATCTTACCAGCCGAAAGACTTTGAAGACCGCATTTATCAGATGTGGAATGACAGCGGCAGCTTTACCCCGCACGTGGATTCTGAGAAAGAACCGTATACGATCGTAATTCCGCCGCCGAACATCACCGGACAGCTGCACATGGGTCATGCGCTGGATGAAACACTCCAGGATATTCTTATCCGCTGGAAGCGTATGTCCGGCTACAGCACCCTGTGGCTCCCGGGAACCGACCACGCATCCATTGCAACAGAGGCAAAGATCGTGGAGGCAATGCGCAAAGAGGGCATTAAAAAGGAAGACATCGGCAGAGAGGCATTTCTGGAACGTGCCTGGGCATGGAAAAAGCAGTACGGCGGCAGAATCGTAGAACAGCTGAAAAAGCTGGGTTCTTCCTGTGACTGGACCAGAGAGCGTTTTACCATGGACGAAGGCTGCAGCAAGGCAGTCAAGGAAGTTTTCATCAAGTATTACCAGGAAGGTCTGATCTACCGTGGCGAGCGCATCATCAACTGGTGCCCGAAGTGTCTCACTTCCATTTCCGATGCAGAGGTAGAATATGAGGACCAGGCTGGTCACTTCTGGCACCTGCGCTATCCGCTCAAGGATGGCAGCGGCTATCTGGAACTGGCGACCACCCGTCCGGAAACTCTGCTGGGCGATACTGCCGTAGCAGTAAACCCGAATGATGAACGGTACAAGGATCTGGTGGGCAAGACTCTGATCCTGCCGCTGGTACACCGTGAAATTCCCATTGTAGCAGATGACTATGTGGAGATGGACTTCGGAACCGGCGTGGTAAAGATCACACCGGCGCACGACCCGAACGACTTTGAAGTTGGCAACCGGCATGACCTGCCGCGGATCAACGTGATGAACGATGACGGGACCATGAACGACAAGGCGGGCAAGTACGCCGGCATGGACCGCTTTGACTGCCGTAAGCAGCTGGTTGAAGACCTCAAGGCTGAAGGCTACTTGATCAAGGTTGAACCAATCGTTCACTCAGTTGGCCACTCTGAACGCTCCGGCGTGCAAGTTGAACCCCGCCTGTCTACCCAATGGTTCGTCAAGATGAAGCCACTGGCTGACAAGGTTTTGGAAAACCAAAAGGGTGAAGGCAGAGTTAACTTCGTGCCTGACCGCTTTGAAGGCACTTTGGAGCGGTGGATGGAAAACGTCCACGACTGGGTCATCTCCCGCCAGCTTTGGTGGGGTCACCGGATTCCTGCCTGGTACAACAAGCAGACCGGGGAAATGTACGTCGGTGAAGAAGCGCCAGCAGACATTGAAAACTGGGACCAGGACCAGGACGTTTTGGACACCTGGTTCTCCAGTGCCCTCTGGCCATTCTCAACTTTGGGCTGGCCGGATGAAGACTCAGCTGACTTCAAGCGCTACTTCCCAACCAACGCCCTGGTAACTGGCTACGACATCATCTTCTTCTGGGTTTCCCGGATGATCTTCCAAAGCTTGCACTTCACCGGCGAGCGGCCATTTGACAATGTCGTTTTGCACGGCTTGATCAGAGACGAGCAGGGGCGGAAGATGTCCAAGTCCCTGGGCAACGGGATCGACCCAATGGACGTCATCGACAAGTACGGCGCTGACGCTTTGCGCTGGTTCCTGTTGAACGGGACCGCGCCTGGCCAGGACACCCGCTTCAGCTACACCAAGATGGATGCTGCCTGGAACTTTATCAACAAGCTCTGGAATGCCAGCCGTTTCGTCATCATGAACCTGCCGGAAGATGCCAAGCCAGCCCAAAAGCCGGATACCAGCAAGTTTGACCTGGCTGACGCCTGGATTTTTGACCGCTTGAACCACACCGTTAAGGAAACTAACCGCCTCTTTGACGAATTCCAATTCGGGGAAGCCGGCCGGGAAATGTACAACTTCATCTGGAACGACTTCTGTGACTGGTACATCGAAATCTCCAAGGTTGCCCTCTACGGCGACGACACAGAACTGAAGGCCAGAAAGCAGGCCAACTTGACCTGGATTCTGGACCAGATTCTCCGCCTGATCCACCCAATCATGCCATTCGTGACGGAAAAGCTCTGGCTGTCCATGCCGCATGAAGGCAAGTCCATCATGACCGCTGCTTACCCGGAAGCCCACGCTGAATTTGACAATGCCAAGGCTGACGAAGACATGGCCTTCTTGATCGAAATCATCAAGGCTGTCCGGACCATCCGGATGGAAGTGAACGCTCCAATGTCCAGCGCCATCGACATCTTGATCCAGCTGGATGACGAAAAGAATGAAGCAATTCTGCGGGACAACATGGAATACGTGGAAAACTTCCTGCACCCGAAGAAGCTGGAAATCTCCGGCAAGATCAAGGCGCCGAAGTTAGCTAAGACGGCTGTGATCGCCGGGGCCCAGATCTTCGTTCCACTGTCAGAACTGGTTGACCTGGACGAAGAAATCGCCAAGATGGGCAAGGAAGAAGCCCGCCTGGAAGCTGAAGTTGACCGGGCAAGCAAGAAGCTGGCCAACAAGGGCTTTGTTGACCACGCGCCAGCTGCCGTGGTTGAAAAGGAAAAGGGCAAGCTGGCCGAATATGAAAGCCAGCTTGCCGGCGTGCGCGACCGCATCAAGGAATTGAAAGAAAGTCGTTAAAGACGTGAAATTTAGGACAGTTAATGAACTTACCGCTTACCTCTATCATTTGCCGCGCTTGCACGAAAAGAGCGACCTGACCTATGTCAAAAGGGTGCTCAAGGCTCTGGGGGATCCCCAGGACAAGGTCAAGTGCTGCCACATTACTGGAACCAACGGCAAGGGCTCAACTGCATATTACCTGAGCAATCTGCTCCAAAAGGCCGGTCAGCAGACTGGCCTTTTTGTTTCGCCCTTTATCATCCGCTTTAACGAGCGGATCCAGCTGAACGGGCAGGCAATCGCGGATGAGGACCTGCTGGAAGTGGCAAATGAAGTTGAAGCCGCAGTCGGCCACTTGCGGGAAGAAGAGGCAGATTTTGCCCTGGTGACCTTTGAATATGAAGTTGCCATGGCCTTCCTCTTTTTTGCCAAGCAAAAATGTGATTACGCGGTTATTGAAGTCGGCATCGGGGCCGAGCATGACAAGACCAATGTGATGACGCCAGTAGTCAGCTTGATTACCACTATCGGCCTTGACCATGAGCAGATCATCGGACCGACTTTGGCTGATATTGCCAAAGAAAAGAGCGGGATCATCAAGCCGGCTGTCCCGGTCATCCTCGGTGACATCCCAGCCAGCGTAAAGGGAGTCATTGAAGAAAAAATAACTAAATCAGCTAGTCCTTCTTACTGGCTGGGCCGGGACTTCCAGGTCAAGGAAGAAAAAGCAGGCTATGAGCTTGCAGTTGCCGGGCAAAATTACCAGTTGCCGGCCTGGCCCCGGCCAGAAGCTAAAGACGCGGCCATGGCCTTGGCGGCTTTTGCCCTTTTGCCGCTTACTTTAAGTGAAAAGGCAGCTGAAGCCGCCTTAACCCAGACCACGGTTCCTGGCCGCTACCAACGCCTGGAAAAGGCGGGATGCAGCTTTTTATTGGACGGGGCCCACAATGTCCAGGCTGGAAGCGAACTTTTGCCATATGCCCGCCGCCTGGCCAAGGATAAAGGCGGCCGGCTTTTGGTCTTAGCTGGCATGATGAAGGACAAGGACTTGAGTGACTTTCTGACTCTGCTGAAAAATGAAAAAGTCACCTTGACCAGCCTGGCTTACCCGCGGGCAGCTAAAAAAGCTGACTTCCCGGCCTGGGTCCAGGAAAAATTTGCCTATGAGGGCGATTTGGGCCAGGCATTAAAGCAAGTGATGGCGGAAGCTGGAGACCGGGACTTGATCTTGGTTACGGGTTCATTTTACTTGGTCAGCGCGGTCTTGCAGCTTCTGCAGAGTGCCTGAGCATGAAAGGGGAAAATATGCGTGTTGCAGGTTTAAAGACGGACAAGCAGGGGGTCATTTTTGACATGGACGGCCTCCTGGTCAACTCCGAAGAGCTCTACTGGCAGGCCAATATCCAGGCCGCCCGGGAATACAAGCTGGCCATCAGCGATGATGCTTACCTGGACCTGGTTGGAGCCAGCGTCAAGGCCATGGATGCCTTTTATGAAAAATATTTTCCAAGTTCTTATGCGCGATACACTGCCTTTGACGACGAGTGTCTGTTTGCAGTAATCCAACTTTTATCGAACGTTGGCTGTATATAGAAAACATACCGTATATAGAAAAATACGACATAGCGAATCAATAACATCATTTAGAACCATACATCGGAATATAACAGATGATTTTGGAAAAGGCAGGGCAGACACAGCTGCCCTGCCACAATGCACAATCAAGCTCTTGCCATCCCATCTACACTCAGTACAACCCCAGTAATATACGAAGCCTCTTCAGAAGCCAAAAATATGAAGGCATTGGCGATATCCTCCGGCCTTCCCAGACGGCGCAGGGGAATGTTTGCAGTCAGTGGTTCCAGAACTTCTTTGGGAACCGCTTTCATCATGTCTGTCTGTGTGATGCCAGGAGCCACAGCGTTTACCCGGATACCCTTTGGCCCTAGTTCTCGTGCCAAAGATACTGTCAGCCCGTTCA
>OGPW01002458.1_pt1 | contig 10506 bp, 10 predicted proteins | sample 1553061 | NCBI WGS metagenome assembly OGPW01 (sample SAMEA2580292, study PRJEB22360) | human gut metagenome | biome: human gut; feature: human-associated habitat; material: faeces | place: Denmark | collected 2008/2010
TAGAATAGGAAATAGTATCATGACAGTTATAAATCCGAAAAAGTGAGAGGGAGAAAGTCATGGATACGCAATTATTACTGAAAACGGCGATGCTTGCCGGTGAAATAATGCTGCGAAGCGGAGCGGAAACGTATCGTGTGGAAGATACCATGCATCATATACTGAAGACGGCGGATCACATCGAGATGGCAGAAGTTCTGGTGATCATGACCGGAATTTCCGCGACGATCAAACTGGAGAACGAAAAGGCAGTTACTGTTACAAAGAGAGTAGAAGAACGGGATACCAATCTAAAGCTCGTCGTAGATGTTAATGAGATTTCCAGGCAGTATTGTGGAGATGATCTGACACTAGAGCAGGCATATGAGAAGCTTTCGACGTTAAAACAGTTCGAGTTCAGCCGCAAGACAACTAACCTGGCAATGATGGGGGTTGGTGTGGGATTTACAATTTTTTTTGGTGGATCCATTGCAGATACCGGGGCAGCCATCGTTGTAGGACTTTTTCTTGTTGCCTTTGTATCAGCGGGACAGGATCTGAAATTTCACCCATTTATTCAGGATATTTTCGCAGGATTTGGTGTTGCATTTGCCTGCTGCCTTCTAAAAGAAGGTCTGGGTGATCAGATGAATATGGATACTGTTATGATAGGAAGTTTTATGCCTCTTGTACCGGGAATGGCAATCACCAATGCTGTCAGGGATACCTTGCGGGGGGATTATCTTTCCGGTGGTGCAAGAGTGATGGAAGCTTTCTTAAAAGCACTTGGGATTGCAATTGGAATTGGTATTGGGCTGGCGCTTTGCGCAAAGATTTTTTAGCAGGAAGGAGAGCAAAAAATGAACAGTACTGTTTTTGAAATGATCATCCGGGTATTTGGAGCGTTTTTATCTATTTACAGTTTTGCGGTTCTCCTTCAGGTTCCGCGCCGCTTTGTTCTTCAGGCTGGTATTGTAGGAGCAATTGGTGGATTTGTTTATCTGCTTGCAATACATTTTGGCAGGGGAGATATGATGGCATCTTTATATTCAGCAGTTGCAGCTGCGGTTGTTTCGCATATTTTTGCGAGAGTTTATAAGACACCGGTTACGTTGTTTCTGATTGCCGGGGTTCTTCCGACTGTTCCCGGGAACGGGATGTACCAGACGGTTCATTATCTGATCGACGGGAACGAGGCGATGTCCGAATTTTATCTGATCCAGACATTGGAGATCGCAGGCGTGATCTCTCTTGCAATTTTTGTCGTGGATACCTTTTTCCAGGCTTTTCAGAAGAGTGAGTGGAAGCAGAATTCCATGAAGTATGTCCGAAAGATCGTTCCTGGATCTGAGGAACTGCAAAATATAGAAAAACGGGAAAAATAGTGGCTTCGGAATGCTTGAAGTAAAAAAGGGAATGTGTTAGTATTATAAAGATGAACATATATTTGAATGTCATAGAGAACTGTGAATAGTTTATTTTCACAGTGAAAATAAAACAGAAGTTAAAGAGAGGAACACTAAAATGAAAAAAGTCAGAACAAGATTTGCACCGAGTCCGACAGGTAGAATGCATGTCGGTAATTTGCGTACTGCATTATATGCATACCTGATCGCAAAACATGAAGGCGGAGATTTTATGCTCCGTATTGAAGATACAGATCAGGAAAGATATGTAGAAGGTGCATTGGATATTATTTACAGAACACTGGAGAAGACAGGCCTTGTTCATGATGAAGGCCCAGATAAAGATGGCGGTGTCGGACCATACGTTCAGAGTGAAAGACAGGCTTCAGGAATTTACATGAAGTATGCTAAGCAGTTAATTGAACAGGGAGATGCATACTACTGTTTCTGTGATAAAGAACGTCTGGAATCTTTGAAGACTTCTGTATCAGAGGATGGAACACAGATTGTGAATTATGACAAGCATTGTCTGCATCTGAGTAAAGAAGAGATAGAAGCAAACCTTGCAGCCGGAAAGCCATATGTTGTCCGTATCAATATGCCGACAGAGGGAACCACAACTTTCCATGATGAAATTTATGGAGATATTACCGTTCCGAATGCGGAACTGGATGATATGATCCTGATCAAATCAGACGGATATCCGACCTATAATTTTGCGAACGTTATTGATGATCATTTGATGAATATTACACACGTTGTCCGAGGAAATGAATATCTTTCTTCAGCACCGAAGTACAACCGTCTTTACGAAGCATTTGGATGGGAAGTACCGGTCTATGTACATTGCCCGCTGATTACAGATGAGAACCACAAAAAGCTCAGCAAGAGATGTGGACATTCTTCTTACGAAGATCTTCTGGATCAGGGATTTGTAAGTGAAGCAATTGTAAATTATGTGGCACTTCTTGGATGGTGTCCGCAGGATAACAGAGAGATCTTCTCACTGCCGGAACTTGTTGAAGCATTTGACTATCATCATATGAGCAAATCACCGGCTGTATTTGATATCAATAAGCTGAAGTGGATGAACGGGGAATATCTGAAGGCTATGGATTTTGATAAATTCTATGAACTTGCAGAGCCGTATATCAAGAAAGTGATCACAAAGGATTATGATTTGAAAAAGGTTGCGTCTCTGATCAAGAGCCGTATCGAAATCCTTCCGGATATCAAAGACCAGATTGATTTCTTTGAAGCTGTTCCGGAATATGATACTGCAATGTATTGCCATAAGAAGATGAAGACTAACGAAGAGACTTCTCTGGAAGTATTAAAAGAAATTCTTCCAAGACTGGAAGCATGGGATGATTACAGTAATGACGCATTATTCGGGCTGCTGAAGGGATTTGCAGAAGAAAAAGGTTATAAGAACGGATATGTGATGTGGCCGGTAAGAACTGCAGTTTCAGGAAAGCAGAATACTCCGGGTGGAGCGACTGAAATCATGGAAGTTCTTGGTAAGGCAGAATCTGTAGAAAGAATCAAGAATGCAATAGAATTATTAAGCAGGTAATATACAGATATAAAAGTATGCATGGGGGACGGATTTCTTTTTTCGCGTAATGCGGAAGAGGAATCCGTTCTGTTGTATTACATATGAGAAGGGGAGTTCATGAAACTAAACAGAGGACAGGATGAAGCGATAAAGCACGGGAATGGACCGTGTATGGTGCTGGCACCTCCGGGTTCGGGAAAGACGCTTATTGTCACAGAACGTACCCGTTATCTGATCGAGGAGAGCGGAGTACGCCCGGATCAGATTCTTGTAATTACTTTTACAAGATATGCAGCACGTGAAATGAAAGAACGTTTTGAAAGGCTGACTGCCGGAAAAAATTATCCGGTAACGTTTGGGACCTTTCACAGTATTTTTTATGGGATTCTAAAATGTGCCTATGGGATTGGTGCGAATAATCTGATGTCTGAAAAAGAGTCCTCTGTACTTTTACAGGAGGTCTTAGACCAGACCAATATCGAATCAACACCTGAAGTAGAAGATGAGGAGGAACTGGTGAGAGAACTTCTGCGGGAAGTCGGCATGGTAAAGAACGGACTTTGTCATCTGAAAGATTTTCACAGTAAGTATCTTACACAAGATGAGTTTGCAGAAGTGTTCCGCAGCTATGAGCATCAGAAAAAAGAACTGAAAAAATTTGATTTTGATGATATGCTGGTACAGTGTTATGCACTTTTCCGGAAAAAGCCGGAGATTCTGCAAGGATGGCAGAAGCGTTTTCAGTATATCCTGATCGATGAATTCCAGGATATCAACCGTGTGCAGTATGAAGTGATCCGGATGCTTGCAGCACCGAGGTACAATTTGTTTGTAGTCGGGGATGATGATCAGTCCATTTATGGATTTCGTGGAGCAAAGCCGGAGCTGATGCTTTATATGAAGCAGGAATTCCCGTCACTTCGGACCATTTCGCTGACGGTGAATTATCGTTCTACCGAATTTATTACCGGAGCAGCGGCAAGAGTGATTTTGCATAATGATACCCGTTTTTACAAGCGTGTACAGTCATTTCGGGGAAGAGGACAGAATGTTCATGTGCAGGAAGTCCTGGATGAACAGGAAGAGGCGCAGTATGTAACGGAAGAGATCCAGAAAAAACTGGACCAGGGAATAAAGCCGGGAGAAATTGCTGTACTTTTCCGGGCAGCAGTCCAGGCGCGAATGATTTCGGAAATATTAAGCGAACACCGTATCCCGTTTGAAATGCGAGATTATGTGACCAATTTTTACAGGCATTTTATTGTAAAAGATATGATGGCATATCTGCAGTTGGCAGCAGGAAAGCGGGATAGGTCGCTTTTCCTGACGATCTGTAACCGACCACTCAGGTATCTGGCACGGAACAGTATGGAGAACCGGCAGGTAAATTTTGAGGATCTGCGTAAATTTTATTGCGATAAGGACTGGATGCTGGATATTATTGACCAGTTTGATGTGGATGTCCGTATGATGAAGAATATGGCACCTTATGCGGCAATCCAGTATATCCGAAAAAAGATCGGATATGATGATTTCCTGAAAGAATATGCCGAAAAACATCAGATTTCGTGGAAGCAGCTGATGGATGTGATGGCAGAGCTTGAGGAGAGGAGTAAAAACTTCAAATCCTATGATGAATGGGAAATCCATATTGCAAAATATACGCAGGAGCTGGAAGAACAGCAGGCAAAGGCAAGGAAGATCAAAGGAGAGCGGGAGAATAAGGTACAGCTGATGACGATCCATTCAGCGAAAGGACTGGAATTTGAGGATGTATTTGTGATCCATGCCAATGAGGGTGAGATTCCGCATCAGAAGGCAGAAAAGAAAGACGAGATTGAAGAAGAGAGAAGACTTTTTTATGTAGCATTAACCCGTGCGAAGAATAATCTCTGTATTTCCTATATTACACAAAAAAACGGGAACAGTATCAAACCGTCCCGTTTTGTGGAAGAGCTTTTAGGTCAGAGAATAAAATAATTATTCTTCAATATCAAAGCCTTCAAATTCCTGTGTATCAAGCCATTCATCAAACTTATCCGCAGCGCGGTCATACTCATCATCATCTTCGATATTCTGAAGATCATGATCGGAGCCGCCTGTGGTATCACGGATAAAGCGATAGATCCATACATCTCCGTCCTCATTTCCACCGTCTTCATCAAGCGGAAGAAGTGCAATGTATTCGGTAGAATCCATATTAAAAGTTGTGATAATGACGCATTCGATTTCCACATCGTCATCAAGTGTCAGTGTGACAACATCGGATTCAAGCAGATTATGTTCCTTTTCCATTGTTCAGTTCTCCTTTCAATCTGATACTATCACTCTAACAGAGTATGGGGATATTTGCAAGGGGAAAAGTATTGACATTAGCGGTAAAAAAGATACAATAAAAGAAAGGTTTCAGGGAGGTTTATCTATATGAAGAAAAAGATTTTTTCTATCTTTCTTGTGATGGTTCTCTGTATTGGCATGACTGCAGGCTGTAAGAAGAATGTTGGGACAAGCCAGGACAATGCAATAGCAGAAGAGGACGATGACAGCAAGGAAGAGGCAAAAAGCTATCGTTTTGGATTTAGTTGTATTACCATGGAAAATCCATACTATATTACACTTGAGCAGGCACTGAGAGAAGCAGTCGAAGCACAGGGAAGTACGCTGGTGACAAAAGATCCGGCACTGAATGTAGACACCCAGATCGAGCAGATCCATCAGATGATCAAAGACGGACTGGATGCCATTTTTCTGTGTCCGGTATCAAGAGATGCGATCACACCTGCTCTGGAAGAGCTTAAGGAAGCCGATGTTAAGATCATCAATATTGATACGGAAGTTAAGGATACGGATTATATTGATGCCTTTATTGGTTCGGATAATAAAGCTGCCGGACAGCTTTGTGGAGAAGATCTGATACAGCAGAGTCCGGATGGTGGAACGATTGTAATTCTTGAAGGTCTTACACAGAATTCTATTGTAGAGAGAATTACAGGCTTTGAGGAAGCAATTGCCGGAAAGGGATTTGAGATTGTAGGAAGAGCAGATGTCAGTGGAGATTTGAACGAGGCAAGAGAAGCAGCTAACAAGATTTTTGCAGAGAATAAGGATGTTACGGCAGTAATGTGCGGGAACGACCAGATTGCGCTTGGGGCACTGGTTGCAGCAAGAACAGCCGGTCTTACTGATGTAAAGATTTACGGGGTAGATGGTTCTCCGGATCTGAAAAAAGAACTTCAGAAGACGGATTCCCTGATTCGCGGAACAAGTGCGCAATCACCGATCAAACTCGGAAAAGAATCGGCCAAAATCGGTTTTGCTATTTTAAACGGGGATGAGTATGAAAAGACAACGTATCTGGATGTATGTTTTATTGATGCCTCGAATGTAGATATGTATGGAGTTGATGGATGGCAGTAACAGGGGGAACAGTGGATATGAAGACAGCAGTGGGATTTCCGTTTCCACAGGGATGTACTGTGGAAGGACAGACAGCGAATTTTTCGGTAGCAGTTCCGGAAGGACAGACATGTGAACTGATCATTTATAAAAAAGGTGCCAGGGCTTCAGCATTTTCACAGGAGATGCCATACTCTGATGTGGCAGGAAATCTGCACTTTCTCTCCGTGGTGCTGGAACAACCGGAAGATTATGAATATTGTTATAAAATCGGTGGAAAGATGGTTCCGGATCCATATGGAAAAGCATTTTCAGGCAGAGAACACTGGTCTGTGTCAAAGGGAAAGGAAAAGAGAAAACTGCGTACCCGGATCGTAACAGATACATTTGACTGGGAAAAGTCGCAATTTCCGCATCTGAAAAAGGAAGATGTGATCGCCTACAGTCTTCATGTCCGTGGATTTACAAAACACAGTTCGTCCGGAGTCGCACACAAAGGAACGTTTGACGGAGTTACGGAGAAACTGCCCTATCTTCAAAAATTGGGGATTAACCAGATCCATCTGATGCCGGTTTATGAATTTGATGAGAATCAGAGGCATGTGAATTACTGGGGATATGGAAAAGCATATTTCTTTGCACCAAAAGCATCATATGCGGCAGGAGATCCGGTGAATGAGATGAAGTCACTTGTTCGTCAGATGCATCTTGCGGGGATTGAAGTTATTCTTGAGATGCCTTTCACAGAAGGAACTACGTTTTCTCTGATTTTAGATTGTCTGCGTTACTGGGTGATGCAGTATCATGTGGATGGATTTATTGTGAATCCATATATCTGCAATCCGGATGAACTTGCAAAGGATCCTGTGCTTGCGAAAAGTAAAATCCTCAAAAAAGAAGACGGATTCCAGAATGTGATGCGCCGTTTCTTAAAGGGAGACGATGGCATGATCCGGGATGTGATCTGCCAGCTGAAGAATCAGGATACACAGCTGTATAATTATATTGCAAGCCACAACGGATTTACGCTCTGTGATGTAGTTTCCTATGATGGAAAGCACAACGAAGCAAATGGTGAGAATAATCTGGATGGTCCGGATTACAATTACAGCTGGAACTGTGGGGCAGAAGGGAACAGCCGGAAAAAGGCGGTTAACGAGTTGCGGAAGAATCAGATATTTAATGCGTTCTTTTTACTTTTATTTGCACAGGGAATGCCGTGTATCCTTTCCGGGGATGAATTTATGAATACCCAGAAAGGGAATAATAATGCATACTGTCAGGATAATCTGATATCATGGCTTGACTGGAACCAGCTTTCCAGACAGGAGGAATTATATACATTTGTATGTCGACTGATTGCACTTCGCAAAGCCTGTATGAAGCAGACAGCGAAAAAATCAGAAGACACGATGGGCAGAAGCGGAATCCCTCAGATTTCCTATCATGGGGAGGATGCGTGGCAGATGCCGGCAGGGCGTGCAAGCAGACAGCTTGGTGTATTCTATCATGAAGAAAGTACAGAGAAGGACTTTTATATTGCATATAATATGCACTGGCTTTCTCATTCATTTGCACTTCCTTCCCTTCCAAAAGGAATGGAATGGGTGTGCATAGCAGGGACAAAAGAAGGAGTCCTGGATGAAAAAGAAGCAGTTCCGGTAAAAGATAAGAAGGTTCAGCTGGAGGAGCGAACGATCAAAGTTTTTGTTGGAAGGCAGGCTAAAGAATGAAAATCTGGAAACATTTTTGCACCATAACACATCACAAATATCTGGTTATGAAGAACTGCTTTAAGGTAGGACTTTACAGACAGGGACTTTTGCATGATATGTCGAAGTACTCTCCGGCGGAGTTCTGGGTTGGGTGCAGGTATTTCCAGGGAAACCGGAGTCCGAATAACGCAGAAAGAGAAGAAAAAGGCTATTCTTCGGCATGGCTGCACCATAAAGGGCGCAATAAACATCATTATGAATACTGGATTGACTACGGACTGGAAGGGGAACCAATGCTTACCGGGATGAAGATGCCCAAAAAGTATGTGGTCGAGATGTTAATGGACCGGATCGCAGCATCCAAGATTTATATGAAAGATAAATATACGGATACGTCACCGCTTGAATATTATCTTCACGGTATTGCAGGGGACTGGATGCATAAGGATACCAGGGCACTTCTGGAAGAACTTCTCTATATGCTCGCGGCAGACGGGGAAGAGAAAACTTTTGATTATATCCGAAATACCGTGTTGAAAACGAGAGATTATTAGAAAAAGAGGATAAAAACATGGCAGATTTACCAAAGGATCCAATGATCCTTCTGAGTGTGGTCAATACAAAATTACGGGATTTTTATACAGATCTGGATACTCTTTGCCAGGAGATGCAGATTGAGAAAAAAGAACTGACAGAGAAACTGGCATCCATTGATTATGAATATGATGCAGGGCTGAACCAGTTTGTATAGAGAGGTTAATAACATATGAATAATATTGATTTTGATGCAATAGATCTTACCAAAGAAGCTCCGGTCACCGAGCCGGAGAGACAGTACTATTACATTGCCAAAGCGCGGAAGTATGTAAGCGAAAAAGCACAGGAGATCGGAAGAGATCTGACTTTTTGCGTGACGACTTTCGGTTGTCAGATGAACGCTCGTGACTCCGAAAAGCTGGTCGGTGTTCTGGAACTGATCGGATACAAGGAAGAGCCGGATGAAGAGAAAGCAGACTTCGTTATCTACAACACTTGTACTGTCCGTGAAAATGCGAATCTGCGTGTTTACGGACGCCTGGGACAGCTTGGTGCAAAGAAGAAAAAGAATCCGCATATGTTCATCGGACTCTGTGGATGTATGATGCAGGAACCGACTGTTGTAGAGAAGATCAAGAAGAGCTATCGGTTTGTTGACCTGATCTTTGGAACTCACAATATTTATAAATTTGCAGAACTGATCGTGACAAGATTTGAATCTGAGAGAATGGTGATCGATATCTGGAAGGATACCGATAAGATTGTGGAGGATCTTCCGAGCGAACGTAAATTTTCCTTCAAATCCGGTGTTAACATCATGTTCGGATGTAACAATTTCTGCAGCTACTGTATCGTGCCATACGTAAGAGGTCGTGAGAGAAGCAGGGAGCCTAAGGATATCATAAGAGAGATAGAAAAGCTTGTTGCAGACGGAGTGTGCGAGATAATGCTTCTCGGACAGAATGTCAACTCATACGGTAAAACTCTTGACAATCCTATAACCTTTGCAGAGCTTCTTCGCGAGGTCAATAAGATTGAGGGACTTAAGAGGATTCGTTTTATGACATCTCATCCAAAGGATTTATCCGATGACCTGATTATGGCGATAAAGGAGTGCGACAAGGTGTGCAAGCATATGCATCTGCCGCTTCAGTCAGGTAGCTCAAGGGTGCTTAAGGAGATGAACAGGCACTATGACAAGGAAAAATATCTCGACGAGGTAAAGAGACTTCGTGAGCAGATTCCTGATATTGCAATCACAACTGATATCATTGTGGGCTTCCCGGGAGAGACTGAGGAGGATTTCCTTGAGACAATGGATGTTGTTAAGCAGGTCAGATATGACAGTGCTTTTACATTTATTTACTCAAAGAGAACAGGCACACGCGCAGCTACCATGGAGAATCAGGTGCCGGATGATGTGGTCAAGGACAGGTTTGACAGGCTCTTAAAGGAGGTTCAGACTATCTCATCAGAAAAGGCAAAATGCTATGAGGGCAAAGTGGTGCCGGTACTTGCAGAGGAGATGGATGACCAGAAGGATGGCTATGTGACCGGACGTATGGACAATAATTCAATCGTACATTTTCCGGGTACCGAGGATATGATTGGAAATATCTACAATGTGAAGCTTGATGAGTGCAGAGGCTTTTACTATATGGGAGAGATAAAAGAGGATGCGTAAGCGTTTTGGCAGAAATGATATAATCCTGATATCGGTTATTGTAATTATCTCTGTCGCTCTGCTTCTTATATGGAAGCTTGTATATTTAAAGGGACAGGATACGGATAGCGATGCATGTGTCGAGGTGACTATCGATGGAAGGGCATATGGCACATATCCGCTTTCAAAGGATGATACAATTGAGATAAAAAGCGGCGATGGCGATGTTACTAACACTCTTGTCATAAAGGG
>OGPW01002459.1_pt1 | contig 10504 bp, 7 predicted proteins | sample 1553061 | NCBI WGS metagenome assembly OGPW01 (sample SAMEA2580292, study PRJEB22360) | human gut metagenome | biome: human gut; feature: human-associated habitat; material: faeces | place: Denmark | collected 2008/2010
TTTGGTTTGTTGCGGCTTGGTTTCTGTTCTGCGATTGCAGGTGCCGGAATAGACGGGCTGGATTTTCTTCTGTCGTCACGGCGTCCGCCATCACGCATCTCTCTTCCGTCTCTGTTATCACGGTTATCTCTTCTGTCTCCGCGGTTCTGGAATCCGCCATCTCTTCTTCCATCACCCGGGCGTCCCTGTCTCTGATCCTGACCGTTTCTTGGCCCATTTGGATTTCTGCGCTGTCTGTTGTTATCACGGTTTTCTCCCTGCGGACGATCCTGTCTGTTTCCGTTCTGCGGACGTCCCTGGCCATTTCCATTACCCTGCGGGCGTTCCTGTCTGTTTCCGTTCTGCGGACGTCCCTGGCCATTTCCCTGAGGGCGTCCCTGGCTGTTACCATTCTGTGGGCGTTCCTGTCTGTTTCCATTGCCCTGTGGGCGTCCCTGACCATTTCCATTGCCTTGCGAGCGCTGTCCGTTTCGACTGCCCTGCTGGCGTCCCTGACCATTACGGCCTCTTCCGCCGCCCTGTGAGTTCTGCGGTCTGAAAACCTGAACGATATTTTTCTTCTTCGGGGTATCTTCAGAAGTTTTTTCACTTTTTACTGTATCAATCTGTTCATCTGAAAGTGTACTCATATGACTTGCCACCTCAATTCCTTTATCTTTTAATATAGAGAGTATTTCTTTGTTTGTCTTATTCATCTGTTCTGCCAGTTCATATACTCTTAATTTTGCCATAAATCTACCTCCTGTATACAGTTCCTATTATCCTTCTTCCATATCCAGATGTTTTCTGATTCCTTTTGCAAACCCTGCATCTGTTACTGCAAGCGAAGCGCGGAACTCTTTTCCCATCGCATGGCCCAGGGTATCTTTATCTTCAAAAAAGTATATTGGCACTTTATAAAAATCACACATGTTCTGAAATTTCTTTTTTGTATTGTCCGATGCGTCGTCTGCCACAATCACCAGATGCGCGCGTCCTTCCTTGACTTCTTTTTCTGTCATGAATTCCCCGCTCTTTGTCTTGCCGGCTTTGGTCGCCAGACTGATCATCGATAATGCTCTATTCATGTTCAAGCTGCTCCAGCTCCTTTTCCAGATTTTCGTATATCTCTTTTGGTATCGCCTGTTTGAAAGAACGTTCCAGTCCTTTATTCTTTATTGCTTCCTGCAAACATTTTCCGGAAAAGCACAGATATGCCCCGCGCCCGTTCTTACGTCCGGTTGCGTCCAGAATGAATTCGCCTTCTGCTGTTTTCAGAACACGCAGCATTTCTTTTTTATTCTTCATTTCCTGACATCCCACGCATTTACGCATCGGGATCTTTTTGGTCGTACTCAAATAATCACCTCTGTCTATTCTTCATACAGATCAAGATCATCTGCTACTTCTTCCTCTGATTCTTCATCAGCAGAATATTCTTCGTCTGAATACTCTTCCTCCTGATAATCATCTTCATAATTCTCAGCCATATTCATATAATCTGCCGGAAGTTCGCCAGACTCGATCGCCTGTGTTTCGTTCTTGATATCGATCTTATATCCGGTCAGTCTTGCTGCAAGACGTGCATTCTGACCTTCTTTACCGATTGCAAGTGAAAGCTGGTAATCCGGTACAATTACACTTGCTGTTCTCTCATCCGGATCAGCCATTACAGAAATAACCTTCGCCGGGCTGAGTGCATTCTCGATCAGGATTGCCGGGTTATCACTCCAGTTGATGATATCAATCTTTTCACCGCGGAGTTCATTTACAACGGCTCCGACTCTGGCACCGTTCATACCAACGCATGCTCCAACCGGATCTACATCCGGGTCGTTAGACCATACTGCGATCTTGGTACGGGAACCTGCTTCTCTTGCAATGCTCTTGATCTCTACAATACCATCACGCACCTCGGTTACTTCCGCCTCAAAAAGACGCTTAACCAGTTCCGGATGTGTTCTTGATACAAGGATCTTTGGTCCTTTTGTCGTGTTCTTCACCTCTACAACGTAAAGTTTGATACGCTCTGTCGGCTCGAATTTCTCACCTTTTACCTGCTCATTCTCAGTAAGGATCGCATCTGCTTTTCCAAGGTTTACACTGACATTCTTGCCAATATATCTCTGAACCACACCTGTCACGATATCTTTTTCTTTTTCAAAGTACTGATCATATACAACTTTTCTTTCTTCTTCGCGGATCTTCTGAAGAATCAGGTTCTTTGCATTCTGTGTTGCGATACGTCCGAAAGATTTGGACTCAACCGGGATCTGTACGATGTCACCGATCTCATAAGAAGGATCGATCATCTTCGCATCTGCAAGACTGATCTGTTCTACTTTGTCCTCTACTTCTTCTACAACGGTCTTCTCCTGGATCAGAGTGTAATCGCATGTCTCCTTATCCATAATTACTTTGATATTGTCTGCTTTTCCGAAATGATTCTTACATGCATTGATCAGTGAATTCTCAATGGCATCCATCAGAGTATCTCTGCTGATATCTTTTTCCTCTTCAAGAATTGTAAGTGCTTCTAATAATTCGGTATTCATTTCCTTCTTCCTCCTGTCACTAGAAATCGAACGCCAGACGGATCAGTGCGATGTCTGCTTTATCAAATGTCATCGTCTCGCCGTCTTCATATTCAATGGTAACTGTATCTTTATCATAATCTTTTAAGATTCCAATAAACTCTTTCTGTCTGTCGATTGCCCGGTAAGTACGAACCTCTACTTCTTCTCCCAGGCTTCTTGCAAAGTCTTTTTCTTTCTTCAGCGGTCTGCCAAGTCCCGGCGAACTCACTTCCAGAATATACGCTTCATCGATAAAATCCTTCTCATCCAGAATGTCTGAAAGTTCCCGGCTTACAACCTCACAGTCATCGACCATAATTCCTCCCGGCTTATCAATATAAGCACGCAGGTACCAGTTTCCGCCCTCTTCTACATATTCTACATCCCAGAGATCAAATCCATGCTTTTCCACGATTGGGTTCAGAATCTCTTCTGTTTTCTGTTCATATACTTCTTTTTTTGACAATCTGCAACTTCCTTTCTTAATCAGGCTCCAAAAATCTGTCCGATTTTGGTTGTATGACTGGCAAAAAGAAGAGTGAACTTTCGTCCACTCTTCTGCCAGATTTCTTATGTAACTGCATACAGTATAGCACTACTTTTCCTGAAATGCAAGGATTTTTAAAATATATGCCTGATTCTCTTTGTAAAGACGCTTTCCGTCGTTCTCCTTCAGCCATTTTACAACCTGGATATCTGCTGCCCAGTCATCTGCCCAGACTTCATCACCTTCGCCACGCGCCGCCGCTTTTTCTGCGATGTATCCCGCCGGGTCTTCCGTAAGATCTTTCAGTATTTCATATGCTTTTTCGTTCTTATCATCCAGATCCTGTATCAAAACAACGGTTTCTGTATCCGGTGTCTTTCCATCGAGTGCCTGCAGCTGTTCATTATATTTTTCCAGATTCTCCAGGCTGTCCTTCGCATCCTCCAGACATTCTGTCAGGATTTCGATCTCCGTTTTTCCAGTACCACCCTTTGCAACCGGGCGGATAGATATTTCTGAATCAGCAGTCGTCTTTTTCAGCTCTGTCCGAATCCTTTCCTCATCGTGATCCATTCTTCCGATATCATATCCAAAGTAAAAACCGCCAATTCCAATCACAACAAGAAGAACGATTGCAAAAATTCTTTTTCCGGATTTTTTCTTTTTCATCTTCCGTCCTCCTTACCCTAATATCGTACCTGCTATAATTCCAAGGATCATTCCGCCGATCCCGGTTCCCGCAAGCGCCGCAAGATATAAGAGTACCTTCACCGCTTTGGATTTCTCCTTTTTCACCTTTGGAAGTACCGGACCAGGCTCCGGTGTTCGCCTCTCCTGCGTCTGTTCCGGTGTCTCCTGCCGCGGCATTCTTTCGATTTCTTCTTGTGTCGGATAGGCAAACGGCATCACATCTGCTTCAAGAGCTGAAAATAATTTTCCATCAATCCACTGAAAATACTGCCAGATCGCCGCATCAAACATCCGGTGGGTATCCAGAAAATGATACCAGGATTCCACAAAGGTTTTTGTTCGGAAATATTCTCTATACGCCGGTTCCTCCAGAATATCCTTCCAGTGATACAGCTTATTCCGTTCCTTTTCATTCAAATACAGACTGATGCACTGCTCCATGATTTTCCGGACCTCACGGTCATCCGCGCCTTGTCGCTCAGAAGCATCCGCCATATTCTGGAACTGACGGGTCCAGTCACCGTCCCACGCTTCTGAGTCGTCCTTCGGTTGCTCAGGAGGTTCTACTGACTGTGTAGCACTCTCCTCTGACTTCTCATCTTTCTCCCGAGAATTTTCCATGCGATCTTCTCCGGATTCTTCTTCCATCCGCCGCGGCTCTTCCGGCATCTGTGGCTCTTCCCCTCTTCCCGCATTGCGCTCCGCCCACGCAAGCGCCTCTTCATAGGCATCGTGGATCCTCTGGAATTCCTCCGGGTGTTCTTCCGGGTGGAACTCCCGGGACTTCGCCGCATACGCCCGCTTTATCGTTTTCTTTTCCGTTGTTGGTTCAATCCCAAGTACCGTAAAACAATTCATCACTGCTGCCTCCTCCACTCATCATACAGATAAGCTTCTATCTTGACCGGCACCGATCTCTTCGGTGTATTCTCCACAATATCCAGAAGCTCACTTGTCCTTGTATACGCCTTCTCGATCGTCCGCAGATCCTGTGCATTTAATGCAACTGAAAAATCTGCCAGGATCTTGTCCAGATATTTTCGGATTTCTCCGGTGTTTTCTTCGTAAAGACGGTCGCCTCTTTCCAGCAGAAGCCGGTTCTTTTCCTGCTCTCTCGGATGGATCTTAATCTTCTGCAGCTCTTTTCTTCTTTCCTCAATCTGCTCTGGTGTCAGATGGATATTTTTGTTGACGATCACCTTACTGAAATGCTCCTTGGTGCTCACCACGGTCACATCCACTTCAAGAATTCCGTTAATGTCATAGGTAAATCGGACATCCACCGCTTCCCTCTGATCCTCTCTTCTTGCCAGCGGCACCGGCACACGGATACGCCCGAGCTCCAGATTCTGGTCTGCATAGCGGTGCTCGCCCTGTAAAATCGTGATATCACAGTATTCCTGGAACTGATGTACCGTCCAGTATCGCTCCACCCGGCTGATCGGAAGAACCGAATTTCGCTCAATGATCGGAGACATGATCGCCGGTCCTTTCGGATCCCCGTGAATGATCTCGGTTCCGAGTGTAAACGGACAGATATCTGTAAGAAGTACATCCCGCACTGCCTGCTGCCGCTCCTTAATCCCGGCATACATTCCGGCGCCGACCGCAACCGCAACATCCGGATTGATCTCACACCGCGGTCTTTTGCCGCTCAAAAACTGCAGATAATTCTGCACGATCTTCATCTTACCGGATCCACCGATCATAATGATCTCGTCAATATCCTCCCATCCATAACCACTGTCGTTCATCGCCCGTTTCAGCGGAATCCCGATTCCTTCCAGCAGCTTTGCAGACACCTCCAGAAGTCCTTTCGCATCCAGTTTCATCTGGTAAATCTGTCCGCCGATCACAACCTCCATCTCGCCCTCCGGCGCATCAGTCAGTGTACGTTTCAGCTTCTCACTCTCCCGGATCAGGCTGGCTCTTTCTTCATTAGTGATCTTTCCTTCATCAATCCGATTGACACTTAGGAATTTTTCCGCAATTGCACGGTTCACATCATCCCCACCGAGATGATTGTCTCCGGCAACTGCCACAATCTCGATCACACTGTCAAATGCATCTACGATCGAGATATCCAGAGTTCCTCCGCCAAAATCAAACACCAGAAAGGTCTGATCCTCCTTAGTCTTTCCAAAGCGATAGGCAAGTGCTGCCGCCGACGGCTCATTGACCAGACGCTCCACAGTAAGTCCGGCAAGCTCTCCTGCCATCTTCGTCGCATTTCTCTGAAAATCATTAAAATACGCCGGAACACTGATGACTGCCTCTTCAACCGGCTCACCCAGGTATTTTTCCGCATCTTCTTTCAGCTGACGCAGGACCATGGACGACAGATCTGCCGCTGTAAACCGCCTGTTTCCAAGCATAAATGTCTTCTCCGTCCCCATAAAACGCTTGAAACTTGCCACTGTATTTTCCGGATGGGAGATCAGACGCTCTTTCGCCGTTCTCCCTACCAGCATCTCACCGTTCTCATCAATTCCTACTACCGACGGTGTTAAATATTCTCCCAGATTATTTGGAATCAACGTGCATTTATCATCCTGCCACACGCTTACCAGACTGTTTGTTGTTCCAAGATCAATTCCTACCGTTGCCATACGATCGACCTACTTTCTCATTCGTGTTCCTGTTCCATCTCTTTTCGCCCGTTTCAAACGGTTCAGTGTCACTTCTTTTTCATGGAAGATCACCTTGCTCTCCGTTCCTTCTTCAAACAGATATACCTCTTCCACGCTGTCATTTTTCTGTAATTTCATACCGCGCACACCAACTGCACCCTTTTTCTTCTCCGAAACTTCTTCCGCCGGGAAACGGAGCACAAATCCATTCTCCGTCATCAGAACTACATCCTGCACATCCCGGATCGGCCGGATACTTACCAGTGCATCTTCATCCTGCAGTTTCGTTGCCGCGATTGTCCGCTTAGTTACCTGGAATTCACTTCCTGCCACCTTTTTGATCATTCCCTGCTTCGTGACAAACAGGAATTTTGAGAAAAAGAGTTCTCTGTCATCACACAGATATACGATTTCTTCTTTTGTACTGTCAAAATTACTTACATTGTCGATTGGAAATCCTTTGTCCCTGAACTTTCCATAAGGGAGATCCATCACTTTGATCTGATGCATCTTACCATCCGATGTAAAAAGACACAACTTGCCGGTATTCATGCAGCGCAGAATATACTTATTCTCCTTATCTGCCGCTTCCCGGTTACGTTCATAGACGGATCCATCCACCGTCTTTGCATAACCAAAGCGGTCCATCAGAAGGACAACCTCCTGCTCCTGTACTTTATTTTCCTCAAACACAGCTTCTTCTGCATTCTCGATCTTCGTTTTACGCTTCACGGCATATTCTTTTTTCAGCGCATCCAGATCATCAATGATCACCTGCGCCATAGAATCATAATTATTCAGAATATCCTCATATTTTGCAATATTTGCAAGCGTTGTCTCATGCTCCTTCATCAGCGCCTCGATTTCCAGACCGATCAGCTTGTACAGACGCATCTCCAGAATTGCCTGTGCCTGCCGGTCGGTAAACCGGAGCATGGATGCCATCTTCTCAGATCTTTTCGACTTAAACTTGATCTTCTCTGTCGCACCTGTTGTCAGACATTCTTTTGCATCCCTGATGGACGAGCTTCCACGCAGGATCTCAATGATCAGGTCGATCACGTCACACGCCTTGATCAGACCCTCCTGGATTTCTTTTTTATCCTGCTCTTTTTTCAGCAGCGTCTTGTATTTTCTGGTTGCAAGTTCAAACTGGAAATCTACATGATGTTCGATGATACGTTTGAGTCCCAGTACTTCCGGTCTGCCATCGGCTACCGCAAGCATATTGACACCAAAGGTATCCTCCAGTCTGGTCTTTTTATAAAGCATGTTGATCAGATTGTCCACATCTGCATCACGCTTCACTTCAATTACAATACGGATTCCTTCCTTGGAAGACTGATTGGAAATGTCTACGATGTCACTGGTCTTCTTTGTCTCCACCAGATTGCAGACATCGTTCAGAAATTTACCGATTCCGGCTCCGATCATGGTGTACGGGATTTCGGAAATGACGATCTTCTTCCGTCCGCCTTTTATCTCTTCCACATCTACTTTTCCACGAATCTTGATCTTTCCGGTTCCAGTCTCATAAATTTCTGCCAGATCATCTTTATTGACGACGATCCCGCCTGTCGGGAAATCCGGTCCTTTGATGTACTTCATCAGCTGTTTTGTCGTGATGTCATTGTTCTTCATGTATGCCTTAACCGCATCCACAATCTCTCCCAGGTTATGTGTCGGAATACTGGTTGCCATACCAACTGCGATTCCTTCCGCACCGTTCAGCAGAAGGTTCGGAATTCTTACCGGAAGAACTGCCGGCTCTTTTTCTGTCTCATCAAAATTCGGTACAAAATCAATGATATCTTTGTCCAGATCGGCAAGATATGCCTCCTGTGTGATTTTCGCCAGTCTTGCTTCAGTATAACGCATGGCTGCAGCCCCGTCTCCTTCAATGGAGCCGAAGTTTCCATGACCATCTACCAGGATCATTCCTTTTTTGAATTCCTGTGCCATAACAACCAACGCTTCATAGATCGAGCTGTCTCCATGTGGATGATATTTACCCATGGTATCCCCGACAATACGCGCACATTTACGGTATGGTCTGTCATAACGGATTCCCAGCTCATACATGTCATAGAGTGTTCTTCTCTGTACCGGTTTCAAACCATCCCTGACATCCGGGAGGGCTCTGGAAATGATAACACTCATGGCATAGTCAATATATGATTTTTTCATCAGCTCCGAATATTCCGTCCGGATGATCTGTGACTCTTCCATTTTCTCTTACCTCTTCTAGTTTATGTTTTCTGATACACAGACTTTCCCCTTTTGAAAATCCATGCCTTTCCGATCTGTTTTTAAATATCCAGTTCTGCCTCTGTCGCATTTTCATAAATAAATGCGCGGCGCGGCGGAACTTCTGTTCCCATCAGCATCTCTGTTACACCGGATGCCATACGTGCATCCTCGATCTCGATCCGTTTCATCATTCGAGTTTCCGGGTTGAGGGTTGTCTCCCAGAGCTGCTCTGCATCCATTTCACCCAGACCTTTGTATCGCTGCAGGGTAAAGTCGGAATGTGTCTTTCTATATCTCTCCAGTGCCTTATCATCGTAAAGATACTCTTCTTCTCCCTTTTTCGGCATTGCCTTATAAAGCGGCGGCATTGCCACGTAGACATGACCTTCGTATATCAGTTCCGGCATAAACCGGTAGAATAAGGTCAGCAACAGTGTGGAAATATGCGCTCCATCCACATCCGCATCCGCCATGATGATGATCTTGTCATACCGCAGCTTTGTGATATCAAAGTCATTACCGTATCCCTCTGAAAATCCACATCCGAATGCATTGATCATGGTCTTGATCTCGGCATTTGCCAGAACCTTATCGATGCTTGCTTTTTCCACGTTCAGGATCTTTCCACGAATCGGCAGGATTGCCTGATACATTCTGTCGCGGGCAGTCTTTGCGCTTCCTCCCGCAGAATCTCCCTCAACGATGAAGATTTCACATTTGGATGCATCCCTGCTCTCACAGTTGGCAAGCTTACCGTTACTGTCAAAAGAATATTTCTGCCTGGTCAGAAGATTCGTCTTTGCCTTTTCCTCGGTCTTACGGATCTTTGCTGCTTTTTCCGCACAGGAAAGAACCTTTTTCAGTGTCTCCAGATTCCGGTCAAAGAAACGCGGGATCTCATCACTGGTCACCTTTCCGGTCGCTTTTGCCGCATCCTGGTTGTCCAGCTTTGTCTTGGTCTGTCCCTCAAATCTCGGATCCGGGTGCTTGATCGATACGATCGCCGTCATTCCGTTCCGTACATCCGCACCGGTAAAGTTGGCATCCTTATCCTTTAACACACCAATTTCACGGGCATACTGGTTCATGATCGTCGTAAATGTCGTCTTGAACCCGGTCAGATGGGTTCCCCCTTCCGCATTATAAATATTGTTGCAGAAACCTAGTACATTTTCATGAAATTCATTCACATACTGGAATGCAACTTCCACTTCGATACCTTCTGCTTCTCCTTTATAGTAAACCGGATCGTGGATCACTTCTTTTTTGGAATTCAGATCCTTGATAAATCCAATGATCCCATCCGGTTCATGATACTCGATCCTCTCTTCCTGTGTCTTTCTTTTATCTGTAAATATAATCGTCAGTTCCGGATTCAGGTAGGCTGTCTCATGCAGTCGGCTCTTGATCTCTTCCTCTTTAAATCTCGTCTTCTCGAAAATTGTCGGATCCGGAAGAAAATTGACACAGGTTCCGGTCTTTTTGGTCTTTCCGATCACCGGAAGAAGCCCATCCTCCAGTTCTACCACCGGAATTCCTCTCTCATAACGGTCGTGGTGGACCGCACCGTCACGGCTGATCTTTACATCCATATAAGTAGATAGTGCATTAACAACCGAAGAACCTACTCCGTGCAGACCGCCACTTGTCTTGTATGCCGAATCATCGAACTTACCTCCCGCATGTAGGGTGGTATATACGATTCTGGCCGCCGATACTCCTTTTGCATGCATACCTACCGGCACACCGCGTCCATTATCTGTTACCGTTGCAGAACCGTCCTTTTCCAGTGTCACCTCTATCTGTGAACAAAATCCTGCCAGATGCTCATCTACCGCATTATCTACAATTTCGTACACCAGGTGGTTAAGCCCCTTGGTACTGACGCTTCC
>OGPW01002460.1_pt1 | contig 10502 bp, 10 predicted proteins | sample 1553061 | NCBI WGS metagenome assembly OGPW01 (sample SAMEA2580292, study PRJEB22360) | human gut metagenome | biome: human gut; feature: human-associated habitat; material: faeces | place: Denmark | collected 2008/2010
GCGGCCATCGCCGCCGGGGCCGCCGCCCTCGCAGGCCTTGCGGGTTGCGCGCCCAAGACCCAGGCCGAAGTCGCGGGCGAGACCATAGCCGCAGACGATGCGGCGACCGGCGGCGCCATGCAGACCACCGATCCCGCCAAGGCCGTCTGGCCCGTGGTGGAGGAAGTGGAAGTGGGCTCGGCCGGCGAGGGAGTGGTCGCTTTCGTGGCGGAGCCCATCCCCGCCGATAAGATCGTCGCTACCCACGACGGGGGCTTCGCCGACGTCGTCGTCTGCGGCCTGGGACCGGCCGGCGACGCTGCCGCCCTGGCCTGCGCTGAGCAGGGCCTGAAAACCGTGGCCGTGGAGAAGCAGAACCGCGGCAACTACAACTCGGCCACCATCGGCGGTACCAATTCCGAGCTGCACAAGTTCTGGGGCATGGAGTACGACACCACCGAGTGGATGTCAGACGCCATGATCGGCTGCTCGTTCCAGGCGGACATGACGCTGTACCAGCACTACCTCGAGAAGAACGGCGAAGCCGTGAACTGGTACATCAGCCACTTCGACAACCAAGACTTCAACGACTACCCCCTCACCTTCGCCGCCGGCGACTTCCCCGACTTCCGCGAGCAGTACGACCCCACGGCGCTCAGCCGCTCGTGGAACACGTCGCTGAACCTCCCCTATCCTCCCGGCGAGCTGGCCGACATTCTCGCTGGCATCCTCACCGAGGCCGGCGTCGAGATCCGCTACGAGACCCCGGCCTGCCAGTTGGTGACCGACGAGGCGGGCTCCGTGACCGGCGTCATCGTGAAGAGCGCCGACGGCTATGAGCAGTACAACTGCGCCAAGGGCGTCGTGCTCGCCACCGGCGGCTACGAGTTCAACCAGCAGATGCTGAAAGAGCGCTGCCGCCCCCGTGGCGTGCCGGGCCGCTGGCTCACTGGCGCCTTCGGCAACACCGGCGACGGCCTTCAGATGGGCGTGGCCGTCGGCGCTGCCGAGGATGAGTTCCCGCAGTCCATCATGCTCGATCCCGAGCAGCTCATGCCCTTCGTGCGAGTGAACAAACTCGGTAAGAGGTTCACTCCCGAGTACGACCCCTACGGCCAGCTGGCCATGGCCATCCAGTACCAGCCCGGCACCTACGACTTCTACATCGTCGACAGCGCCCTGGATACCAAGATCGACAAGATTTGGACGCCAAGCTCCTCGTGCTACGGCCCCAAAGAGAACTGGATCGCCGCCGCCCAGAGCGAAAACGCCTTCAAGGCCGATACCCTGGAAGAGCTGGCCGAGCTCATGGGAGTGCCCGTCGACGCCTTCGTGGAGACCATCAACCACTGGAACGAGATGTGCGCCGCCGGCGCCGATACCGACTTCGACATGCCCGGCACCATGATGATGACCATCGACCAGCCGCCCTTCTACGCCACCAAGGAGTACGCCGACGGCCTGTGCACCACCGGCGGCCTCATCGTCGACACCGAGTGCCGCGTGCTCACCAAGGATCGCCAGCCCATCCCGGGCCTGTTCGCGGCGGGCATCACATCCGGCGGCATGTTCTACAACACTTACCCGCACAACTTGAACTGCCTCTCGCACACGCGCAACTGCCTGATGGGCTACACTATCGGCCAGGTGCTCGGCGGCAAGGAGTAGCTCCTCATCCCCACTTATTCCGATAGGGCGCCTTCCCTCCCCGCGCCCTGCACGCGAACGGGCGGCCGCCAAGCGCGCCGCCCGTTTCGTTGTCGTCCTTCTACCCGCGCACCGCGTCCGAGGGCACGATGGTCATCGATTGGAAGCGGTCGGCCATGTAGGTGTCGCCGAACTCGTGGTCGTAGAACTGCTGGATGGGCGTGTCGATGGGGTCGTGGGACAGGCGCATGTACCAGCAGTCGAGCGCCTGCAGGGTCATGACGGCGTCCACCAGCATGAAGCAGGCGGCCACGGTGGTAAGCATATAGCGCCAGTTCCACGGAATGAAATTCACGAGCCGCAGCATGAACGGCAACAGCAGCTTTATCCATACCACGCCGAGCAGCCCCCAGCAGGCCATGAACGGCAGGCACGTGCGGCCGCCGAACAGCGATCCGGGCATATTGGAGTAATCCCAGGCCACCGCTCCGAACGCGTACTGCATGAACAGGCTCACGAACGCCTCGAAGGCACCGCCGATGACCGCCGCCACCAGAAAGATGACGAGCCAATTGCTTTTGTGAAAGCGGTTGAGGAAGATGGTCATAAGTACCGCGCCGCAGCCATAGATAGGCGAGAACGGGCCGAACAGCAGGCCCGCGCGGTCCTGCCACTGGCCCGGCACCACGAACAGAAAGTGGACGATCTCCTCCATGAGCAGCCCCAGCACGCTGGCCACAACGAAGATCCAGAACAGGTTGAAGAAGTTCAGCGTGATGTAGCCCTTGCCCGAGGGGTCGCGACCGAGCGTCCCGGCCTCCCCCTCCGCGTGCTCCTCGGCCTCGCGGGCCTTGCGATGGGCGCGGCGTTCTTCGAGCAGCGAGGGGTCGAGGTAGCTCTGCAGCGCCACCGTGACCGCGAAACCGACGCCGTAGGGAATAAGCTCGTAGCCAATGCCGGCCAGCATGATGGAGCACAGAGCCCCGGTCAGAAGAAGCACGTACAGCCCGTAGGAGAGCAGCGCTGCCCAGCGCCGCTGGTTGCGGATGAGGCGCACGCCGAACACAATGAGCGTGACGGCGAGGGCCACCAGCACGGCCAGATTCACGAAGGTCACCACGATGGTGGAGATGCCCTCCCCGCGCATAGCCCCAGAGTCGAACATGGTCACGGCCTGATAAATGGTCTTCGCGATGACCGGCAGCGCGACGCCCGAGCCGATAATGAGCAGCACGCCGAACACGCGCAGCACCACCGGCAGGCGCTTCTTGTCGGCGGGGCTGGTGAATTCGGCAGCGATAGTGGCCGCGGTCTCATCAAGGGCGTGCTTTTTCTCGGCTAGAGCCTCCTTAGCGTCATCGACAATGACGCTCGGGTGCTCCACGGCGCGCACGACATCGCGGGCCTCGTCGGCGGCGTGGGCGAGCTTTTCCTCGGCCGCATGCACGATGCGCTCGGGGTGGCGCGCGTCGTCTAAGGCCTCGCGGATCTCTTCTTTGTCGCGAGCAACGTCGGCCACCAGCTCGGCATGATCGTTATGTAGCTGGTCGTGCCACTCGCGATGAGTTTCAGCCACGTCGGCCTTCTCGAATTCCACGGCCTTCTCAAGGTCGTCCCGCAGGTCGGCCTCGGCCTTGTGCGCGGCCTCTTCCAGGTGATCTACATGGCGTTTTTCATCTCCCATGGCCGGCCTCCTTTTCCCTGAACGCGTGTCTCGGCATCCAGTGTAAAGGGGCGCTCTGTGAAACCATGACCAACTGACGCAACGTCTGCCAACCCGATAAGCCCTCGTTATGCAGCGGTTACGGGAAACAAGCGGCCGGCGGCCTACCCCCAGCAGGCGATGAACATCGCAATGCCCACGAACACGACGGCCAGCCCCATAACGGCCATAATGTCGCTCAACTTGTGCACGTCAGCCTCCTCGCGCTCATTCTGCTCCGACCCTCTATCTACTAGACGTTTGAGAAGCCCGTTTTGTTGCACGCCCCACCCACCTTCCACAAAAGCAGCACGAACCAGAGAGCGCCTCAACCGCGAAAAAGGGCTACAAAGAAACGCGCAGGACAAGAACGTCGAGCAGGCGCCTCGCCAATCTAGCGCCCGAGGATCCCGTCGGTGTAGGCGTTGCGCGGGTGCACTTGGGCGGCATCGCGAGCGTTCGCCAGCTTCAGGGCGATAACGCGCCACGGGCTGCAATCGAGATACGCAACTTCCATGGCCGAAAGATCGGCATTATCGATGCCGTCCTGCTCGGCGAAGCTGTTACGGTAAATGACGAAGGCGTAGCGGATTACGCGCGTCTCACCCGGCATCAGCGTGTCATACCCGCCGGCAAGACCCACTATGAAGTCATCGCCACCAAGAGGATACAGCGCTGCTTGAGCATAATTGTCTGGAAGCATCCCGGCATCCATCATCGCATTATCGCCCGTGAAGGCGGCACACCGCAGCACAGGGTTCGGCGGTGCCGCGGGTTCGGTGCCGAGATTGCCAACCTCTACATCGACCACCACCATGCGAACGTCCTCGTCGGCGAACAGCATTCCCGAACCTGCCGAGAGGTTCGTCTCGACGTACAGCGGATACCATTCCGTAAACGCCGCCGGAGACACCATGGCGCAATCGACGACGCGGGCCGAGAACGGGGCGATCTCCTCATCCCAGCTCTCGCTTTCCATCGAGGCCTTTCTCTCGGCATCGGTCATGGAATCCCAGTCCTCCTGCAGGTAGGGGCTTGCCTCAAGGTCGTATTTCATTCCCCAGTCCAAGTCATCCAGCACGACGGTCTCGCCAAAAGGCACTTCCACAATCTCCTCGGCCTTCCAATGGGGAGCGTAGCCCGAGGACATCCCCGTCGGCGTCTCCTGGGTTAAGGTAGCGCGCGCGGGCTGGGCGATGAAATGCGGCACCATCCAGCCGAGAGCCGCCAGAAGCACCCCTATGACCGCGACGCCGACAACAACGCGAATCGCCCGGTTCGGCTCTGACGCCTTCAAGCTCGTCTCTTCGGCCATAGCTCGCTCCTTTTCGCTCGATTACCGAGTCCAAACTAGCACGGGATCAGGCCAAAGGGCAATGGTGAGGTTTTTCACCCTAGGGCAAGCGCCTGCAATAAGATAAAGTGAGAGGCATCCAATCGGAAAAGGAGCCGAACCCGTGATTCCCTTCGCCAGCTTCATTATCGTCTTTTCCGCCCTAATCGGCGTAGGCGCGGCCTGCGCGGCCGTTGGGCAAGCTTGCTTTCGCCGACGCAGCGACGATGTGAGCACACGGCTGGCGGTACTGTGGTCGGTCGCGAGCATCGGGCTCTCCATTGTCGTGCCGGCACTGGATGGATTTCAGGCATCCAAAACGGCCGCGATCGCCTCAGCGGCGCTGCTGGCAGCAACCGCACTGGCCTCCTTTTTCCTAAGTCGTTACTGGCGCGAAGCCGCCATGAAGCGCGAAGCAGAGCGTTTGCAACTGGCGAAAAGCGGCTACGCTGACTCGCAGCTGGCCGACCCGGAGGTGCCGCAAGAGCCTGATATCGAAGCCCTCTGCGCCAAGGCCGCCCGCACCTACGACCTCACCCGCCGCGAAGAGGATGTGCTGCGCCTCCTCGTTGAAGGGCGCACGGCACCGCAAATCGCCGAGGAGCTCGTCGTCTCTCCCAACACCGTGAAAACCCACGTGCGCAACCTCTATCGAAAGCTCGGCATCAACCGCCGCGCCGACCTCGCCTGCCGCCTCGAGAGCTAAGAAGCGATTCTTACTAGGGACAGCACGCGCTGGTATTGTTCAATTCCTGACTTTGTGGAAGCCGCGCTGTGATGTTTGTGCTATCTTGATAGCAACGCTCTTTCTTGCAGCATGTTTCGCGCGGTTCTCGCCTATTTGCTGAGCGTCTTCTATCCATTTTTACGTAGGAAGGAGACTTGAGCATGTCTGAAGCAGCTAGCACATCGAACATCGTCCTTTTCGAATCCTCCGATGGGGAGGTGAGATTAGATGTCGCGGTTGACGTCGGAAAGGACGAGATCTGGCTCAACCGCTCTCAGATGTCTCTCCTGTTCGATCGCGATGTCAAAACCATTGGCAAGTATATCGCCAACGCGCTTAAGGAAGAATTGGAGAACTCACCGAAACCAACTGTCGCAAAATTTGCGACAGTTCAAAAAGAGGGGAATCGCGAGGTAGAGCGGCAGGTCGAATACTACAACCTCGACGTCATCATCTCGGTGGGCTACCGCGTGAAGTCTCAGCGCGGCGTTGAGTTCCGTCGCTGGGCCACCGACGTCCTGCGTCGTTATATCGTCGAGGGCCGCGCCGAGAACGAGAAGCGCCTGATCGACGGGCTATCATCGTGCAGCTGCCCCTAATCCCCGTAGGGGATGACGCCTGTGAAAGGGTAGGAGCCGTCGGTGGCTATGAGAAGGTAGTTGTCGGCGCCGCCGAACTCGTCGTCGGAGGCGTCGATGACGTACACGTTGGCGAAGTGACCGCGCAAGCGCTCCACCTGGGAGAAGAGGCGGTACATGGCGGCGCCGGTGTATTCCACGACGCAGTTAGCCATGAGCAGGCCGCCCGGCGTCAAGCGCGCGCGGGCGCAGGCGATACCCTCGTCACTGACGAAGAACGGTACCGCCTCGCGCCCGACGAAGACGTCGTTGATGATGGCATCGTAGGGGGCGCCGTCCGACCGCCGCAGGAACGCCTCGCCGTCTTCCACGAAGATGCGCAGATCGTCGGCGCGGCCCTCGGCGGCCAGCTGCATCTCCAGACGATCAAGGAAGAAACGCTCCCGGGCGATTTGCACCATGGCCGGATCAATCTCCACCACGTCCAGCGCAACGCCCGGATGCTCCAGCAGCAGCTGCTTGGGATAGGCGAACCCAGCGCCACCAAGCATGAGCACACGGTTTACAACCAGCGGATCCAGCGCCTCGGGAAGCGCCGCCTCGAAGAGGTGGTCGAAGGATCGCAGGTACGCAAAGGGGCACGTCGCCCAACGCTCGTCCAGATAGGTCGCCGACTGCAGCACCCCGCCCACATTCAGCATGCGCACAAGCGACCCGTCCTCCGCCGGCATCGCATACACCGCCGCCTCTCCGAACCGAGAAGGAAACACCTCGCGCTTCCCCGCGCGCCCGGTAACCCTGTCCCACCAATCCGCCAGCACCATCGCTCCTTTCCGAGCCTGCAACTGCGACCACGGCCGAACCTTATCGCACTCTGTGCCACAGTATCGCACAGAAACCCCCGTGTTAGTTTCAGTTGCTTGCCTGATCGGGCGGCAATCGCTATGGTTGAAAGGAGAATGAGATCATCGGCGACAAGGAGGGCCTTGTGCTGGCCGTCGCCCTCTACGCCATACCGGAGTTCTCGGGTTCCATAGCGATCCAAGAAGCGGCGATCAACCGTACTATCATAGAATACGAGCTCAACGGCCAGACAAGCCAGTTCGTCATCGACCTAGACGCCTACGACCCCACAGCGGTCATCAGTTACACCGGCTCCCCCACCATAGCCGACGCTGTCGACGTCCAGCAGTTCTACAACATCCCAGGCAGCGCCAGCGAATTCGAAGAAGCCGTCTGCACCTACATAGAAGACCACGGCGGCACCGTCACCTCCGTAGAGACGATCTCGGAGTCTTAGCTAGATTATTAACGGTATATCAGCGAATCTCGGGGACTCGTTCGGCCAGCCCCTGGAAACTCATCTAGCAGAGCACCTAGCCTCAGCCTTCCCATTGTCCTCGACAGCACCTGGTACCACCAGCCCGCAGCTACAATTCCTCATTCGACGGCGTCAGCGCCTGTCACGATTTCGCGGGGTGCCGTTGTCTGTAGCGCAATGCACCTTCAACTTCGGAAACTGCAAAAGCCCAGATCATGGCCATGGGATATCTTGGTCGTCGGAATCGGCGTAGAAGCAAACTGAGTAAGGCACATCGTCATTGGTAGGATCATCGTCTTCGCGACTGGCGGCGGGGAGACACAAAACGGGACGAAGCACGATACCGCCCATCGCCTCTATAGCTTGATTCGCTCGCTCAGAGAGCGCATCCAAGCTTCCCGGCTCATTGAGGAGCTCCGCCGCGCTCATGGCCTCCGCCATGCCCGGTTCCCCGGCACAGCCAATAACGCGCCCATAGTCCTCTGGATCCAGGAAAAGCCGTATCGACTTCCCTTCGCCATCGAGGCGATAGATGATCTTATTGTAATCCGGATCGTCTGTCACGCTGTCCCACCATATCGTGTAGGAGAATTGCTGGTTTGGCAGCCAGATAAAAAGACCGAAGACAAGCACCATAACCGCCGCGCCGACGAGCGCCCATTTGAGGGCGCGCACCAGGCGATCGAGCCGTTGCGACTCACTGGCAATGCGCTCATCAAGAAGAGAGGTCTCCCACGCAAGGTCGTCCGGCTTTTTCTCCACCATCGCACTCTCCCCCAGCAGTTCAGCGGCGCTCACTCCGAGGGCACGGGCCAGGGCCACGAGCGAATCGGCGTCGGGAACCGAGGTGCCACGCTCCCACTTCGAGACGGTCTGGCGCACTACGTGGACGCGCTCGGCCAACTCATCCTGGCTCAATCCCTGCTCAGTGCGCAGCTTCTTGATGGTGTCCTTCAGCATGGCGTCAGCCCTTCTCGGAAACGTTCTCACCGCTTCACCGTAACAAGAAAGCTCCGCATGCGCAAGCAACGATGCTTAACAAAGGGGCGCTGAGCTGGCCTTGCGACGCAAGTGCGGTCGGCGCGAGGAGCAAAACGAGACATTCCCGCGTCATTTATGCGGTCGTGATCGAATAAAGTGGCCCTCCCCCTTCCATCGATTTGAGGAGAAGCCCATGAAGGAAAACGAACTCGAGTTCAGCGATTGGCCCATGTTCGATCTTCTGATGACGAACGAGGAGCTTTGCCGCGAGCTGCTTGAAGTAGTCCTCAATGCACCAGTGTCGAACATTGAGTACATCATCGCCGAGAACGATATCCGTCCGACGCTCACCAACCACGGCGTGCGTCTCGACGCCTACGTAAAAACCGAGAACGAGGTTTGCAACATCGAGATGCAAACAGTCAAGCGGGCTAAACTCGGTCGCCGCTTGCGCTTCTATCAGGGCGCCATGGACACCTTGGCACTACGCCGTGGCGAGCACTACGGAAACCTCCCTCCCTGCTACATCGTTTTCATCTGCCTGCACGATCCCTTCAATGCGGGGCTGCCGGTATACACGCTAAACGTAAAGTGCCAGGAGAATACGAGCGTGAAAACGGACCATGGGTTCACCTGGATCGTCTTGGCTGCCCCTGCCTGGGACAGGCTCCCTCCGGGACGCCTGCGAAACCTGCTACACTATATTGCTACCGGAGAAGCGGGCGACGATCGGTTCGCCACGAAACTAGCCGCCGCCGTAAGGGCAGCGAACGGCGACGAAGCGTGGAGAAAGGAGAAGATGGCCTTGCTGACATTCGAGGAAGACATGGAGATCCAGAGACGCATGCTCGAGGAAGACCGGGAAGACCTCGAGGCCCGAAGGCGCATGGTCGAGGAGCAAAGGCGCACGCTTGAGGAGCAACAGCGCGTGCTTGAGGAGCAAAGGCGCATGCTTCAGGAAGATCTCGAGAAACTAGAGCACATCGCCGTCGAGACAACGGAAAGCGAGGGACGGGCTGAAGGTCTTGAAGAGGGAGAAGCGCGTCTTGGCGCGTTGGTGACGGCGCTGATCGAATCGGGTCGCTCGGAAGAGGTAGCACTCGTTGCAACCGATGCCGCCGCTCGCCGTGCGCGATTCGAGGAATTCGGCCTCTAGAAAGAGCTTTCTCACGCTCACGTCTCCGCTCCACGTAAGACGGACTCGCGCGTCAGAGGGACCATCCTCCGACGCGCGAGGTTCGCCGTGGGCCGAAAGGTGAACCGTTTTATAGGGCCGCGGTGGCAATGCAGCCGGCGAGGACGAACACGGCAACGGCGAGCAGGGCGATGGCGCAGAGCGTGGTGATCATGATAGGCTCCTTTCGCTCGGGCGGGACGCGGGCTGGGCGATGTGCTCCCAATTGAGCCTTTCGGCGGTTCCGCATCCCCCAATTTCGATGGTTCCATCATGGCAGCATCCACTTACGCTGCCGTTGCGCGTATCTTACGGTTTTGTCGTTTAAGCGCCGGCCTTGGCGAGAAAGATGTCGGGGTCGAGATCCTCCCATGAGGCGATGAGGAAGTCGGCGCGCTCGAAGAGCTGGTCGCGGGTGCCGGAGATGTCGTTGTCGTAGATGGCGCCAGTGCGGTAGCCGGCCGCGCACAGGGTGTCCAGGGCGTAGGCGGCATCTTCGAAAGCCCAGGTGTGGGCGCGATCAGTGCCGAGGAAGCTGCGGGCGTGGTCGTAAACAGCCGGTTCGCGTTTGCTCGTCTGCAGGTCGTCTACAGACACGACGGTCTTCATGTAGGGGGCGAACCCACAGCGTTCCACGCACGTGGCCAGCATGTCGGCCGGCGTGGACGAGGCCACCGCCATGGGCACGCCGCGCTCGTGCAGGGCCTGCACGAAGGCCAGCGCGCCCGGACGAGCCTCCACTTCGTTGGCGTAGAAGGCGCGCATGCGGTCGAAGATCATCTCGAGCACCGCCTCGTTGCTCTCGCCGAGACCGCATTGCTCATGTAAATAGGCGCTGGCCTCGGGCAGCGACATGGTGGTGATGGCTTCGGCGTCGGCCTCGGTCAGCGTGATGCCGGCCTCGGCCGCCAGCGTGCGATCCACCTCATGCCACGCTCCCATGGAATCCACCAGCGTCCCATCGCAATCGAAAATAACTCCGATGTCATTCATTTCACAACCTCACATTCTAGGCAAAGTCAGCGAGAGGCTCTGGCGCGTTTCAGATTCGCCCGCCTTT
>OGPW01002485.1_pt1 | contig 10445 bp, 8 predicted proteins | sample 1553061 | NCBI WGS metagenome assembly OGPW01 (sample SAMEA2580292, study PRJEB22360) | human gut metagenome | biome: human gut; feature: human-associated habitat; material: faeces | place: Denmark | collected 2008/2010
CTGCCTCCGTTCCTGCGATATTATGGCGGAAGAGTTCACGGAATACAGCAGACAGAATCCGAGAGAGGATCTGCTCCGGGACTATATCCCGAAAAATATGGATAAGATCGCCCAGCAGACAGATGCTTTTCTCTATCTGTTCAATCAGGACGGAGACTGCATCTATGCCAGCGAAAATAGCGGCATTTCTGCGGATGATCTGAAACTCAGCACAGAAATGCGCAGCGGTTTGCAAAAAGACGGCGAGTATATGACCGACAGCAATGTCGGAAAGATCGATCACAGCGCAGCAGAACCCATGCTCACCCGTGGCAGAACGTTTTATCTGGTGCGGAACGGTGAGGAAGTTCCTTATTATATGTTTGCCTCGTCCTACACACGGCAGCTCAATGTGTATGTCACACACATGATGCTGCTGGTGGTCATCCTGTTTTTCGTGATGCTGCTGCTGTCCGGGCTTCTGACCTTTTACGGCAGCTGGAACAGCAACCGCCGGCTGGAACAGCTGGAGACAGCAATGCGGCGTTATGTGCAGGGGGACTACAGCCAGTCCATTGACACGGATTCCTTCGTGGGGACGGAACTGGAACAGGTGGCATCTCTGGCAGAACAGATCGGCAGCCAGTCCGGCAGAGCCGAAGAGTCCAGCCGCCAGTTTGTGTCCAACGTGTCCCATGAGCTGCGGACGCCGATGACCATTATCAGCGGTTTTGTAGAGGGCATCCTGGACGGCACTGTGCCGAAACCCAAGCGGATGGAGTATCTCTCCATTGTTTCGCAGGAGGTACAGCGGCTGAAAATGCTGGTTACTTCCATGCTGAATCTGACCAAGTTCGATGCCGGCACGATTCAGATGAACTATCGTATGTTTACGCTGAACGATACCGCATTCCGGACGATACTCATGTTTGAAAACCGTCTGGAAAAGCGAAATATTGCGGTGGAAGGACTGGACAGTCCGCCGGTGCGTGTCTGTGCAGACCCGGATCTGATCGGTCAGGTGGTTTATAACCTGGTGGAAAACGCCGTGAAGTTCGTCAATGACGGCGGCACGATCACGTTTACCTTTGCCGACGAAGAAAATGACTGGGTATTTGCCGTCCGCAATACCGGAAAGGGCATTTCGAAGGAAGAACTGCCGAAGATCTTCGAGCGGTTCTATAAGTCGGATGCCTCCCGCAGCCAGGATAAGACCGGATTGGGTCTGGGACTGGATATTACGAAAAAGATCATTCACCTGCACCACGCCCAGATCAGCGTGCGCAGTGAGGAAAATGCCTATACGGAGTTCGAAGTGCGCCTGCCGCACATGGAACCGCCGGAACAGGAAAACGAATAAGAGAACGGACAGTGTCAAAGTGAAAAAATGCAGGCACTGTCCGTTTTTTTGAAAGGAGAATCTTTCATGCAGGAGCAGCAGTCTCAGGCATTCCCCAATGCCAATGCAGACACTTCCCCAACACCAGAGCAGAATCCGTCGCAGGAAAAGCCGGTGAACCCGGTCTCAACGGAACAGAACGTGTGCCCGGCACAGCCTGGAAATCCCGTGCCGCCGGTGCAGAATGTGCGCCCGGTACAGCCCGGGAATCCCGTACCACCGTTGCAGAACGTGCGCCCGGTACAGCCCGGAAATCCCGTGCCGCCGGTGCAGAATGTGCGCCCGGCACAGCCTGGAAATCCCGTGCCGCCGGTGCAGAACGTGCGTCCGTCACAGCCCGGAAATCCCGTGCCGCCTGTGAATCCTGTGCCGCCGATACACCAGGTACCCCCAATGAACCAGGTTCCGCCGATGCACAACCCCATCCCCAACTGGTATCAGAACCAGCCGCCGAAAATGGGCAGCTGGCAGGCACCGCCGCAGGTGCCGCCTGTGCCGCAGAAACCGCCCATGTCCCCGGAGAAAAAGGACAGACGCACGGCGTTCTGGCTGAAGATCGTGGCAGGACTGCTGGCAGCGCTGCTGCTCTACTGCATCGGCAGCGATGTGGGGAAATACCGCCACGGCGAGACTGTCCCGGCTGCGGCATCCTCCGACACAGTCAACGAGGATACCCAAAAGGTCATCATCCAGCAGCAGGATAAACCGGAGCTGGACAAAAACACCGAGAATACAGACGAAAACGGCGCATATACCGTGGAAGGCGTGGCGGCGGCAGTGCGTCCGTCCATTGTGGAGATCGAGACCTACGGCGATGCCAAGGGCGAACTGCTCAGCGGCACAGGCTCCGGAATTATTTCCAGCAAGGACGGCTATATCATCACCAATGCACACGTGCTGACGGACGGCAAGTCTTTCAAGGTCATTATGTCCGACGAATCGGAATATGCGGCAAAGGTGATCGGCAAGGACAACAAGACCGACCTGGCTGTCATCAAGATCGACGGCAGCGACTTCCCGGCTGCCACCATGGGCAATTCCGATGAGGTAGTGCTGGGTGAGGCAGTCGTTGCCATCGGCAATCCGGCAGGGCTTTCCGGCTCTGTGACAAACGGCATCGTCTCCGGACTGAACCGTCAGATTCGCTCCGATGCCACCGGGTTCGACATGAACTGCATCCAGACCAATGCCGCCATCAGCCCCGGAAACTCCGGCGGTGCGCTGGTCAATATGTACGGGCAGGTCATTGGCATCACTTCTTCGAAATATGTCAGCTCCAGCTATGAGGGGCTGGGCTTTGCCATTACCATCAACGAGGTGCTGCCCATTGTGCAGGATCTCATCGACAACGGTTATGTCACCGACCGGGTGCGTGTGGGCATTACCTTTATCTCGCTGCTCCCGGAAGAGGTGCAGCAGAACTTTGCAGATGAGATCGGCATGAAAACCATTCCCGACGACCTGTCGGGCGTGTGGATCACGGAGATTGCAGAGGACTGTGACATTGCCAACACTGAGCTGCAGGTGAACGATGTGATCGTTTCCGTCCAGGGCGAGGCGGTGGATGATTACGATTCGCTGAACGCTGCGATTGCCGGACTGAAAGGCGGCGATACCATGGAGGCACGCTGCCGCCGGTATCAGCCCAACGGCACATTTGAAGAATTCACCATCCAGTGCAAGCTGATGGAGGATACTTCCGGAAACTATTAAACATCTGCAAAGCAAACAGCCGCCGGCAGGGGGAAAAAACCTGCCGGCGGCTGTTTTGCAATATTTCAGAGTTGTTATATTATTCCGCAGAATTCTTTTCGTTTACTTCGTCAATGAAGTTCTGGGTCTGGTCGTAGATGGCGTTCACCGATTCGTTCCACGGCACGCCTCTGGATGTGGCACGAATGCCGTTGACGCTGCTGTCCAGAATATCCGTGACATCAGAAGAAATGCCGTTGTAATAGTCAAATACCGGGTTTTCCAGCGCCATTTCATTCATCTTGTTTTTCATTTCGATCATTTCATCTGTCCACTCATAGTCCTTGACGAACTGTTCATCGCTGATCTCCTGTGCGCCGTCGCTGATCTTGCTGAACCGGAAGCAGTCCAGGAACTTGCCCACGCCCTCCGGATTGTGACCGCCTTTGACAAAGCAGTATGCGTTGACGCTGGTGGGAATATAGTACTCGTCCGCCTTGTCATACTTGGGGACAGGAACAAAGAATACATCTTCGCCGAATGTCTTGGACCACTGGGATTTTTCATTGCCCAGCGCCCACAGACCGCAGGGATAGAACAGCAGCTTGCCCTCGCCGATGTAATAGTCACGGGAAGTCCAGCCATAGTCGCCTACGCCCAGCGCAATGTAATCGGACTGCCACAGCCCGTACATCCAGTTCTGATAGTCCTCGATCGCCTCGTTCCGCAGGTTGTTCACCAGCTTGCCGTTTTCCAGACCGATGTACGGAACACCGGTGGATGCAGACAGACCGGACTCGAAGTACCAGCTGTCGATGCCGTAATGCTCATCGGAGGTGTCCACAAATTCAGACAGCATATCCTCGAAAGCGTCCCAGTCCCATTTGCCCTTTTCGAACAGCTCTGCCGGGTCATCCAGACCGTTTTCGTCCATGGTCTTGCGGTTGTAGATAATGGCACAGTTGTCGCCGGTCACTTCTACGATCGCCATATAGTGACCGCCGTTCCACATCATAGCGTCGTTGGCATCCTTTACGTCTGCCCACAGCTCTGAATCCAGGTCGATGTAATTGTCATAGGGGACGAACATTCCACGGACAGCGCCCTTCGGGAAAGCGTCCCAGTTGCCGCCGTAGAAAAAGTCTACGCCCTCGTCGCTGTTGATGGCGTTCGCCAGGTTGTCATATCTTGAACCATAGGTGGTCTGATACCATTCGATCTGTCCGCCGTACCGTTCCTGGAACACTGCCAGTTCGATAGGCGTGGTCTTTCCGGTATCGTCCGAGTTGATATCCCAGTCGGACATCCACTTGATGGTTTTGTTTTCCAGTTCTCCGGTCAGACGCTCGTCTGACTTTGCCAGTTCTGCCAGCTGTTCTCTGGTGTTGGCGGACATATCCTTTTTCGGGGTGGTGTCCTTGGTGTCAGAACCGCAGGCAGCCAGCGGGACGGTCAGCACCATTGCCAGCAGACAGTGCAGGGCAATTCTTGCGCTCTTCTTCATAAACATTCTCCTGTCTGATTCGAAGTAATATACTTTATTATACCATGAAACACTGCCCCGGCGCAATCCGCAATTTGTACGAGATTTCACATGGATTTCCGGTAAAAACGCTGAGAGATCATGCGAAACCGTCGATTTTTGGCAATGCAAAGAGGATAAAAATATTCCAAAAAGAATAAAATTGCTGTTGTATTTGTACAAAAAATATGATATAATATTTTTGATTGGAAATCAGATCTTGTTTCCCACGGGCAAAATGTGTGCGTCCGGGCGGAAACACATTGGAAAAATAGTTCGAGAGGAGAACAAATGCAGCAAAGACAAAAGAAGAAACAGGCGATGCGCCGGTTTGCAGCATCTCTGACCGCAGCAGTGCTGGCGGCGGCGTCGCTGCCGGTGTGCGCCGTATCATCCGAGCCGTACAACACCTGGACGGGATACGTGCTGCGTGACCCTGCCGGGCGCTACCTCAGTGTTTCCGGCGGCACAGAGGGCGAGGGCGTACAGGTCGGCTTTTACGAGGCAGACGGCGTAGCACCCTACAACACGTGGTACTTCACGGAAACAGACTGGGGTATTACCATCAAATCTGCCCTGTCTCAGGGAGAGTATTACTTAACAGAGAATACCAAGGAAAACAGGCTGGAGCTTTCCACCTCTGCCGGGAGTTTTGAACTGGGCGATGACGGCTATCTGCGTGGATTCCGCAGCGGCGTGGAGTCCCCGGTCTATGCACAGGTGACACCGGAGGCTGTGACTAACCTGCACATGGGCGACTGGAACGGCGACGGTGTTGTAGACGGCACAGACCTGATGCAGCTGCGGCAGACCGTACAGCTGGATTTTGACGACTCGCCTGTCAGCTTTGTCCGGCAGGCAGTGGGCGATGCCAACGGCGACGGCGTATTAGACGGAGCAGATGTGCAGCTGCTCCAGCAGTATCTGCTGGGCGAGTCGGTTTCGCTTGCGGCAGTTTCCATCCCCACCTGTACCATGGTGCCGCCGGCAATGGAACAGCCGGAACCGGGAACGACAGAACCGGTCACTACCACAATGACAACAACCGAAACCACGACAACAACTGAAACCACACAGACATACAGGGATACCGCAGCAGTGACTACGGAGACCACCACTGCACCGCCGCAGCAGGATCTCACCATGGCGGACTATCCGGCAGAGTACCTGGATGCGTCCGACTGGATCTGGAACAATCGCATCAACACGGAAGGCTCTGCCAAGGACTGGGCGACCATCTACGACCAGATCGTTGCCGGAAACGGCACGCTGCACTATATTCTGATGTGGCAGTCCTATGAGAAGATCACCCTGGAACAGCGGCAGAAACTGCCTCAGATGCTGGAGGATGCGGTCAACCAGTGGACGGATCATCTGAAGGGCTGGGACGGCTGGAAGTTTGACCACGTCAAGGTAGAAGTTGTGGGCTATGCCGTGCTGGATAAGGATTGCCTGCTGGATCTGCAGCCGGATGAAGTGGTCTATACGGATACCACAAGCTCGTGGTTGCGGGACGATATGATTTCCAGCGGCATGGGCGATTCCAGCGTGCCTGCAATTCAGCCGGCTGAGCCGACTGACATCTCCCGGTATTCCCATTGGGCAGATAAGAACTGGACGTATAACGGCAGCTATGAAAACCGGTATGATATGTACCTCCACGGCATCACCGGCATGATTAACATGGGCGGCTATGGCTATCACTACGGGCAGATCTTGTCCGACCAGTCCGTGCTGGGACTGATCGATGGCACCACCAGCCAGCACATTCTGCTGCACGAGATGGGACACGGTTTCGGGCTGCCCGACTATTACGGCGGCGAGGGCGAGTCTGACGGATTCCCGCCCGGCGGATTCCCCGGCGGCGAAAACTCCATTATGATGGCTGGTTCTTCGCAGAAGATCACTGACTTTGACGGCTGGTTCTTCCGGTATCTGTGGAGCAAGCTCAAGTCAGAGGACGGCAGATTTCAATAAGAGAGTGATATCAGGGCATTTGTACGCACAGATGCTGAACAGAGAGGAAATTGGGTATGAAGAAACAGAGAATCCTGGCATCGCTGACAGCGGCGGGGCTTGCTGCAGCGTCCCCGCCCGCGGTGGCAGCCTCGTCGGTGGAATACAACACCTGGACGGGATATGTACTGCGGAATGCGGCAGGGAACTGCCTCAGCGTTCTCGGCGGCTCAGAGGGTGAGGGCGCACAGGTCGATTTTTACTTGGCAGACGGCGCAGCACCCTATAATACGTGGTATTTCACCGAGACAGACACCGGCATCACCGTCAAGTCTGCCCTTTCGCAGGGCGAGTATTACCTGAAAGAGATGGATGGTATGCTGGCGCTGTCCAAAACAGCAGGGGAATTCACCCTGTCAGAGGACGGCACACTGCTGGGCGCATCCGGCAAGGCATACGACATTGTGGTGCCGGAACCGGTGACCAATCTCCGCATGGGAGACTGGAATCATGACGGTGCAGTGGACGGCATGGACTTGACACTGCTGCGGCAGGCCGTGCAGGATCACACGGCAGACTTTGCGCAGCAGGCGGTAGGTGACACCAACGGAGACGGTGTGTTGAATGGGGCAGATGTGCAGCTGCTCCAGCAGTATCTGCTGGGCGAGGATGTGACCATGGCAGAGGTACACGTGCCGGAATGCAGCATTGTGCCGATGCCAAATCCGCCGGAGATCACAGAACCTGCCGTCACGGAAACCACTACGACCACAGAAACAACGACCACAACGATGGGAACGGCTGCTGCACGGCCGGGACCGCCCCCGCCCACAGAGCCCCCGGCAACCACAGAAACGACCACAGTGACAACTACCACAGAAACACCCCGGCAGGATCTGACGATGGCAGACTTTCCGTCGGATTATACCTATGCGGCAGACTGGATCTGGAACAACCGCATTGCGGCGGAAAAGTCTACGGAACGCCGGAACACCATTTTCGACCAGATCGATGCCGGAAACGGTACGATCAACTATGTGGTGCGGTGGCAGTCCTACCGCACGCTGACCCTGGAACAGCGGCAGCAGTTTGAAAAGCTGGTGAGCGACTGCATCAACGGCTGGAACGACTGGCTCAAGGGATGGGACGGCTGGAAGTATGACCATGTGGACGTGAAAATTGTGGGCTGGGCAGTGCTGGACAAATCAGTTTTGCTGGATTTGCAGCCGGATGAGGTCGTCTATGACAATCTCATCTCCGATTATGACAGCACCTATGACACCTCCAACGGCGTGGACACTATCCCGGATAAGCTGCCCAGTGCGCCGTCTGAGATCTCCCGGTTTGACCACTTCTTCGACAGCAGCTACAGCTATCCCGGCGGTCTGGACAAACGGTTTGATATGTACCTGTGGGGAACGCAGGGATTCCCGAACATCGGCGGCTGCGGCGGTGACTGGGGACAGCGGCTTTCGGATACGGCGTACCTCAATATGCTGGACGGCTCCGGTATCCACGTGCTGGAACACGAGATCGGTCACGGCTTTGGCATGACGGATTTCTACGGCGGCGAGGGCGAATCCAACGGATTCCCGCCCGGAGGATTCCCCGGCGGTGAAAATTCCTTGATGATGGCTGGCTCTGCCATGAAGATCACGGATTTTGACGGCTGGATGCTGCGCTATATGTGGAGCAAGATCAAGGACGAGGACGGACGGTTCTCGAAGTAAACGATTCATACCAAAAAGAACGCCTTCTGCACGTTGGGTGCAGGAGGCGTTTTGTGCTGCCGGGACAATTGCAATTTTCTCCGAAGTGTGGTATACTTTTACAGTTGACTGTGATTTTCAGACAGAAGGGAGTATGATCGTATGAAGTGGAAAGCATTTCGGGCGGCATTTCCGCACACACTGCCCATTTTTGCCGGATTCTGGTTTCTGGGGCTTGCCTATGGCATCTATATGCACGCCGCCGGCTTTTCATTTGTCTATCCGATGCTGATGAGTCTTTTGATTTTCGGCGGCTCACTGGAATTTGTTGCTGTGGAGATGCTGCTCAGTCCGTTTGCCCCGGTGCAGGTGCTCATCATGACACTGCTGATACAGGCACGCCACCTGTTTTACGGCATATCCATGCTGGACAAGTATAAAGGCATGGGGTGGAAAAAGGGATATCTGATTTTCGGAATGTGTGATGAGACCTTTTCCATCAACTATACGGCAGAGATCCCGGACGGCGTGGACAAGGGATGGTTCTTTTTCTTTGTGACCCTGCTGAACCATTTTTACTGGTTTTCCGGGGCGACCATCGGCGGACTTGTTGGCTCGCTTTTGAAATTTGATACCACAGGCATCAGCTTTGTGATGACCGCCATGTTTGTGGTGATTTTCCTGGAACAGTGGCTGAAAGAAAAGCACCATGCCGCCCCATGGATCGGTCTGCTGGCATCTGTGGTCTGCCTGGTCTGCTTTGGCGCAGATTCTTTTTTGATTCCCACCATGGCGGCGATTCTTCTGACACTGCTTTTGTGCCGCAGAAAACTGGAACGAACGGAGAAAAAATCATGACACTGACCCAACAGATCATTACAATAGGCTTGTGTATCCTTGGAACGATGCTGACCCGTTTTCTGCCGTTTTTGATTTTCCGGGAAAACCGAAAAACGCCGGAAGTGATACAATATATAGGGAAATATCTGCCGGCTGCGGTTTTCGGGATGCTGGTGGTCTATTGCCTGCGGAATGTCAGCATCGTCTCCGGCAGTCACGGACTCCCGGAGCTGATCGCCATTCTGGTGACCTGTGGACTGCACCTCTGGAAACGGCAGATGCTGCTCTCCATTGCCGGCGGCACGGTGTGCTATATGCTGTCGCTGCACTTTGTATTTGCTTAGGACTCTTACACAGCGTTTTCGTTCGTGTCCTCCTGTAGCTTCTGGTTGATCTTCTGTATTTTCCGCCGGTAGACGCTGTACTGGCTGAGCCAGATGCTGAGGTAAATGCAGAGGAAAATGCCCAGATAGAGCAGCATTCCCCACAGACTCAGATCACACCAGCCCAGCAGCAGTGAGACGACCCAGAACAGGGGCGTAACCATGCAGAAGTGGGTGGCAGTGGCACGGAATAAACTCCACGATTCCACTTCCCAGATGACGGAACTGCTGGCAAAAACAGAACCCACCAGCCCGGACAGCAGAAATTGTGCCGTGGCGCCGGCGGTTTCAGAGCCGAACAGAGCAGTACAGCCGGGGCTGCACGGCGCATATGTGCCGATGCAAAAGGAAATCACCAGAAGTATAAGGCTGCTGACGCATACGCCTATCGGGAAGCCGATAGCGCTGCGGAGCAGGATCTGTTTTTTCATATTTTTCATAAAGCGACCTCCTTAGAGTCCGAGTATGGATTTGATGCGGTTGACATAGCGCCTGGAAACATATGCGGTCTCACCGGTTTTCAGCTGGATGCCGATGGTGCCGGTGATGCTGAGGTCCAGCCGTTTCACAAAGCGCAGGTTGATGATCTCCGATTTGGAGATGCGGACAAAGGTTTTTTCGTCCAGCAGCTGTTCCAGTTCATAGAGCCGCTGGCGCAAATAAAATTCACCATGGGGCGTTTGGGCGTAAACCTTTTGCGATGCGCCGTAAATGCGCATGATCTGGGACTTTTCCAGCAGGACAGCGCTGTCTGCATCATAGCCTATGACAGAATCAGAACGCTTTTCGGACAGCTTTTCCACCAGTTCCCGGACTTCGGCGGTCACGGCGGCGGTGCGGATCAAAATTTCCGGCTCTTCGCATTGGCTGTCCAGCTGTATTTGTATTTTCACGTGGGATGTCTCCTCCTTTCGCTGCGGTCGACTGCCAGTCTATCATAGCATATTTTTCACGGCGGCTCAAGC
>OGPW01002486.1_pt1 | contig 10445 bp, 11 predicted proteins | sample 1553061 | NCBI WGS metagenome assembly OGPW01 (sample SAMEA2580292, study PRJEB22360) | human gut metagenome | biome: human gut; feature: human-associated habitat; material: faeces | place: Denmark | collected 2008/2010
CCATCGGCTTCCGATGAGGCGGCAGATTCTGATTTACTGGGACCATCCTCTTACCCCGGCATCTGGCAGGGCATTCTGGACTATGTGATGAAAAAGCCCCGTATCGATGTATACAGCTGTTTCCAGAAGGGCAAACTGATTTATGCCGGCAAAAACCGGGCCATAATTTCTGTACCTCAGCAGTTCCTTGTACTTGCCGGGAATAATAAATCATATCAGAAAGTCATTTCTGACGCATTTAAAGCCCTCACAGGAACAGCATATATTCCTAAAACCGTACTGGCGGGAACCGGAGAAGAAGCAGAAGCCCTGGCTATGGCGGCATCAAATCCTTCTGAACCCGCTAAAGCAGCTTCCCAGGAAGTTTCCACTAAAAAAGAGGAATACCGGAAAATTTCAAAATCTGAAATTCCAGAAAAAGACAAAGAAGAACATGCACTGTCAGAAGCCTTGAAATTCATACCTGACTGTGATATATATGAAAAGATTGATGATTAATTACAACCAGTATATGGTTTTTCCTTATAAGGAGGATATTATGTTTGGTAACAGAGCACAAATGCAGAGCATGATGAAGAAAGCACGCAAGATGCAGGAAGAAATGAAAAAACTGCAGGATGAAATCAAAAAGAAAACTGTAGATGTTACTGTAGGCGGCGGCGCTGTTTCTGTGGTAATGAACGGAGATAAGCAGATTACTTCCCTGAAGATTGCAAAAGATGCTATTGATCCCAACGATTCTGATATGCTGGAAGATCTCCTCATCACCGCCATTAATGAAGCATCCCGCAAGGTTGATGATATGGTATCCAACGACATGGGTAAAATTACCGGAGGCCTCGGTCTCCCAGGCGGCCTGTTCTGATGAAAGACGCTGTTGAAATTATTGCAGAACAATTCCGTCGGCTCCCTGGAATCGGCATTAAAAGCGCACGCCGTCTCGCTTATTTTATGCTGGAAAGACCACAGGAAGATGTGGATACCTTTCTCAATACGATAAAAGAGGCGCGGGCTCACAGCTGCTATTGTTCCATCTGCGGTAATCTTTCTACCAGTGATCCCTGCCCCATCTGCAGTGATGACAGCAGAGATCAGCATACTCTCTGTGTAGTGGAGCAGCCTCCGGATGTACAGGCTATGGAAAAGAGCCAGGAATATCATGGTCTTTATCATGTACTCCACGGTGCCCTTTCTCCCCTGGATGGTATCGGTCCGGAACAGCTTCGAATCAAGGAACTGCTTCATCGCCTGGAATCATCTCAGGTAAAGGAAGTAATCATCGCCACTGACCCGGATACAGAAGGCGAAGCCACTGCATATTACTTATCCCGGTTAATCAAACCTTCCGGCATCAAGGTTACCCGCATAGCCCGCGGGCTTCCTGCAGGAGGCGACATTGGTTACGCTGACAGCATCACACTGGCTGGTGCCGTACAGAACCGTAAAGAAATTTAAGGAGGCATTATGCTTCATACCATTACATCCAGCCTGCTCAGTTTTGGAGCCACCGGAATTCTGGTGGCTCTCTTCGCTGCCCTGATGGTTAAACGTTTTGTAAAAGGAATCATTACCAACATCATCATGGGTAGTGCATTGTATATTTTCCTGGATATGTTCCACATTGCCCACATGAGCTGGAGCGTCACGGATGGCATTGTAGTAGCACTCCTTGGTGTACCAGGCACCATTCTGCTGGCATTGTTCTGAAAAAGACAGTTCATACAGATATCAGTAAAACCCCTGAAACGAAAGCTATGGATAATCTTTCATTTCAGGGGTTTTTATATTTTCGCAGCATAAAAGCCAGGGAATCAGCCCTGGCTTTTATGCTGTCACAGATTCATCGCTGTTTACGCTGAAGACCTGCATCCTCCACGCGTAATCAACGAGCTGCATCCTGCCTTATCATTATCGGATAACCGATACAGTACCATCTTCGTAAATCCCCCGGCAGCAGTCCTGATAAACTTCTACACAGGTATATCCGCCAAAGAGAGCGAGATTCCTTGCCTTTTCCAGACTATCCGGCATGGCTTCACCGGTGCGGTAATGATAAATAATATTCTGATTCAGATCCAGAGTATGTACCTCATAATCTCCGCCCAGATGACACACCGCAACAATTCCCAGCAGGATATCAAACAGATGACGGTCTCCCATTTCTTCCTGCAAGATGTCTTTGATTTCTTCATAAAGATGGGAGTTCATGTTCGTTCCGCCGGCATCAAGCCTGGAAATAGCCTGCATATAGGCCTCACTTCTTGGTTTTCTCAGCCTTAGGCTGATTTCCTCTGATGAAAGCTGTCTCTGGTTTTCCGCCTGCATGGTCTGGCTTTCCAGTACTGACTCCTGCTTCAGGGCAGCCCCTTTCTTTATAATCATTCTTGGCTTAAACATAAACTATACCTCCTTATGCCTGATAAGGACACGGCGTACAGACGGTGCCGCCCTGGATGGAAGAGCCTCTTCCCCGATAGGTCTTCCTGACGCCGGAACTGCCCTTTCCTTCCCCCAGTTCCTTATATTATTGATTTTCTCCGGACTGGTTTTCGACAGAGGCACCACATTGGAGAATGTAGATGATATTTCCTCTTCATCCAGTACCAGATCCGGCTGTGCCACCGTATGATATGCCAGTTCGCGCACTGCAGATTCCAGATCGGCGCCTGTAAAGCCTTCTGTGATTTTAACTATATGTTCAGCAAACGCTTCATTGGATGCAAAGTCCAGATGGAGAGATTTCTTAAAATACAGTGACAGGATGTCCTTTCGCTCATCCGCTGTCGGAAGATCTACAAAGAACAGTTCATCAAAACGTCCCCGGCGGAGAAGTTCTGATGGAAGCATGGATACATCATTCGCTGTAGCTACCACAAATACGGATTTTTTGCATTCCTGGAGCCAGAAGAGGAACTGTCCCACCATACGGGTAGATACCCCTCCATCGTTGGATGAACCGGCACCGGAAAGCCCCTTTTCAATTTCATCAATCCAGAGAATGCACGGAGCCACATTTTCTGCCGTGGTCAGCGCGTCTTTCAGCTGCTGCTCTGACTGGCCTACATAACTTCCCTGCACAGTGGCAAAATCCAGCCGGTACAGTGGAAGTTTCCAGCTGGCCGAAATCGCCTTGGCCGACATGGATTTACCGCATCCCGGCACCCCAACCAGGAGAATCCCTCTCGGCGGTTGCAGATGCAGTTTTTTCATTACTTCCTTTTTCTCCGGTTTTAACAGTTCCTTCTTCTCGTCCAGCCAGTCGCGCAGGCCCTTAAGCCCCCTACATCCTTCATCGCCGGATCCACATCAATACGTTCCAGACCGGAAATATTGGAAAACAGACGGTTTTTGGCGGAACGCACTTCAGCCATATCCTCTTTTTTCACAATGCCTTTGGCCAGAAGCGCCGACATAACATTTGTCGCCTCTATCTGGGTAACCCCGGCCAGTGTGGCTGCCGCTTCCTTCACATCAGAATCATCCCACTCAATAGTAACCTGACTCCGGTTTCCATCCAGCTGTCCTTTGATAAGGGCATACATCTCTTCTTCATCCGGCATATCCAGCGTAACGATAAGACCATGCCGCTGCAGGGTATTCCATACGGAATTGTTATAAAAGACAATGACGGTACCATACATTTCCGACGCCAGGGATATAAGGTCCAGTATACGCTGTGAATCCCCGTTTTCTCCGCTGATATCCGGCACTTCCGTAAGGACCATGGTCTGATTCAGCTTTTGATCCTGGCGAAGCAGTTTAACCGTAAAATCCATAGCCGAAAGGACAGATGAACCGGTATTCCCTACCGCCTGATTGGTAAAGAGATTATATACGCACTTGGACATAGTATGAGCATAAAAGCTCTTTTCATCCAACCAGCCTTCCTGTACCAGTTCGAGAGACACATCGCGTATCATATCCAGTGCTCTTGCCGTTTCAATAGTTTTCAGGACAATAAGCGGAATTCTTGCTATCAGATATCGTTTCAGCAGACTTGCCGCGTCTTTCTTATTACTCATTTAGCCTCCTGTAAATCATTAATCCGATGATTCTGCAGCAGATGGGACATTATGCCCGAATGATCTCTTCTCGCACTTTCCTCCAGCGCATGCTGCGCCGCATCGGCCGCCTGATCCACTGCCTCCGGAAATTTTAACCGGATACTTTCCGGCAATGCCGGAATATATACTGCATCCTTAAGTTTCTCTAAATCGTCTTTCAATCTGGTCAGCGCTGTTTCTATCCCCGCTTCATTATGTGCCTCAGCCTGATTCCTTTCAAAATCTTCCATAATAGCCTTATACCGCATTTTTATTGCTTCTTCCAGGCGATAACTCAATCGGGTTAGAGGCGTCTGTGAACAGGGGATACAGCCGTTTTTCATCGCTGTGATAACTTCGTCATCATCTTTCCTCACTGCGAAATCCCGAAGAATGGGAATCCATTCTGCATAAAATTCAGGCGCTTTCATTTTGATGTCCTCCTGACTACCTGGCGGGGAGGCACCAGATTCCACGATGGAAGCGCTGTTATCCCATTGACCTTTTTTGTTTGGATACTCTTTTCTTTATTTATTTTTCCTGGATTTTCTGTTTCCACCGGTTTCAATGTGCTAAATGCACTGTGTTTCATTTCCATAGCATTCACCTAATTTCTGCGAATTCTTTTCCCCAGATTAAGATAGTTATCAGGATTCATTTCAGCGATAAACTGACGGGTTTTCCGACCCACTGCTGTATATCTGGCATAATAATCACGAAAATCTGCAGTTTCCGCCATAGCTTCCCGGATAATATCTTCTACACTGTCACTCGTATGCTGCGCTTCCCTGTCGATAATCCTTCGGTTTCCCATAGCTTTTAAATAGTAAACAACCGGAAATATAATAAGCCCTGCCCCCAGGGCGGCTGCAAACATCTCCATATTTTCATGCAGGAACCGAGTCAGATAATATGCCGCTGCCAGCAGAATCGCACCTCCAAGTATTCCGCCAATCAATCCCAATATGGCAATGGCAATAATCAGAATAAGCATGCTGACCCCTAGAAAGTGATTTGCAAAAATCCAGGCACCTCCGAAATACACAAGGCCGGCCACTCCAGCCAGAAGACCGTCAGCCACTACCGATTGTCGTATCCAGGTATAGGCCTCTCTTGCCTCCTTATGAAGCGGAGCAAAAGTTTCCCGGAACTGCGCAATAACTGCCGGTTCATCCAGCCCATTTCGAATCGTGTATTCAAACCTATAGTTCTGTCGCAGAAACTGGTATCGGACATGGAAGGGAATAAGGGCTGGAACCTTCCTGATTCCTTCTCCTGCCACATCTTCATAAGCATTACGGATCCATCGTGCTGATGAAGCTACGATAAAACGTCCCGCATTAGCATTTAATGCAAAGGTATCCGTATCTCCCCAGTCCTGTGCAGCACAGGTCAGCAGAGAACTGTAATCTGAATGTATATCGACCCATTCAGCACCAGACACTTGGGAAGTCACAAAAATTTCCAGCCACTGTTCCAGCTTATCTTCCTGCTTTACCCCCGCATCCGGAGCTTCCATAAGATGTTGCAACCGTTCAAGCAGTAACTCATGAATTCTTGCCCCTTTCAACAGTTCTTCTGCGTTCGTCTGATTTGGAAGCACATTAAGCTGCTTAAAATGCAGAATCTCGGGTAACGCTGCCTGCTTGCTAAGGCCTTTCATGAAATTTTTCCATGCATCTTCCTGGGCTTCTTCCACTGCCGGACTTTCGGCCAGTTCGCTCCCCCAGCGTGTCAAAGTATTTGAAATCTCATTAACCATCTCAGTAGATAAGAAACCTGCTGCCATCATATTGAGAATCAATATAAATCCTGCATAGACCTGCTGTGCATTCTGTTCCTGCATAAACTGTGCAATCCAGAGTTCTGCCGCTTCCATGCGCTCGTTTTTTACACAGAACAATGAGAAAAACAAAGCGGTCTTCTCCCGATTAAGTGTCAGTGCTTTCTGAAGAGTGGTCTCTGCATTATTTCGTTCATCTGCATACCAGTACATCATGGCCGCCATAGCATAGGCCAGCCAGAAATCAGAATAATGAATCAGCAGATTCTTAGCCTAATTTTCTGTATCCTGCCGTGTAAAAATTCCTGAAGAAATGTTTCTGAGAATTCCCAGAAACATTTCATTCAACTCATTCCTGTCAGTTAAAACATTCGACGTATCAGATGCCATAGTAATCCTTCCGGAATAAAATATATACAATAATCTTATATTCAGTATAAGACAACAGAGAGAAATTTTACAATAACCTGAATTGCCTGTATGTATAATGCCAGGGATATACAGATGCTAAAAAGTGGTTACCGATAATTATATCGATAACCACTTTTCCAATGGGATTAGTTCCCCTTCATCTTATCAATCAGTTTATCCAGGAAAGATTCCTTCCCTTTGTACTGCTTAATATTTTCTCCGGATATATCGGCAAACCGAACCAAAGCCTCTTTTTCTTCCTTATTGAGTTTCTTTGGTACTGCCACCCGGACCACAACATACAGGTCGCCTTTACGGCTGGACTGCAGATGTGGCATACCCGCGCCGCGGATTCTGAACCGGGTTTCGCTCTGAGTGCCTGCCGGAATCTTCAATTCCACCTGGCCGTCCAGAGTATTGACTTTGATAGTGCTTCCCAATGCTGCCGTAACGAAAGAAATATCCTTTCGGCAATACAGGTCATCACCATCGCGTTCGAAATCAGGATCGTTCTTTACAAAGATGTATACATAGAGGTCACCTTTGGGACCACCATTCGTTCCTGGTTCCCCTTCCCCGGCAACACGCATCCGCACTCCGGAATCTGCACCGGCCGGTATATTGATTTCGATGGTCTTGTTTCTTCTGACCACCCCGCTGCCATGACAATCATGGCACGGTTCCTTAATAATCTTTCCTTTACCTCCGCAACGGCGGCAGGAAACGATATTTACCATCTGACCAAACGGCCCGTTACGTACTATACGCTGCTGCCCTGTGCCATGACAATCCGGGCAGGTATCCACGGAGGATCCTGGTTCCGCGCCATTCCCGTGGCAACGGGGGCAGGTGTCATTCTTGGTTACGCTGAATTTCTTTTTAACGCCTTTAGCTGCTTCCCGAAGGGTGATATCCATATTATAACGGAGATCAGCCCCCTGCTGCGGACCGTTCCGATGCTGACGTCCACCGGTGAACATGTCGAAAATATCTTCAAATCCACCGCCGCCAAAGCCGCCGAAACCGCCGCCAAAGATATCACCGAAGATATCGCCCAGATCGACCCCATCGCCGCCAAAGCCGCTGAAGCCGCCCGCGCCGCCGCCGTTCTGGGCTGCATAGCTGGGATCAACACCGGCAAAGCCGTACTGATCGTACAGCTGGCGCTTCTTCGGGTCCGAAAGCACCTCGTTGGCTTCATTGACTTCCTTGAACTTTTCCTCGGCATCCTTATCGCCGGGGTTGTAGTCCGGGTGGTACTTCATGGCCAGCTTGCGGTAGGCCTTTTTGATCTCGGCATCGGACGCGTTCTTCTCCACACCCAATACCTCGTAATAATCTCGTTTGTTCTGATCTGCCATAGTTTCTCACCTCAGATTCGGTGGGCAACAGCCGATAGGGGCGGACGGGCCGCCCCTATCAAGCTATATTCCGCGAATTAGTTGTCCTTGACCTCTTCGTAGTCCGCGTCGACGACGCCGTCGTCATTGCCGTCGGCCTGCTGGCCTGCGCCCGCGTTCGGGGCAGCGTTGGCCTCGCCCTGCGGAGCCGCGTTCTTGTAGAGCTTCTCAGACACGGCGTAGAACGCCTTCTGGACCTCTTCGGTGGCTGCCTTGATGGCTGCAAGGTCGGTGCCCTTCTGGGCGGTCTTCAGCTTCTCGATGGCTTCCTTGACGGGGGCCTTCTCTGCCTCGGTGACCTTGTCGCCCATCTCGTTCAGAGTCTTTTCGGACTGGTAGATGATCTGGTCGGCGTTGTTGCGGGTGTCGACCTCGTCCTTGCGGGCCTTGTCTTCCGCCGCATACTGCTCGGCTTCCTTGACGGCCTTGTCGATGTCTTCCTTGGAGAGGTTGGAAGAAGCGGTGATGGTGATCTTCTGCTCAGCGCCGGTGCCGAGGTCCTTCGCGGAGACGTTCACGATGCCGTTGGCATCGATGTCGAACGTGACCTCGATCTGCGGCACGCCGCGGCGGGCCGGGGCGATGCCGTCGAGGTGGAAGCGGCCGAGGCTCTTGTTGGCAGCGGCCATCTCACGCTCGCCCTGCAGAACGTTGACTTCAACGCTCGTCTGGTTGTCGGCGGCGGTGGAGAAGATCTGGCTCTTCTTCACGGGGATGGTGGTGTTGCGGTCGATGAGCTTGGTGCAAACGCCGCCCATGGTCTCAATGCCGAGGGACAGCGGGGTGACGTCGAGCAGCAGCAGGCCCTTGACATCGCCGGTCAGAACGCCCGCCTGAAGAGCAGCGCCCATGGCGACGCACTCATCGGGGTTGATGCCCTTGAAGCCTTCCTTGCCGGTGAGCTTCTTGACCATTTCCTGCACGGCGGGGATACGGCTGGAGCCGCCCACCATCAGCACCTTGGAGATGTCGCTGGAGGACAGGCCGGCGTCACTCATGGCCTGCTTCACGGGGCCGCTGGTGGCCTCCACCAGGTTGGCGGTGAGCTGGTCGAACTTGGCCCGGGTGAGGGTCAGATCCAGGTGCTTGGGGCCGGTGGCATCGGCGGTGATATAGGGCAGGTTGATGTTGGTGGAGGTGACGCCGGACAGCTCAATCTTGGCCTTTTCCGCAGCCCAGGCCGCCATACGCATCAGCCGGTTGTTCTGTTTTTGCAGCAGTTCCTCCGGCAGCTTGAAATTTTCCCGCAGCCAGGGCTTCACCACATTGTCCACCAGTGTCCGGTCAAAATCCCGTCCCCCGCACATGGCAATGCCCCCGTGGGCAATGAGGTTTACCTTCCCCGCCACACTTTCCGCAATGGCAATATCCAGCGTTCCCCCGCCCAGGTCGTAGACCAGGAACGTTCCATCGGATTTTTCCTGCTCCATGATGTTCATGACAGCCGCCACCGGTTCCTGCATCAGCGCAACCTTGCTAAAGCCAGCCAACTCCGCCGCCTTCATGGTGGCCGTTTTCTGCATCTGGTTAAACGCTGCCGGCACCGTAATCACAATCCCCTGAATGTCAGCCTCGTCCACCTTGCCGGACAAATACCCGTACAGCACCTTCAGAATTTCCGCCGAGCATTCCTCCGGTGTCTTCTCGATATGCACCGCAGGAAAAGCAATCTTGGTGCTGGTGCCCATGAATCGCTTGAACAACGTAGCTGCGTTCCCCGGTGCCATCGGCGCCGCATTATAGGCCCGCTGCCCATATTGGGTATTGCCCCGGCGGTCAATATAAATGGCGGACGGCGTCACATCATTTTGCTCCGGGCTCTTCCACACCTGCGTATGTTTCCCATCATAAGTACAAATTGCACTGTTGGTCGTCCCCAAATCAATTCCCACATAAATAGCCATTATGCCTTCCCCCTCACCAAAATAGTTCCAAGCTTAACAAGTTGCCCATCTGTTCGCAAAATAATAGGCTCCACCATCTGTTCCACCACAAGAGACGTTCCTTCCGGAAATTCGTCCGCATTCAGCGCCTTTACCGCCATACCCGGGTCATAGACCGTACCCTCGTCATATTCCTTCAGCACAAACCCCGCCCTTTCCGCCTGCTCCCGCAGCTTCCGCAGGTACCAGTCATACCGCCCCCGGTACTTCTGCCGCTCCAACAGGTCCAATTTCTCCACCAACTTTGAGTAGCCCTTGGCAAAACGCCAAGATTCCAAGATTACCTGAATAAACGCCCCTTCCAGCTCAGACATTTAAATCCCTTCCCCTGCTTTTAAATTTGCAGACCTTTCCTGCATTTTTACTTACAACCCTGCTTGCAGCGCTTGGTTTGCATTGCTTGGTTGCATTTCTTACTCGCATTTCTTACTCGCATATCTTGCCCGCAGTGCTTACCTACACCATTTCCTTTCAACAATCGCTTCAAACCAACAATTTTCCATTGGCCCCAGCAAAATTCCAATTACTTTCAGTATAGCAGAATCCCTGTACCATAAAACTCCCACTTTCCCAGCCTAATATAATTTCCCTTTCCACCCCATAAAAAAACAAACCCGACCGAGGTAATACCCTCAATCAGGTTTGTTTCCTATTCGATATGCAATTGCTATTAGGTCAAAATACCGGGGTGCCAAAGCTTTGTGATGGTCGCCAGCTGGAAGAAATACCTCCAAGAAAGCAAAATTGGCATACCCAGCGGGTCACCCCAACATTTGCGGCCTCCTGGCCGCCTGCCTTCCCGCACCAACACTCGTCTCCTCCATTTCGCCGTGGAAACGGCTGAAATGGGGGAGATGCGCCTATT
>OGPW01002493.1_pt1 | contig 10414 bp, 8 predicted proteins | sample 1553061 | NCBI WGS metagenome assembly OGPW01 (sample SAMEA2580292, study PRJEB22360) | human gut metagenome | biome: human gut; feature: human-associated habitat; material: faeces | place: Denmark | collected 2008/2010
ATACTGCCTGGGGCTGCTGTCTAGGGATTCGACATTTCCGAGCCAGCAAAAAATGCAAAAGAAGCATTCCAGTGGCTGTACTTCGGATACCTTGCAGCAATCAAGACTCAGAACGGAGCTGCCATGAGCGTCGGACGTGTATCTACCTTCCTTGATATCTACATCAAGAGAGATATGGAAGCAGGAATCCTTACCGAAGAAGAAGCTCAGGAATTAGTTGACCATATGACAATGAAATTCCGTATGGTTAAGTTCGCACGTATCCCATCTTACAACCAGCTCTTCTCCGGTGACCCGGTCTGGGCTACACTGGAAGTCGGCGGAATGGGACAGGACGGACGTTCTATGGTAACAAAGACAGACTACCGTTTCCTGCACACCCTGGAAAACATGGGACCTTCTCCGGAACCGAACCTGACTGTACTTTACACAGAACGTCTTCCGAAGAACTTCAAGGACTACGCTTCACATATTTCTATTGAAACAAGTTCTATCCAGTATGAAAATGATGATGCAATGCGTCCGGTATGGGGCGATGACTATTCTATCTGCTGCTGCGTATCTGCAACACAGACAGGTAAAGAAATGCAGTTTTTCGGAGCAAGAGCAAACCTTGCAAAATGCCTTCTTTACGCGATCAACGGTGGTGTCGACTGCAAGTCAAAAGATCAGGTAGGACCGGCTTACACACCGATCACTTCTGAATACCTTGATTATGATGAAGTAATGGCTAAATACGACAAGATGATGGACTGGCTCGCTGGACTGTATGTAAATGTACTGAACCTGATCCAGTACATGCATGACAAATACTACTATGAAGCATCTCAGATGGCACTGATCGATACCGATGTACGTCGTACATTTGCAACAGGTATCGCAGGATTCTCCCATGTAGTTGACTCCTTAAGTGCGATCAAATATGCAAAAGTGAAAACAATCCGTGACGAAAACGGACTCGTTGTAGATTTCGAGACAACCGGTGATTTCCCGAAATACGGAAATGATGATGACCGCGCAGATGATATCGCAGTATGGCTTCTTCAGACATTTATGAAGAAACTGAAAAAGCATCACACCTACCGTGAATCCGAACCGACAACTTCTATCCTTACCATTACCTCAAACGTTGTATATGGAAAAGCTACCGGTGCTCTTCCGGACGGAAGAAAAGCAGGCGCACCGCTTTCACCTGGAGCAAACCCGAGCTACGGTGCAGAACAGAACGGACTTCTTGCTTCCCTGAACTCCGTTGCCAAGCTGCCTTATGAATGGGCACTTGACGGAATCTCTAACACCCAGACCATCAACCCGGATGCAATCGGACATAATCCGGAGGAGCGCATTAACAACCTGGTAAATGTTATGGACGGATACTTCTCTCAGGGTGCTCACCATCTGAACGTCAACGTATTCGGAACAGAAAAACTTCTTGACGCTATGGAACATCCGGAAAAAGAAGAATACGCAAACTTTACGATCCGTGTATCAGGATACGCTGTTAAGTTTATCGACCTTACACGCGAACAGCAGCTCGATGTAATCGCAAGAACCTGCCACGATCGTATGTAATTACCGAACTTACACTCTTTTGCCAAACATATCGTTATGCTGGAAGTCATGCATTTTAAAGTGCATGACTTTCGGCACATACAGAGATGCTGCTGGCAGCTTTTCCTGCATACTAAAGCATTTAAAAGACTCTGCCTGATCCGCAGTTTTCCAATCACACAATGAAAAAGGAGATTTTCATATGACTCAAATCAAAGGACTTATTCACTCTACAGAAAGCTTTGGTTCTGTTGACGGGCCTGGGGTACGTTTTATTATATTTGTTCAGGGATGTCCACTGAGATGTCAGTTCTGCCATAACCCTGACACCTGGAATATGACAGATAAAAACGGCGCCACCTGGCGCAGTGCCGATGAGCTTCTTGCGCAGGCTCTGCGTTACCGCACTTACTGGAAAAATGGCGGTGGAATCACCGTAAGCGGCGGAGAACCTCTCCTTCAGATTGATTTTCTGCTGGATCTTTTCAAAAAAGCAAAGGCAAAAGGTATTCACACAACGATTGATACTGCAGGCGGTCCTTTTACCAGAGAAGAACCATTTTTCTCCAAATTCCAGGAGCTGATGCAGTATACCGATCTTCTTCTTGTTGATATCAAGCATATCGATGAAAAATCTCACAAAGAGCTGACCGGAAAAACAAATAAAAACATTCTGGATATGATCCGCTTTCTCTCCGATATCAAAAAACCTGTCTGGATCCGCCATGTGCTCGTACCGGAGCGCAACGACTATGATGAATACTTAAACCGGTTAAATGATTTTATCCAGACACTTGATAATGTAGAAAGAGTAGAAATCCTGCCTTATCACACACTTGGTGCCTACAAATGGAAAGAGCTGGGACTTGATTATCCTCTCGAAGGGATCAATCCACCTTCGAGAGAACGTGTGGAAAATGCAAAAAAAATCCTGCACTGTTCGTAAGACATATTTTAAAAAATAGATGGCAGCTTTCTCTTCATATTTTACCTGTAATGTGCTATGATTGGTGTAGTGTATTTAAGAGAGGAGAATTATAGCAATGAACGAAAGAATGGAACGCGTATTGGAAAAAATGAGAAAAAAAGGAATCGATCAGTTACTTGTATCTGATCCACTCAGCATCCGCTTTTTAACGGGCATCATGGTACATCCAGGGGAAAGATTGTACGCTCTGCTGCTTCGTACAAACGGAAAGCACACCATGTTCTTGAACTATCTGTATTATGTATCTGATACAGGATTTGAAGAAGTATGGTTCAGTGATATGGATGATCAGATCGGGGTTCTGACAGAACATATCGATACCAAGGGCGTAATCGGTATCGACAAAGCATTTCCTGCTCGTTTCCTGATCCCGCTTCAGGAACGCTGCCCGGAACTGAAAACGATATGGGGATCTGACTGTGTAGACGGTGTTCGTGCTGTTAAGAATGAAGAAGAAATCAAGATCATGAGACAGGCATCTGTAATCAATGACATGGTTATGGAAAGAGCTGCTGCCTACATTAAAGAAGGCATGACAGAAAAACAGATTGCTGATTTCATTGAAGCAGAATACTACAAAGAAGGCGCAACAGGACTCAGCTTTGATACGATCGTATGCTTCGGTGCTAACGCTGCTGACCAACATCACTCACCAAGCGAGACAAGAACTTTGAAAGCCGGAGAATGCGTTCTGATCGATATGGGATGCATCTGGAACGGTTATTGCTCAGATATGACAAGAACCTTCTACTGCAAGAGCGTAGACGAAGAACAGGCCGCAATCCATGACCTTGTTCGTACAGCGGTTGAGAAAGCAGAAGCCATCATCAAACCAGGCGTACGTTTCTGTGATATCGATGCGCAGGCAAGAGATCTCATCGGCGAAGCAGGATACGGAGAATACTGGAAGATTCGTCTTGGACATTTCATCGGCCAGGAAGACCATGAATACGGTGATGTAAGCCCGATCAACAAGAACGTAGCTGAACCGGGTATGATCTTCTCGATCGAACCGGGAATCTACATCGAAGGCAAATACGGTGTACGTATCGAGGACCTCGTTCTCGTAACAGAAGACGGATATGAACTTCTTAACGTAGTAGATAAAAAATATAGAACAGTTGGTTAATTGTTCTTCCATTACTTCAATATAGAACCAAAAAAGACACGCATTACTGCGTGTCTTTTTTGGTCAACCCCTGGATCGCGTTAACAATTTCCATATACGTTTCTTCGATTGCATCCTGTCCGGGAACCCCACGTAAAAGTGTATTTCCCTTCTCTACAGCTGCTTTCAGCTCATTTACGGATTCATCGGTATAGGTCTCTGTATTAATAGATTCTGTGTTGTCAATTAATGCTTTTAACTGCGTCTTGTCTAACTTCTGTGGTGTGATGGTAATTGTATCGCCAACTTTTTGTGTGGTATTCTTTCCCCCACTCAAATTTTGTCGTACAAAATAAATACCTCCACCAATCACCACACATGCAAGAAGTATGACAAGAACAGAACCTATCTCTGTCCCGCGGTCACGATGAGTTTTCTTTGGTCTTTTTACGATAGTTAGATTCGTATGCTTATTCATATAGAAATATCCTTTATAAACTTCAGGTAGCTGTGAGAGAACTCACAGCCACCTGATTAAATTCACATCATCTGTGCTTATTGCTAAGACCAGATTATGCGTTTCTTCTTCTGAAGAATGCTACAACTGCTGCAGCACCTGCAATAAGAAGTGTTGCTACGTATACGAATACGTTGCTATGATCACCAGTCTGAACTGTATCAGATTTCTGCTCATTTGCTTTCTTAGCAGATTCCTTCTTGTTTGTCTTTTTGTCATCTTTTGCTACTGTTGTAGATGTTTTGTCATCTTTCTTGTTCTCTTCAATTGAAGTACCCGGTTTTTCTTCTGGAGTACTTGGTTTTGAAGGATCAACTGATGGCTGATCCGGATCAACTGGAGTTTCATTCTTTTCAAGAACAGCTGTTACTGTGTAGTCATCAGCTACTCCGTATGGGAATGAAATTGATGTTGCATTTGCATCAAGGTTGTAGATTTCTTCGCCGGCTTTGTTTGTTACTTTCCAGCCTTTGAATGTATATCCTTCATTTGCTACTACTGTCGGAAGGAATCCAAGGTTGTATTCTGCTTCCTGAAGGTTTTCGTTATGAAGTTCTGTTGTTCCTTCGTATCCTTCGAATGATCCTTCGTTTGAATCGATTACAACTGTTGCATTTGCTACTGCTACAGCCGGTGTTTCTTCAACTTTTTCAAATTCAGGTGTAATTGTTACATAACCAACATTAGATCCTTCTGGGAAATGTGCAAGTCCTGTCACACCAAATGTTTTAGCATCTGCATCCCAATTCTGTGTTTCAGCGCCTTCAACTTTCCATCCAGTAAACTTGTATCCATCATTTGCTTTTACTGCCGGAATTTCAAACTGCTGGTCTGTGTCTGCAGCAATACCTTTGAAAGAAACAACTGTTGATGGTGCATAATCCGGGAATGATCCTTTTTCTGAATCAATAATATTGAAATATACTTCTACTGTTTTTTCTTCAGCTGGTTCTTCTTTAGCTTTTACATTAACATTAACATCTGCATCCTTACCATATTCTACAGAAGTACTCCACTTATCATCTGCAAGTTCGTATCCTTTTGGAATTGTAAGATCTTTTGCAGTAAACTCAGCGCTTTCTCCAACTTTACCATTCTTTTTAATGGTCTGGATATTATCTTTAATATAATTGTCTGAATTTACATCAACGTAATGTACACGTAATTCAGCATCTTTTTTCTCTACTGCAGCTTCTTTTTCTTTGAATGTCGCCTCGAATGTCACATATCCATCATTCTTGTCTTTTTCATAGAATGCTAATCCTGAAACATAAAATGTTTCTGACTCTGGTAACCAATCTGCTTCATTAGCTCCACTAACATGCCATCCAGTAAATTCATATCCTTCTTTTGCTTCCACTTTCGGAATAGGATGCGCGTCTCCGTCAGTTTCATCTAAATCATAAGTTACTACTTTAGCTCCAGCCGGGTCTGTAAATTTTCCTTTTTCAGGATCAACATTGAAAGCAACATGAGCAGTTTTCTTTATCTCTACTGGTTTAATAACTGCTTGAATAGCTACAAACTCTGAAGTACCAGCAGCTCTTACAATATCCTCATAACTCATTTGGGCAGTAGCATCAAAAAACTTATCATTAATTGTCCATCCCTTGAGCTCATATCCCTCTTCAACAGTAAGTGTTGGTGGCGTGATAGTATCACCGCTCGTCATCTCTTTAGTTAAAAAGTGTTGTCCGTCTGCACCCACTGCATAATCCCAGTAATTGAAAGTTACTGTAATGTTAAATGCTTTTTCATCTGTAGCAACAGTTGTAGCAGAACTATTGTTATCAGCCGCAACAACCGGTACAGCATTTACTCCAACGAGCATTACTGCGACAGAGAACGCACATGCCTGATGAAGTACTCTTCTCTTTTTCATCTCTAATTTCCTCTCTTTCTCATCTTAAAAAATTATATGCTTTTTTGCATACGTATCCTATCTTGGTTATTATAAGTCTTAATTTTTAAGAAGTCAACAGTATTATCTCTTTTTCTAGGACTTCCTGGTCTTTTTAACATACTTTTTTCAAAACATTTTATTTTTTCTTTTCTTTTTCAAAACAATTAAATGTTTTATTAACACTTTCACTATAATAGTGGGTTTTTAATGTTATTTCCCCTATTTTTCAGTATTTTAATAGGTAAATTCTTTATAAATAATTCGATAAAAAACCATAGTTTTCAAAATTGCATCTTCTTATCTTTGTGCTTTATAATAAGAAAGTAGTAAATTTGAAAGGAAACCGTTTTCATGAAAGACATTGGCAAGATTCTGAAATATGCCCGTGAGAATAAAAAATATACACAAAACAAGTAATGGAATTAACCGGCATCCACAGGAAATCGCTTTCTGGTTAAGAGAACAACGTTGCCGAGCCAAATCTATCAACCTTTGCGACTCTTGCCAATCTCTATGGTATTTCTGCCGATGAAGTATTAGATATTGGTGGAAAAGCTTCTTCCGACTCTCTGCCTCAATGTGAATTCCAGGTTCTTTCTTTATTTAAAGAACTTGACCCCAAACATCAGGAAGAACTCCTGATTCAAATCACCGCACTTGTCAGATTTTTGCATACAAAAAATATGGCGCCGCAAGTCTCACAATTCCTATTTCGTTAGAGATCATAGGCGGAAAAATTAAAGTTTAGAGATTAAAGTTTGAATATGATAGCACATGTGTATCTTTAATTTTAAGACTTTTTGATTTATTAGTACTTTTTCTAAGAATTCTACTCTTTTTAACGTCTATTTCTTATATAATAGCAATAGTACATACCACTTCACTTATATTATATATGAAATCTTCGAAAGGACGATCGCCCATGGAACATATAGGAGAAATTCTCCGGACAGCACGTGAAGATAATTTTTATACTCAGAAGAAAGTAATGGAACTGACCGGTATCAACCGCAAGACTCTGTCCGGCTATGAGAACAGTGTAGCTGAACCAGATCTTGACACATTTGCCAGATTACTCCGCTTATATCAACTTTCTGCGGATGAAGTATTAGGAATTAAGACTTCTACCCCCCTCGCATTTTTCCCTTTCGCGCTGCGAATGAAAAATGCTTACTCTTTTCCAAAAATTTGACACCAGCCACCAGGAAGAGCTTTTGATTCAGTTTCAATCTCTCGCAGACTATCTCGATAAAAAATCAAAATAAATTGTTATTGCTTTTTCCTGCTCTGACCATTTATAATGAACTTATACTATGTTGAAGGGGGAACATTTTCATGAAAGATATTGGTAAAATTCTGAAAAACGCCCGTGAGAATAAAGAATATACCCAGAAACAAGTGATGGAATTGACCGGTATCCACAGAAAATCTCTGTCCGGTTATGAGAATAACGTTGCCGAGCCGGATCTCTCCACTTTCGCAACCCTTGCCAATCTGTATGGCATCTCTGCAGATGAAGCTTTGGAAATTGGTGAACCGGATCCTTCTGTTTCTTTGCTTCGTTTTGAATTCCAAGTTCTTTCTTTATTTAAAGAACTCGATGCAAAGCATCAGGAAGAACTTCTGATCCAGATCACCGCACTCGTCAGATATTTAAATGCAAAAAATATGGTGCCGCAAAATCATCAATCCAGATAATTTTGCGGCACCACCGATTTATACATGTAAATTCTTTTCCATTTCCTGACGCATTTCTTTTCCCTTGAAAAGCACCAGTCCGATCAGCATCAGCACGCCCATCCCAATTGAAATCACAGACGGAAATACAATTCGTACCTTACCAGTCAGCAAAAAGATAAATGGTAAGATCATTCCGTAAAGCGCCGCCATCACAAAGTACACCAGATAATCCTTCGCCTGACGGTAATACACCCTCGATATGATCAGCATCGAAATCATAATCAAGCCACTGACTCCCGGAAGCACAAAGTCAATCGACCAACCATGCCAGCCGGTCAGCCAGTCCCAGATAATACAGCCGACTGTCACAATGATCAGCTGCCACATGGCATTCTTCAGCAGATTGTACCGCTTGAAGAAACCGACTGCGAGCGCCAACCACATACTGAACGCACCGCCGCACACAAACAGTGACAGATGGAAATTCGTATCAATGCTATAACCCCCCCCCAGTGCCGCCACAATCGCGATCATGCAAAGAAATGTAAATATTTTGAAAATCTGCATTCCTTTCGCTTCTGTCATCACACTTTCCGGATACTCCACTTCAAGGATCTCAGGCTTTACTTCCTGCTCTTTCAGAATCTGGAAAAAATTCTCTTTGATTGCATCACAGTCATATCTGGACGTAAATCCCAGATAAATCTTATCCCGGAAAGAACACATACAAAGCTCTACTTTCGGCGTACTTGTATAAACACCAAAATACCTGATATACGTCTCATAGCTTTCCGGCATCCGGATGATTCCCATGTTGGAAAAAATAGCGGTCACATCACTTTCGGCCGTCCTCGCCCCGATATTGATACAGACATTTTTCAGTTCCAGCGGCGCAAATTTCAGGATTGGGTGTACCTGCAGGGCGAAGTAATCATTCATCCGCTTCTCCATCCTTTCCGCTGTCAGTTCTTCTTTAAAGCATGCATTTACTTTTTGCACAACATCTGCGAACTCTTCTTTTCCACCTTGAAAATGATATCCCGGTTCGATCCAGTTGAAAAAATTGAGCATTGTATTGGTCGGAAAGAAATTGCGCAGATTAACCGGAACCATCAGTACAACCGGCTTGCTTTCCTGCCGTCTTGTCATTGTCCGATGAATCGCACACAGATATACCGCAGTCAGAAATACCGTCATCGATACACCATAAGTCTTTGCCTGATGCCTCAGTTCTTCGACCGGAATTTCTGCCTCTGTCGTCTGCAGGCTTCCAAGCTCACGCCGGTTTCCGCGAAGCTGATGCGCTGCCGGTTTTTTCTCTTTTTTGCGGTCTGCCTGGCGGGAATAATATCTTTCAAATCCATCCGCTTCCTGATCGGAAAGGCTCTCCGAATACTCTGACAGAACCACATCCTCCAGTCCATCCTCATGATGTGCCAGATACAGATAATTTTTCACCAGCTCCCGTACAAATTCACTGGCACCGGTTCCGTCCGTCAGCACATGAAAGACCTCAAAATTGATTCTCTTTTTGTAATAAGTCACTTCAAAAAGCAGATCTCTCTTATCACGGATATAAAGGCTGCTGCACGGCTCCTTATACTCTTCTCTTACAACCGGTCTTTTATTACTCTGTTCCAGATAATGCCAGAACAGTCCCTTTCGCAGCACGGACAGAAAGATCGGATATTTTTCCAGTGTCCTGTCTACCGCCTTCTGCAGGATCTCCTGCTGTATATCCTCTTTCAATTCACAGTAGAACCGGAATACACGGGTATCCCTTTTACTGCTCGCCGCCGGAAAAAGCTTCGCTGCATTGTCCAGCCTTCTCCAGTGCTTTACATTTGCTTGCGGCATTTTCTATTCCCCCTCCAGAAAATGATTGATATATTCAAAACTTTCCTGTACATGCAGACTCCGGATTCCCAGTGCAAAATATCCGTGAAGTGCATCCTTGATCCGGTGTACTTCCACCCGGTTACCTGCCTCTGCAAGACGTCTTCCATACGCTTCTCCCTCATCCCGGAGCGGATCAAATTCTGATGTCAGGATCAGTGTATCCGGCTGTCCTGACAGATCTTTCTCCAGAATCGGTGCAAAATATGGGTTTAACTTGTCCTCTTCCGAACCTGCATAAAGATTGATATAATCTTTTAATTTGCCTGCCGTCAGAAGATAATCCTGCCCGTTCTCCCTTACAGAAGAGAACAGACTCTTCTCTGAATAATCATTATTGACTGCCGGATAGATCAGAATCTGTCTCTTTGGCATAAATTCGCCACGGTCCCGTGCCATAATGGACAATGCAGCTGCCAGATTGCCACCTGCACTGTCTCCAATCAGAGTAATATCCTCCGGCTTTGTATCCGGATGCATATACAATGCTCTTGCCACGGCATAGCAGTCCATAAGCCCGGTCGGGAACTTGTGCTCAGGCGCCAGGCGGTATTCTACTGCTGCTACAGTCTGCCCCGTCGCCTGTGCCATCCGGGAACATACTCTCTCATAATTTTCCACATGCTCAGTCGCCCATCCTCCTCCGTGAAGGAAAAGCATGATCTTTCGTCCCTTGATCTGATCTTTTTTCATACACGATGCTTCATCCGGGAAAAATACCCGGATCGGAACTTCATAATCGCCGTTATATACCTGCAGATCCATTTTTTT
>OGPW01002496.1_pt1 | contig 10405 bp, 6 predicted proteins | sample 1553061 | NCBI WGS metagenome assembly OGPW01 (sample SAMEA2580292, study PRJEB22360) | human gut metagenome | biome: human gut; feature: human-associated habitat; material: faeces | place: Denmark | collected 2008/2010
GGCTGCCGTGCTGGCGGAATCCGACGATGCAGCCTCCAGCTGGCGTTTCGACGATGGCGAGCCCATTGCCTTTCCAGGGGAGGAGCTTGTTGCCGGCGAAGATGCGGAAGATGTCCCGGGAGACGATGGTCTTGGGGGCGAAAACCCGGGTATTTCGCTTTATGCTAATACGGTCGTTCCCGGTACGGGCATTACGATACCGAGCTACGTTCGTAGGCCCGTCGGCGCTACGCGCATCGGCATCGATGTGAGCGAGCACAACGGAAGAATCGACTGGCAGGCCGTAAAGCGGGCGGGTGTTGAGTTTGCGATCATTCGCTGCGGCTACGGCCAAGATCACGAGAGCCAGCATGATGATCGCTGGCTCGATAATGTTCGGGGAGCTACCGCCGCGGGCATTCCCTACGGCGTCTACCTGTACTCCTATGCTGATACGGTAGCGAAGGCGAAGGGGGAAGCGGGCCATATTATTCGCTTGCTGCGGGAGAGCAACTGCAAGCCCGAGTTCCCCATTTACTACGATTTGGAGGAGAGCTCGCTCGAATCTTCGAAGAAGGTGCCGTTGCTGGCGGAAATGGCCTTCACGTTCTGCTCGGAAGTGAGTCGCGCTGGTTACACGCCTGCTGTGTACGCCAATACGAACTGGTTCAACAATTATCTGACTGATCCCGTGTTCGACGCATGGGGGCGTTGGGTGGCCCAATACAACAGCGTCTGCACCTATAAGGGCACCTACCAGATGTGGCAATGCACGTCCGACGGCTATCTAGCCGGCCTCTCCGGAAACAACGGGCGAGTCGATCTCAATTACGAGTTGAACAACAGCTCGGGACATCTAGCGAGCAAGACCGGGCTGCAGATGATAAACGGAGACATGTATTATCTGGACGGCGCGGGCAACAAGAAGACTGGATGGCAGACGGTTGGGCGCAATACCTATTATTTCGGCAGCGACGGTATCATGTTCCGCGGCGAGCAGACCATCGATGGGAGAAAGCTGTCGTTCAATCAGGCGGGTACGCTCGAGGGGTATTGGGCGAAAACGGGGGACGCCTGGTACCTGCGCGACCAGAATGGCAGGAACAAGATCGGATGGCAGCACGTCAAGGGCTCTTGGTACTATCTCGATCCCGAATCCGCACGCATGAAAACCGGATGGCTGCAGCAGGGAGGCAATTGGTACTACCTGAACGGCTCCGGTGCCATGGCCACCGGATGGGTAAAAGTGGGCGGCAAGGACTACTACCTGCGTCCCTCTTCGGGCATTATGGTGACGGGCAAACAGACAATCGGTGGAAAAGTGTATACCTTCGACAGCTCGGGCGCGCTGGTCGTGAACACCACCCCTCGATGGGTGAAGAGCGGCGGTGCCTGGTACCTGCGCAGCCCTGAAGGTAAAAATCTTACTGGTTGGCAAAAAGTTTCCGGTACCTGGTATTACCTTAACGGATCCGGCGTCATGCAGACCGGCTGGCTCAAGTTGGGGAAGACCTGGTACTACCTCAAGGGCTCCGGCGCCATGGCGGAAGGATGGGCGAAGGTTCGCGGTTCTTGGTATTACCTGAACCCCGGCTCCGGCGCTATGGCCAAGGGATGGAAAAGCGTAGGAGGAACGTGGTACTACCTTAATGGGTCGGGCGCCATGAAAACAGGGTGGCTCAAGCTGGAGAAGACCTGGTACTACCTCAAGGGCTCCGGCGCCATGGCGGAGGGTTGGCAGAAGGTCTCCGGAGCTTGGTATTACCTCAATCCCGGTTCGGGTTCCATGAAGACGGGATGGCTCAAACTAGGGAAGACCTGGTATTACCTCAGCGGATCTGGCGCTATGAGGACCGGATGGCAGAAGATCGGCGGAACATGGTACTACTTCAGAGGCTCTGGGGCCATGGTGGCCGACGAGGCGATAACGATTGGGGGAAAGACTTATCGCTTCAGCGCGAGTGGTGCCTGGATATAGGAGAACGGGTCTTTTTGCCATCCCGTCAATATCGGGTCTTTAACGCATGACTTTCTGATGCTACTATTGTGCTTCAAAAGAAGGCTTCAAACGAACCAGAACCGTACGCATGGCCCTCTTCTGCGCATCTGCGCCGGCTATGCCTCTTTCCAGGAGGTGCTCTTTATGTCGAAATCGCATCGTTCAAAGTCAGTTGCAGCCGTATTGGCGGCGGTCTTGGCGTTGGGGATGGTGCCCTCTGCGGCGTTCGGTGTTCCTGCGGGCGCGGCTGCCGATGATGTTCCCGATAGCTGGCGCTATGACAAAGGCGAGTGGATTTTCGCGGAGCCAGAGCCACAGGGCGATGTCATGGTTTTGTCATATCAGGAAGGCTGGAACTGGCCGAAGATAGAGGGCGGCTATCAAAGCAACGACGGCAATGTGGTCAATGCTGTTAAGCGTGGCATGGACGTCAGCTATTGGCAAGGCCTTATCAACTGGGAACGAGCGAAGGCTGATGGCATCGATTTCGCGATCTTGCGTTGCGGCTACGTCAAAACCTTAGGGCGCCCTCAGGTTGATCAGCAATGGAAGAGAAACGCCCAGGAGTGCGAACGTCTCGGCATTCCCTACGGTGTCTATATCTACTCGTATGCCAAAACCGTTGAAGCCGCCAAGGCCGAGGCTGATCACGTCATCAACACGCTGAAGGGCTTCAGTCCGACCTATCCGGTTTATTTTGATCTGGAGGAGAAGAGCCTTGAAAGCACGAGCAATCGAATGCTGCTTGCCAACATGGCGAGTGCCTTCTGCGACAAGATCGCGGCAGCCGGCTATACTCCCGGAATCTACGCGAACACGAACTGGTGGAACAACTATTTGACTGACCCTGTTTTCGATCAGTGGGAGCGTTGGGTGGCTCAGTACAATAGTAAGTGCTCATATACGCGTGGGAGTTATCGTTTGTGGCAGTGCTCTGCGTCGGGGAAGGTCGATGGTATTGTCGGCAACGTTGATCTCGATCTTGAGTTCGACGGGGCCTTTGCAAGCAACCCCGTGAGAAAGACGTGGGTTAAGGTTGGCTCGAACTGGTATCTGCGCGATTCGGGTGGAAACAATCTGATTGGCTGGCAGGTGGTGAATGGGCAGCGCTACTACCTCGCTGCCAGTGGTGTTATGCAGACGGGTTGGGTGAGCTACGAGGGGTCTTGGTACTACCTGAGTGGCTCGGGCGCCATGAAAACCGGCTGGGCCCGAAGCGGAGGAAAATGGTACTACCTCGATCCGTCGTCGGGGAGGATGCTCACGGGCTGGCAGACGGTTGATGGCAAGCGATACTATCTTACGCCCGGCAACGGCGCGATGGTCACGGGCACGCAGACCATCGGCGGCGTGACGTACCGCTTCGACGATTCGGGCGCGCTTATCGAAGGGGGAGCGGGCAATGCGAATACGGGCGCGAGCGCTTCGGGCGTATCGGGCTGGGTGAGCTCGGGCGGCCATTGGTATCTCAAGGACTCGTCTGGCCGCAACCTTACGGGATGGCAAAAGGTGAGGGGAACTTGGTACTACATGGACGCCTCCGGCGTCATGCTCACCGGTTGGCAGAAGGTGGGCGGCACGTGGTACTACCTCAAGGGCTCGGGTGCGATGGCGACGGGTTGGCAGAAACTTGGCGGCACGTGGTACTACCTCAAGAGTTCCGGCGCCATGGCCAAGGGTTGGTATAAAGTGGGGGGCAAATGGTACTACTCCAACTCGTCAGGGGCCATGCAGGCCAACCGGTGGATCGGCAACTACTACGTAACGGGCTCCGGCGCCATGGCCCCCAGCGCCTGGATCGGCCGCTACCACGTGAACGCCTCCGGTCTGTGGGATAAAACGCGCTGATAGCGCTTAACAACGGAATTGTTCAACGAAGAAGCGCCCCTCGTATTCGAGGGGCGCTTGCATTGCGGGGGAATGCTCGAGCAAGTGGACAGGACGTCCGTGCTTTCTACGCCTCCGCCTTCTTGGTGCCGAACAGCTCGCCCCAGTCGCAGGCGGCCAGAATCGTGCCGCAGAGGATGGCGATGCAGCAGACGATCTCCACCGGGCCGGGCACGGTGCCCAGAAGGATGAGCCCGAACAGCACCGCCCAGGCGGAGTACGAGATGTTCAGCGCCATGCCGCGGGCGGCGCCGATGACCGAGATGCCCTTGTAGTAGAACAGGTACGAGCACGTGCCGGCGAGCGCCGCCAGGGCCACTACCGCTGTGCCCGGATTCGGGATGGCGTTCCACGTGAAGGCCCAGGCGCCGAAGATGGGCAACACTACGATGAGGTACACGAGGGCCGACGTGGTTTCGCGGATCTGCAGGGCGGTCTCGTTGTCCACGGCGTCGTCGCGCATGCCCCAGGCGCACAGCACCGCCTCGCTGCCCCAGCCGAACACAGCGGCGAGAGCTCCCAGAAGTCCGATGATCGGGTCGCCCGTCACCCCCATCTCGTTGGCGATGATGCCCGCCAGCGCCACGATGAGGGCCACCACGCGGCCCGGGGTGATCTTCTCCTTCAAAAGAAGCACGGCCATAAGGGTGCCGAAGGCCGGATAGAACGACGAGATGATGGCCGTGTAGCCGGCGCCGATGTTGTTGATGGCGATGACGTAGCCGGTCATGCCGATGGGGCCGCCCAAAAGCGCGCCCAGGATGACCACCTTGCCGCTGCGCGTCTTCAGCGCCGCCAGCGTGTCCTTCAGGCGGCCGCGCACGCCCATGTACAAAAGCAGCCACAGCGCGCAGCACACGTCGTGCAGCGCCGAGCTGACGATGGCGCCGAGCGCCAAGGCCTCGGCCGTGCCGATGAACGGCACCATGGTGAGGGCGATGCCCAGAATCACCGTGTCCAAGCCCCAGAGGCACCCGCTGAAAAGTCCGTACTTCATGATGAGCTATCCTTCCGTGTAGAAACTCTCGTCGTACCAACGCAGTACTTTGGCCAGATACTTCTTCGCGTAGTTGTAGTAGATGTAGAGCCACTCGCCCACGAAGTCGCCCTCCGCCTCCTTCACGAGGCTCCAAACGTACCAGCACCACCCGGCCAGGGCCACGTAGGCGAAGTTGTGGCGCACCTCCTCGAAGGTGGGCTTGCGGTCGAAGTAGTGCTCCAGCGCCCGCAGCGCTTCCTCGTCGGAGCATTCGCAGCACACGACATAGGTGCCGAAGTCGTTGGCGTAGTCGCCCATGCCGGCGTACTCCCAGTCGATGAGGTAGAGGTGGTCGTCGCCGTCGATGAGGAAGTTCAAATAGAAGAAGTCGTTGTGGGTCAGGCACACGGGCGCCCCATCGGCTTCGGCATACTCCTTCACGCGGCGGGCCATGGCGGCCATCTCATGGTAGCCGGGCACATCGATGGGCCCCTTCTCGCGCAGCAGCGCCTCGTAGTGACAGCCTTCCTCATAGAAATCGAAGCGGTTGTCGACGCTGGCGCCTGACTCGTGGATGAGGCGCGCCATCTTCATCGCTCGAGCCACCTCTGCATCGCTGCGCGGATCGAGGTTGCGGGCGTTGGAAACGAACCGCGAGATCTTCCAACCGCGGGGATCCTCGTGGACGAAGGTGTCGTCGAGTCCCAGCTCGTGGGCGATTTTCTGCGCCGCGCTCTCGCTTGTGCGGTCGATCATGGCCTCGGTGCCGATGCCGGGGTGGCGGTAGACGTACTCGCCGTCGGCGGTGGCGAAGTGACAGGAGAGGTTCGTGAGCCCCTGCTTCAGTGGGTACACATCGTGGATGGCGCTTTTCTCGCAGCCGAGCACGGCCACGATGTTGTCGAAGACCTCGGAGTCGAGGTTCTCCAGGAACAGGGGATCGAACTGGCGAACCTCGTCCAGGCTGTCGAACTCGAAGATGGTGCCAGCGGGGTAGCGGCGGGCGACCATGTCGAGCTTCTTGATGTTGTCCAGGTAGATGTGCTCCCACAGCTTGTCCGCCGTGGCCGGGTTGTCGTAGACGGCGTCCAGTAGGGGGACGTAGGTTTCGGAGAAGGCGCGGTCGAAGTAGACCTGGCCGATCATGTACCATGCGTCCGCACCTCCGATGGTCACGCCGGTGATGCGGTCGTGAGCGCCGGTCTGGACGCACCACTCAGGTGTGGGGCCTTCGGCGTATTCCACGGCGTAGTAGGCCTTCCACACGTAGGGCTCGAAGGGGTTCTCCGTGAAGTAGTCGTCCGAGGAGCAGATATAGGTGTTGCCGAGGCGATCTTCCACGCGCTTGATGGAGGAACTGTTGTTGCGCGAGGCGTAGTCGGGATTCACAACGATGGAGACACCGAACTTGTCCTCGAGATAGAAGAAGTACTCCTTCTTGTAGCCGACGACCACGGTGATGTCGGTGATGCCCGCAGCCAGCAGCTGCTCGATCTGGCGTTCGATGAGCACTTCGCCGCGCACCTTCAGCAGGCCTTTGGGCTTCTCGTAGGAGATGGGAGCGAACCGGGACGAGAGGCCCGCGGCCAGGATGATCGCGTTCTCCACGCGATAGGGCTCGAGCGCTGCCGCGCCTGCTTCCGTGGGCTCCCCGTCCGCAATGAGACCGGCCGCGGAGAGCGATTTCGCTGCGCTGTTCACGCTGCCGAGCGAGAGTCCCGTGGCTTCCACGATCTTGCGTTGGGCGCAGCCCGGGTGCAGGACGATTTCCCGCAATACCAGAAATTCGTTCTTGCTGAGCGACAAGATGTGACCTCGATTCTTCGAATACGATGCTGGACGCATCATAGAGCAATTTTGGATCAAAGTGTTCAATATCTCTAAAGTAATCTGAAAATTGAACATTTTCGGGAACGAATGGACTGCAATGGTTGCTTTTCGAAGAAGAGGAGCTTTGACGACTGCAAAATACAAGACCATGTCGCATCGGACAAGCGCTTGCACTGGCTTTCGATTGGGGCGTTCCCAAAGAACTGTATCGCCAAGGCGCGACTTCTCTTTCGTGCTTGAGCTCACGCGAGAGCGCGCTGCTACCGATAATCGCCCAAGCGAAGACAGCTTGTGAGAACTGGGCCCAGTAAACCGGAGGCAGCCTATCGTCGTCGTTGCGGGCGCGAGGATTCTGGACAGCGCTCTCCTTTTCGGTGCGCTCTATCGGGAGCTTTTCAGATCCGCTAACCAGCGATTCCCCTTTTCCAGCGGTTGAGTTAACTTTTCCGAGACCCACCCCATCACGGGTCTTTCCAGAAGTCGAATTCTTGCGAGGTCAATGGTCGCGCCCATGGCGTATGCCGCGACACCCGACAGTACGCCCACGGCCAGGATCGCCGCCGGGCCCAGGGCGTACGCCCATGCCAGATGCGGCCACAGCCAGGCGCGCATGATGGGGTTGTCGTGGATGAGGTAGACGCCGAGTGCTCCTTTCGCAGCGGTGTTCACCCAGCGGATGGGCGGCATTTTCCACTCGGCAAACAGGCTGAAAAGGCCCAGCGACGCGGCGAAGGTCGGCACCATGTACTGCCAGATGAAGTAGTCGGGCAGCACGTAATCGAACCCGAAGGCGCGCTGCGCCCAGCCGATCGCGGCCATCGAAGCCCATACGAACAGCACGCCGGCCGCGAGGGCGCAGGCATTGCCGCGACGCGTCCATAGCGGGCGGTCGCGCAGCCAGCCGCCCATGAGGTACAGGTAGAAGAACCACACGAGATCGCTGCCGATGGGGTTGTAGGTGGTGATCGTCGGGATGGCGGATAGCACTACGAAGCCGATGACCATGAGATTTCTGCGTCCACTGTCGCTCAGATGCCGGTACAGAACGTTGAGGAACGGGCTCGCCACCATGAGCGCCAGATAGCACGTGATGAACCAGTATTCTCCCGAGGTGATGGGCGTCACGGCCTTGCGCAGGCGATCGGGCGTGACGAGGTCGGGCTGGGCGATGGCGAATATCGCAAGAATCGCGAACGAGTAGAACCACGTCTGCAGCACCACGCGCAGCAGTGACTGCACTTTCAGGCGACTGTGCACCATGAAGTACCCCGTTATGAGCACGAAGCAGTTCACGCCGATCTTTCCTCCGAAGCTCAGCATTTCTACGGCGGTGTCGGAGGCAAGTGGGCCACCTTCCGGCCACGTGCCGTGCACGCTGAAATGGAACATGGCGATGAGTACCATGCTCACGATGCGCAGAAGTTCGATGTTTGAGTTACGCATAGGTCTCCTTGGGCGGTTTTGCCGGCGAGACGAAGTATAATCGAGCGAGTCATCGTATCCAATGCCCGCGGGATGGCCTTCAGGTTCAGTCCTCGGGCTTGCAGAAAGGACGTTTCATGATTGATCGCAAGGCATTCCGCTCCCTGTCTTCGGGGCTCTACCTCATCACGGCCAAGGCGGGCGATGTGCGCTGCGGCTGCGTGGTAAATACGCTCGTGCAGGTGGCGAGCGAGCCGGCCACGCTGTCGGTGTCGCTGAACAAGGAGAACGCCACCACTGCCGCCATCCTGGAGTCGGGCCGCTTCGCCGCCACGGTGCTCGCCGAGGACACGCCCATGGAGCTCATCGGCACTTTCGGCTTCCACACTTCCGCCGACACTGACAAGTTCGCCGCCTGCGCGAGCGCCCTCGACGGCGCGGAGGTGCCCTACGTGACCGAGCACGGCCTGGCGCGCTTCTCCGTCTCCGTCACCGAGACCATCGACGTGGGCAGCCACTACCTGTTCGTGGGCGTCGTGGAAGAAGCCGAGGTGCTTTCCGCCGGCGACCCGCTCACCTATGCCTACTACCACGCCGTGAAGGGCGGCAAGACCCCGCCCAAGGCCGCCACCTACAACAACGGCGACGAGGCGGCGGGCCCCGGGGTCACCGAGACGGCTGCCGGCGCGCCCGAAGCCGGCAAGAAGATCGCCTGGCGCTGCACCATCTGCGGCTACATCGAAGAAGGCTACCCGGACGGCCTGCCCGAGGGCTACATGTGCCCCATCTGCGGCGCTCCCCGCGAGATGTTCGAGCGCGTGGAACTGTAGAAGGCGCCGCTCATCTTCCTTGCATGGATCTGCAACGGGCCTGCAAGCCCATCGTAGGGGCCGATCTCGGTCGGCCCTCCCGAGCGGGGAGTCTCGCTTGCGGTGAGGGGCGACCGAGGTCGCCCCCTACGGAGGTTTCCGGGGCCCGATGAGTTGATCTCCGCCTGCTGCGCTCGAGTCTTTCCCTGCGCGCTATAATTGTTTGTCAAAGTGTCAATGAGGCGAAGCGCGCGCAAGGAGACCCTATGGAAGAGGAGCTGGCATCGGGGGAGTTGGCAGAATCGGTGGAGGGGCCGAAGAATTTGAGCGACTCCGCCGAAGGCTACATCCCCGTTCAATGGACGCGGAAGAAGATCGCGCTGGCGGGGGCGGTCGGCGTTGTCGTGGCGGCGCTTTCTCTCGGCTGCGCGGCGGCGCTGTATCTGCATACCCTTGACTTGGCCCTTACCGGCGGCATGGACGCCGCCGCACTGCCGAGCCCCTGCCCCGGATACGTCTGCGTGAGCCCCTGCACGGCGCACACGCCGCCGGCCGGCACGGTCTCCGCCGCGTCAAATTTCTCGCCGGAGTAGAGCCGGATGGCGTTCACCTTCTCCTGCACGGGCGCGTCCGCCCCGCGGGGGAAATACGTCAGCGGCGCGCGCACACGCAGCTGTCCGCCCGTGACCTTCAGACACGTGAGGCGATTGCCCTGCGCATCGCGCATGATCTTGAACACCCGTGCGCCGAATTCCGCCGGATACTCCGGCGGCGCTGCGTAACGTTCAAGCGCCGCGAGAAAGGCGTCCACGCCCGTGAGCTTCAGCCCCGAGCCGAACAGGCACGGGAAGAGCTTACGGCTGCGGATGAGCGCGCGCACGGTCTCGTCCGGCAGCGCGCCGGTGTCAAGATACTGCTCGAGCGCTGCCTCGTCGCACAGGGCGATCTGCTCCGGGTCGGGGTCGGTGAAGTCCACACACGCGCCGCTCAGGTGCGCGCGCAGGTCGGCCATGAGCGCCGCACGGTCCGCGCCCGGCAGGTCCATCTTCGTCACGAACACAAACACCGGCACGCGGTAGCGCCGCAGCAGCTGCCAGAGCGTTTCCGTGTGCGCCTGCACGCCGTCCGTGCCGCTGATGACGAGCACGGCATAGTCGAGCACCTGCAGCGTGCGCTCCATCTCGGCGGAAAAGTCCACGTGGCCCGGCGTGTCGAGCAGCGTGACCGCCGTGTCGCCCAGCGGCAGGCGCGCCTGCCGCGAAAAGATCGTGATGCCGCGCGCACGCTCGAGCGCGTGCGTGTCCAGGTGCGCGTTTTTGTGGTCCACGCGCCCGAGGTCGCGGATCGCGCCCGTGCGGTAAAGCAGCGCCTCGGACAGCGTCGTCTTCCCGGCGTCCACGTGCGCCAGGATGCCCAAAACCAGTTGCTTCATAAGCACCTCGTGAAAATGCAAGAATAAAAACAGTATACCACAAAAACACGCCCGCGGGGAAGTCCCCC
>OGPW01002498.1_pt1 | contig 10400 bp, 10 predicted proteins | sample 1553061 | NCBI WGS metagenome assembly OGPW01 (sample SAMEA2580292, study PRJEB22360) | human gut metagenome | biome: human gut; feature: human-associated habitat; material: faeces | place: Denmark | collected 2008/2010
GTATGTGCGATTTCTTCCCCGATCTTTACTTCTACCCCTGTATGATCTTTTGTCAGTTCTTTTAACTTTTCATAAATCTTGCCTGATCCACTTGCCAGACATCCGGTTCCCCCGCAAACCAGTACTCTGCAGTCAGCCGATTGTTTTTTCTGACATTCAATACGATATTCCTTCAGTTCCGTTCTGTTTTCAATTTTCATTTTCTTCACCTCTCAGTTCTTCAAGAAGTTTGATTACCTTCTCCGGTGACATCTTCGGATGTACTTCATCATTAACTGTGATCGCAGGTGCAAGTCCACAGGCTCCAAGACAGGATACAGTCTCTACTGTAAAAAGCATATCGTCTGATGTATGCTTGTGCTCATTTAACCCCAGCTCTTTATACAGCGCTTCCAGGATAGGAATGGATTTACGCACATGACAGGCTGTTCCGTCACAGACCTTGATCACATACTTTCCTTTCGGTTCAAATGAAAAATTCTCATAAAAGCTTGCCACACTGTACGCTTTTGCCTCTGTAATCCCGATCTGTTTTGCTACATAGGTAAGCAGTTCCGGTGGAAGATAACGGTATTCCTCCTGAATATCCTGAATGATTGGTATCAATGAGCGTTCCTCCCTTGTATGCATGGCAATGATCTCATCCGTTTTCTGATAATAAGATGCATCTAACATTCCATTTCCTCCTTCGTCATATTGTACATTTCCTTCTTATTATTCTATTATTTTTATGACATTATAACATATATCTATAGTTTTCGTTTATACGTTTCATATATGATAGCTATATATTTTCCAATATATAATAATACAAGAATCAAAAGTATTAGTATTTATGAATAGACGGATAAATGTGTACCCAGCTCATCAAATACACAAAAAGAGCAGAATGGATATATCTTGGTCCGATATATCATTCTGCTCTCATTTACATCATTTCACGGATTGTTTCTTTTAAATGCCCAATAAATTCTCTTTCGTACAATTTTTTCTGATAACCCTTTTTGTAGATCAGCACATCCCGGATCATCTGTCTGGAAAATCCGGCATGCTTCTGCACCAGATTGTAGTTTTTCCTTAATTTTTCCGGTACTGGCGATACCCACATATAACTGTTTTTTACTTCCCGCAAAATATCAAACTGGCTTCCCCTTTCAAAAATATAAATTTTATTATGTGGATGAAGCGACTCTCCATTCTCACTCAGCTCGGTGTATTCTCCGGTCGGAAGTTTCCAGTCCCCATGCAGGATTTCCACACCATCTTCCAGTTCTTCTCTTATCTTTAACTCCCTCTTTGCAAGATCTCCATCCGCAGAAGTTAAGATCACATACGGAAGCTCTGCCAGAAGTTCTGCATCCAGCCCTTTCAGATCAAGAAGCGACTGAAAATAAGGTTCATTCTCGCACAGATACCGGATGATTCCCATGGAATACCCGTTCTGCAACACATTTTCAATGGCATGCATAGAACTGCTTTCCTGAAATTCTGCTTTGATCGCCGTTTCCTTGCTCTGCATTCCGATAAACTCTGCAAATGCACTGGAAATGTAACTTGCCCTCGGAACAGTAATCTTAAATGAGAGATTTTCTTTCCCCAGATCACTGCAGTCCCTTTTCATTTCCTCTATTTCGTAAATGATCCTTTTGGCATACTCCAGAAATTTCTGTCCTTCTCTTGTCGCCTTAACTCCCTTTGACGACCGCTCAAAGATAGAAATTCCAAATTCCCGCTCCAGATGCTTGATCGCTTTACTAAGATTTGGCTGCGCCACATAAAGTTCCTTCGCCGCCTTTGAGATTGATCCACTCTTATCGATTTCAACTACATAATGCAAATCTGTCAGATTCATCTTCCCCATCTGCCTTTCTGATCTCTGACTTTATCTCCCCACAACTATTTTCTGAACTTTTATTACAGATTCTTTTCCAGCCATTTACAGACTTCTGAAAATGTTCTCCCTGTTTCTTTTGGTCTTCCTACCGCAACAAGAACTGCCCCTGTTTCCTTTGCTGCCTGTACCTTTTCTCCAAAGCCTCCGGCTTTTCCCGATTCTTTGGTCACAAAATATTTTGCGCCTGTCTGATGGATCGTAGCCACGTTCATCTCCTTTGAAAATGGTCCCTGCATTGCAATGAGATGCTTTCCTTCAAAACCAAGCGCGACCGACTCCATAACCGCCTGCTCCGTAGAGAGGACTCGCGCAAAGCAGCGCTCTTTATACTCCGTAAGCTTTGTATATTTTATCAGTTCCTTGCTTCCGGTGGTAATCAGAATCTTTCCTTCTGTATTTTGCAGATATTCCACCGCATCTTCAACCGACTGCGCCCAGATCACCCGATCCGCTTCATCCGGCACTGCTTCCATCTTCTCCCGCAGGCAACGCAGATACTGCACACCGGAGATTTCGCAGGCTCTCCTTATCTCCCCAGTCACAAGCTGTGCGAATGGATGGGTTGCATCGATCACCAGATCGATCTGCTTTTCCTTTATCATCTCTGTCATCTGCTTCTGATCCATACGCCCAAAAAAGACTTCCGCATTCTCATGCTCTCCGGTACATTCTTTTCCATATTCGGTTGCGGCACTGACATAAACTTTTACATTTCTTCCATCCAGAAATTCCGTAATCCGCCTTCCCTCTGTTGTCCCTGAAAATATTAAAATCCGCTTCATATTCTGATCCTTACCTTCTTTTCTGCCACTGCTATTGTCACCCGGTTCATGCACTGCTTCGGCATCAGAAGCCTGCCATCCTCTCCGGCTGCAAGGATCGCCGCCCGCTCACATACATTGTCCACACCCGTGACCTTCCTGACAAACTCCGAATGGGAGCTGACACATTTAACCTTTCCCAACTCTTCTGCTGAAAACGTGTAAAATGGAAGCTTCCACTTTGCCGCATAAGAAAGTAATCCCTCCTCTTCTTTTTTCAGATCAATACTGTCGATCTCAATGACTTCCTTTTCTGTAAATCCAAGGATCTTTTTTGCCTCATTGACCGCGCTTTGGATTTCTTTTTCGGAAATCCCTTTGCGACATCCGATTCCCAGCACCAAGTTCTTCGGCGGAAGATCCAGAATCGTCTCTTCTTCCCGCCTTTCACCACTTCTTCCTGCAATCCGGATTCCATATGGATAGTTTCTGAGAAACTCTTCTGTTTCACATAGCTTTAATTCCTCCGGAAACTTTCCTTCTATTGGAAATACACTGTAAAGTCCAATCTTATTCCCATCCAGAACCACAGCTGAGATCTCCTTTGCTTTTTTCCGGTCTGTCAGTACCAGACCATTGCTTTTTGCAAATACATCTACTGCAAACTTTTGTTCTACATCCGTTGCTGTAGTAAGTACTGCCTGCGCATTTATTTTCTCCGCAATTTCCTTTGCAAGCTCTACAGCTCCGCCCACATGTCCCGACAGGAGCGGAATCACATAGCTTCCTTTTTCATCCATCACCAGAACCGGCGAATCGGTAAATTTGTCCTTCACGTGAGGGGCGATCATCCGCACTGCGATTCCTGCCGCCCCGATAAAAAACAAAGCCTTCTCTCCCCAGAGGCTGCCTATCCAGCTTTTCTTATCTTCCGGAAAAGCATGAAATCCGTATAATCTGCAAAACCGTGTCAAAGTATACACTTTGACACGGTATCCGCTTTGTATGAAATTCTCTCTGACTTTACAGGCCATCTGACAGCCTGCATCTGTAAAACTCAAGATTACAATTTCCATAAACTTTAGTATTTCTCCATCTGCTCCACGTTCAGTACAAAAATCGTACTTCCGCCTACCTGCACATTGATCGGAACGGACGGTGCTGCGCTCATGCTGCTCTGTCCTGAGATCAATGCCGGGTTTGCATAAGTGATCGTCTTTCTTTCGCCAGAATTCTTCTTGATGATCTTCAGTGCCTCTGCTACCTTCTCATCATCCACTACAACCATGATCGTGGTGCTCTTTTTCTTCAAAAATCCACCGGTTGTAGCCAGCTTTGTTACCATGTATCCGGCAATATTCAGTTCCTCTATCGTCTCCAGTTCATCATCCTTATGCAGGATCGCCATAATCATCTTCATACAAAAACCCTCCTGTCTTATCTGGCTTTTGATGCCAGATTCCTTTTTCTTTTATTTTACCGCATTTACCTGGAAAGGTAAACGAAAATGTTGCATTTTAAAAGATTAGTTGAAATCCAAAACGAACTTTAACTTTGTGCATTACCTGTTACAATAATCTTCTTCAATCCTGCCATCCAGTATCCGGATCACCCGGTGTGCCTGACTGGCAATCTCTTCATCATGTGTGATGATAATAACCGTTCTTCCTGACCTGTGCAGTTCTTTCAGGATTTCCATGATCTCCTGTGTTGATTTTGTATCCAGATTGCCGGTCGGTTCATCGGCAAGAATGATCGGCGGTTTTGCGGCAACCGCTCTTGCCACCGCAACTCTCTGCTGCTGTCCTCCGGACATTTCATTCGGCTTATGCTTCATCCGGTCTTCCAGACCGACACTTTTCAGGGCTTCCATCGCAAGTTGCTTTCTCTCATTTTTTGACACCCCGCGGTATACCAGCGGAAGCTCTACGTTTCCAACTGCATCCAGATTACTGATCAGGTTGAATCCCTGGAAAATGAAACCGATCTCTTTATTCCGCACATCTGCAAGCTGATTATCTGTCATACTCGCCACATCCTGCCCGTCCAGAACATACTTGCCTGAAGTCGGTGTATCCAGACAGCCGAGCATATTCATCAGCGTTGATTTTCCCGAGCCCGAATGTCCCACAATCGCAACCAGGTCTCCTTTTTCGATATCCAGATCGATCCCGTCAAGTGCACGGACTTCATTCTCACCCGGATTGTAGATTTTCTTCATATTTTCTATATGAATCAATGCCCCCATAAATGTTCTCCTTTTCTTTTCGCTCTACTTTACGTTCCTGTTTTCAATATACCTTATTTTGAATCCAATCACAATGCTATCCTCCTGGCATCATGAATTCTTAAGAATTTCCATTGAAAACATCTTTAAATTTCCTTCTTTATAAAAAATATCAATTATACATCTCGTTTAAAAACACTTATGATAAAACTATCATTTATAAAAAAGGAGATCTGAAAATGACCAATTTAAAATTACCGGAAGATTTTGAAACCTATCCGGAAGCAAGAAAGAATGCTTTTCTGAAAATGAAAGAGCTGAAGGAGTCCGGGCGCAGAATTGTCGGAGTTTTCTGTACCTACACCCCATGGGAACTGATTGAAGCTGCAGACGCAGCTGCAGTTGTACTTTGCGGGATCGGAGATGACAATATCCCGATCGCAGAGACCAGACTGCCACAGAACCTTTGTCCTCTGATCAAGGCAAGCTACGGTGCCGCCCTCGCTGACCGCTGTCCATTCTTCTATTTTTCGGACATGGTACTCGCAGAGACAACCTGCGATGGAAAAAAGAAAATGTATGAACTGATGTCCGAGCTTAAGCACTGCCATATTATGCAGCTTCCGCCAGGAAAAACAGGCCGCGGTGCGCTGGAATTCTGGAAACAGGAGGTAATCAGCGTCAAAGAAGATCTGGAGGATTTCTATCACATAAGGATCACAGATGAGCAGATCCGCAAAGCAATCCATCTTCGCAACCGGGAACGCAAGGCCGTCCTTGACTTCTTTGAGATTGGACGCTTAAAACCGACTCCGATTACCGGTTATGAGATCAACACGGTTATTTCCTCGAACGAATTCACGGTTGATCTGGAAGAAAAAATCAAATACCTGGAACACCGTACCGCTGAGCTTAAAGAGCTTTATGAAAAGGAATATAAAGGCAAACCATCCCGTCCGAGAGTTCTCATTACCGGATGTCCGACCACCGGCGTGATCGACAAAATTGTACGCCAGATTGAAGAACTCGGAGCAGATGTTGTCGGCTTTGAGAACTGTTGCGGTCCACGTGAGAAAAAAGATCCGATTGATGAGACAAAGGATCCAATCACTGCAATCGCCGAAAAATATCTTCGTGTAAACTGTTCGGTCATGAGTCCGAACCCGGGACGTCTCGAGGCGCTTGATGCCCAGATTGATGAATATCAGGTAGATGGTGTCGTTGAGGTCCTTCTGCAGGCATGTCATACCTTTGCCATTGAGTCCGATGCGATCCGCACCTTTGTCACCAAAGAAAAAGGACTTCCGTATATTGCAATCAATACAGACTATTCTTCTGGTGACCAGGCACAGATCAATACAAGACTCGGGGCATTTATCGAAATGCTCGGTTAATCGAGTAGGAGGGAAAATTAAATAAATTTTCCCGACCTCTCACACCACCGTACGTACGGTTCCGTATACGGCGGTTCAATCAACTTAACAAGTAACACACCTCTTGGTGTAGTAATCTATCATTGAGACTAATCCAAATTGGGTTAGTCTTTCTTTGTTTATTGCAAAATTCATAACTCTTCGCTGACACACATAAGCGATTCGACTACCTGTATATGCCGTAATCCAAGCTATATCCTTATCAACTCCAAGTTTCATCAAATTCTTTATTCGATTTTGCGGAGTTTTCCATTGCTTCCAGATACACATACGCAACCTATAACGAATTCTTGCATCTAGTTCTTTGCAGAGAGTTTTTATACTGCCTATCTTAAAGTAGTTAATCCACCCTCTTATAAGCTGATTGAGTTTCTCCACCTTATAGCTGTTGCTAACTCCCCAGCTACGAGAGGTGAATTCTTTCATTCTTTTCTTGAATTTCGCTACTGATTTTGCGTGTGGTTTTGCCTTAAACTGATGCGCTCTCGAATCAAAGTAGAAACCAAATCCAAGGTATTTAAGCCCTTGTGGTCTATCTACCTTGCTCTTGGTCATGTTGACTTTGAGCCCTAGCTTCTCTTCAATGAATCGTGAAATATTTCTCATGACTCTGTTGGCAGACATTTCGCTTCCGACCATAATAATACAGTCATCCGCATATCGTACAAAGTTAAGCCCCCGCTTTTCCATTTCCTTATCAAGTTCATTCAGCATAATGTTTGCCAATAATGGCGAAAGATTTCCTCCTTGTGGTGTCCCCACAATGGAATCCTCATATTCATCATCAATCATGATTCCGCTGACAAGGTATTTTCTCACGATAGAGATAACATCTCCATCTTTGATAGTTCTACCTATGATAGTCATGAGCTTATCATGGTTTACTGTGTCAAAGAACTTTTCCAAGTCGATATCTACAATCCAGTCATTACCCTCATTCATCATGTCGAGTGCTGTTAGAATTGCTTGCTGAGCACATCTGTTAGGTCTGAATCCATAACTATGGTCATGGAACTGTTCCTCATAGATTGGTGTTAAAACCTGTGCAATGGCTTGTTGTATGAATCTGTCTGTTACTGTTGGTACTCCTAGGTTTCTGACACCGCCATCAGGCTTTGGTATCTCCACTCTTCGTACTGGCTGAGGTTTATATTTCCTCATCCTCAACTGTTCCTTGATGATTTCGCCGTTCTTTGCAAGGTATTCTTTGAGTTCTGTGTACTTCATTCCGTCCACTCCCTCTGCACCTTTATTTCGTACGACTTGCAGATATGCTCTGTTGAGGTTATCACTAGACAATATCTGCTCCATTAGACTACTTGTGTCCATGCGTTCTTTCCTTTCCGTCTCGCTTGATTTGACCACCCTTTACCCGATTGGTTACGGCAGATGTTGCCATTTCTGCAATACGAGACATACTCAAACTTATTGATTGTTCGCCCCTTCGCTCCATTTCCATTACAGAAACTTCTTCACTACTATGGGCTCGGCTGACTTCTCACAGTTCGTTGTTACTAGGCTAATGAAACCTCTGTGAGACCTCCACGCTTAAGGTGCACGCTCTTTCTCTCCATATATCCGTCGCATTTACTCTGCTTCTACAAACGTGGTAGTTATTAGACTTCGCTGTTCTTTGCCAGCTTATCACTCGAAGCCTAGCCTTATATGCGATTTCTGTCCGTCGGACCAGAGATTCGCTTACAGCTTCCTTCAGATTCCACCTCACAGTAGACACCCTTGCTGTTCGGCTATACATTTCCCACTACCTGGGCATGTTCGGGACTTACACCCGTTAGAGCGCGCCCATGGCGCGCAAACAAAGAAAATCCGGTGATCTTTCCTTCGATCACCGGACTTCTTTTTTCTCTTTTTGGCAGAATCATTTAAGCTTCTTCTTTCCCTTCAACAAGGCTGTTCAGCTTCTTGTTAGCCAAGAAGATAAGTGCTGTAAATACTAACATAATGACTGTGATTCCAACAAATACAGGGAACACATCAAATTTTTCAATAAATGCCTGTACAAACGGGCTTAACTTGTTTGCGCCAAATGTAGAAATTGCGATAACCCCCATCAAAAGTGAGAGATATTTCTTCGGCGCATACTTACTTACAAATGCATTACGCAGCGGTGAGAAACACATCTCTCCGATTGTAATAACCGTTACAAACAGGAATGGCCAGAAAACGCTTGCTTTTACAGAAGCATCTGCGCCAACTCCGCGAACCAGTTCACAAACAACCATTACTCCAAACGCAAGTCCTACAAAAAGGAAGCCAAGTGCTACTTTCTTAAACATATTCATATCGCCCTGCGGACGCTCGGCAAGTTTCTTCCAGATGGCTGCCATCACACCACCAAGAACGACACACAAAAGTCCGTTCCATGTAGTAGTAACCCATGACGGCGGAATGTCAAAAGAGCCAATACTCATCTTCACATAATCGGTCATATAAATGACAAGCGCAAGATCCTGCTGATAGTAGAACAGCCAGAAGATAACAGAGAGTGCCGATACAAGAATGATCGCTATCATACGGTTTCTTTCCAATTTTGTAAGCGGCTGCTTGTCGTTCTTCCCATCTTCTTTCTTTTCGTTAGACCCGATCACATTTCCATTCTCATCCGTAAGATACTTGAATGGTTTCACACCCTGTCCCTGAAGGTTTTTCCAGTTCAGCACAAACCATGCCAGACCAACGATGCACCAGATTGATGCCACAAAGAAGCACTGACGGAATCCAAGCACATCGCCTTTTTTAAATAAGTGGAGATACAAAAATCCGGTAAGCAGTGAACCTACGAAAGCCCCAACATTTACATAAGAATACTGAATGGAAAATGCAGCATCCAGAAGCTCTTTGTTCTGATATTGTCTTCCGATCAGAGCGTTTAAGTTTCCTTTGAAAAGACCGGTTCCAATCGATACAAGAATGATCATCAGATTGACCATTCCCGGACCTGTTGCCTTCCAGCCTACCAGATATCCGATTGCCATGATAATATATCCCAGAGAGATCGCATATCTCGCTCCCAGCCATCTGTCAGAGATAATTCCTCCGATCAGCGGTGCCATATAGGTGTACGCTGTCAGATTCGCTGCCATGACTGCCGCATCTGTTCGCTCAATACCAAGACCACCCTGTAAAGTTGCAGTGATCAGGAATAGAAGCAAGATTGGCTTTGCTCCGTAAAATGCCAGGCGTTCAAACATAAATGTGATACAACAGGCATAAAAGCCTTTTGGATGTTTTTCATTAGTCTGTGCTTTTCCCATTACTTTTTATTTCCTTTCTGTTTTGGCGACTGTCGACAATCGTCATCCTTTATAAGTAATATAGCATAACTTCACCACTTTTTCAATACAGCTCATGTCTTACACTCTTTTTTTGTTATAATTCAACAAAACACAGCAAAAAAAGATGTGGAATATTACTATCCACATCTCTTCATTATTAATATTTATCCATTTACTACTATCTAAAGACTGTAACCTCTCTCTGTATCCTAGACAAGAAAATCAAATGAAAATCCGGAATCCTCTTCCGACAATCCCTGCTCTTTCAAAAGCCTTCGGATCGTTCTCATGTAATGTTCGGAAAGAACGTGACAGATTTTCTCCTTGTTCTTTTCCCTGCAGGCATCCACCAGTTCTTTATGAATCGGATACTGTCTTTCTAACACACGCTTTTTATCCGTGCTCAGGCTGAAGCCCGTAACAATATTTCCATAATTCAGCTCTTTCCATGCTTTATAGAGCCTTGTCATACCAGTCATCTCTACAAGCAGTCCATGCATCTGGTTATCATAGACAAAAACCTGGTCAAACTGCTCTTCATCCAGTTTTTTCATTTTTTCCAGCACTTCTTCACTGCGGCTGGCAGGCCCCAGTGTGCATACGATTTTTGTCTTCTTCAAATTGAACACCTCTTTTCAATGTAATTAATAAAATCTCAGGGGGCTGATTGGGCTGATTGAGCATATGGATAAATGCCACATGCCAGATTTTGGGGTCCAGCATACGGGCAAAGCGGAGAACGGCTTGTTTTTCTTCCTCGCCCCCCGGGTGGCCGCCGGACGAGGGCCG